>Ga0209542_10005406_pt1 | contig 25480 bp, 23 predicted proteins | sample RifCSPhighO2_01_FD_184028 | JGI IMG/M metagenome (GOLD analysis project Ga0209542, IMG submission 184028) | Soil microbial communities from Rifle, Colorado - Rifle CSP2_plank highO2_0.1 (SPAdes) (version 2) | ecosystem: Environmental > Terrestrial > Deep subsurface > Rock core/Sediment ...
GACACCAGAATAAATTTTATTTATTCTTAATATTAATGGTGACTATAGTGTAGCGGCTCTGCACGGAAGTTTGTGGAACTTCAAGTTCCGGATCAACACCGGATAGTCACCCAAAAAATTATGAGCAAAAAAGCATTAGTTATATTAGTTATTCTTATTTTGATAAGCATTTTTGCTTTCTACAGTTTGAATAAAGATGAAAGTGTTGGTGGTCTAAAGAATGAAAATTTGGAGAAGTCATCCAGTTTGAATTTTGACTTTAACCGTCCAAAGAAGAGTGCTCATTATGAAACTAATACCCCTGCCCATGCTTCTGTCTTGGCCGCATCCCCAATAAACATTGTTATTGATTTCAATTTTGATCTTGCTCCACCTTCATCCATTTCCATTAAAAAAGACGGGGTTGAATACAGTGTTGGAGAGACAGTAATAGATAGTAATAAACTTGTATTGAGAAAAAACTTTGATGCGGATGCCCCGAATGGGCTTTATAAAGTTGACTACAATGCTTGCTGGCCGGACAGATCCTGCCATCAGGGTTATTTTGAATTTGCGATAGACAGAGACACAGCCGTGCCATTTCAGGATATGAGAAATAAAAGTGAGATAACGATAAGGATGTCCGAAATTAAATTTTTACCTAAAGATTTGATTGTGAGTCCTAATACCAAAGTAATCTGGGTGAATGATGATGACACTATCCACTATGTTAATACTGATAGTCATCCTGCACATACTTATTTTGAGAAACAAAATTCAAAAGCGCTTAATAAAGGAGAGTTACATTCAGTTGTTTTTAGTAAGATTGGGGCATATCCTTACCACTGCAGCGCCCATACAGAAATGACTGGAAATATCATCGTTCAGTAGTTATGAAAATACTCATCACAAAAAAATCGGCTGATTATGAGTTTTTTGATAGCGGAGATGGAGAGAAATTGGAGAGATATGGAAGCATAATTTTAACTCGTCCGGATCCGCAGGCGATTTGGTCAAAGAAATTAGATAAAAGTCAGTGGGAAAAAGCGGATGCAGTTTACACTCGCGTTGGCACTTCTGGCAAGTGGAAAGTTAAAGAGGGAATAAATAAAAATTGGCAGGTATCTCTGGGTGATCTAACTTTTAACCTGGAACTTCTACCTTCCAAGCATTTAGGACTTTTTCCTGAACAATCCGGGCAGTGGAAGTGGTTGGAGGAGAAAATCAAAATGCGATACGAATCTACGAAACATGCGAATGAGACGAATAAAAAAATCCAAGTTCTAAATCTTTTTGCCTACACAGGGGGTGCAAGTATGACTTGCGCACGAACCGGAGCAAGCGTTGTTCATGTGGACGCTTCTAAATTTATGGTTGATTTAGCTCACAAAAATTTAGACTCATCCGGACTTTCTGACAAACCAGTGAGATTTATTGTTGATGACGTCAGAAAATTTGTTGAACGAGAAATAAAAAGAGGAAATAAATACGATGTTATTCTTTTAGATCCTCCTGTGTATGGCAAAGGTCCTAAAGGAGAAGCTTGGAATATTAAAACTGATTTGCAACCACTACTGTTGCGTTTGAAAAGTTTACTTTCACCAAATCCTATTGCTGTAGTTCTAAACGGTTACGCTTCAGGATACTCCCACATTACATATGCACAACTATTGGAGTCTTTTGCAAAAAACTATAATAGTAAAATAACTTCAGGGGAGTTGGCCATCAAAGAAACTTCAGGCGGCAGACTTTTGCCCTGTGGCATTTTCGCTCGTTTGGAAATTGAAAATTAGAAATTAAAAATTTTTGTCATGTATTCATTTGATGTTCCAGTACAAAATTATTTTTCACTGACCAGAACCCCGATTCTTACGGATGTCATGTATACCCTCACAACTTTTTTTGATGCATCTTGGTATTTTATTTTACTGGTCATTTGTTTTACCATACTTATTTTTCTGATTAGAAATTTTCGTTATGCCCTTCTTTTTTTCTCCACATTATTGTTTGGGACAGTCATAGTTTATATTTTAAAAAATATTTTTAATATTGCTAGGCCTTTGGACGGTTTTATGTCGGTGTTTAGTTCCAGTTTTCCAAGTTATCATGCCACTTCAGCCACAATATTTTTTGTGATACTTATTTACATTTTTGATTCGTGTTTCAGAAGTAGGGGAAGAGTTATTTTTAATACCATTTGTCTTTCAGGCATCATGCTAGTGGCTTTTTCACGGCTTTATCTCGGTGTTCATTGGTTAAGCGATGTGCTTTTTGGTATAATACTCGGTGTTCTGATTAGTTATATTTCCATTTTTATTTTCAAGCTTGTAATGTTTAGGCAAAACAATCGTCTAAATATGCGATAAATAAATTATTACCTTTTATTAATTTTCGCAAGAGGCGGATAAAAATATGTATCAATATCTAAATGATGTTCAAAAGAGCCGTTTATTTAAGGGAGTTTTCGCTGTCGTCATAACGTTGGCCGTTTTCTTGGGTTTCAAAGCCCTTAATACCATAAAGGAGTTTTCGTACATTGGCGGAGGAGTTTACCCGGCAAATACTATAACGATTTCAGGAAAAGGATCTGTTTTTGCCATTCCTGATACAGGCTCGTTTTCATTTTCAGTGATTGAGGAAGGTAAGACGGTGAAAGAGGCGCAGGGTAAAGAAAGCAAAAAAATCAATTCTATTTTAGACGCAGTCAAGGGTATGGGAGTGGATGAGAAAGATATAAAGACAGTGGGGTATTATTCAAATCCGAAATATGAATATTCAAGCAGTGTCTGCCAGAGAGCTGAATCAACAAATGGAGTCATGATGCCGGTTTATTGCCCTCCAGGTAAGCAAGTGCTTATCGGTTACGAAGTTAGTCAAACTATTTCTGTCAAAGTCAGAAAAACAGACACAGCCGGAGATATTTTGACAAAAGTCGGAAGTCTAGGAGCTCAAAATATAAGTGGACTTAATTTTGTCACAGACGATATGGACGCAGTACAAGCCGATGCACGGGATAAAGCAATAACTGATGCAAAAGCAAAAGCAAAAATTCTAGCAAAGTCTCTTGGTGTAAAACTTGTTAGGATTGTAAGCTTTAATGAGAACGGAAATTATCCAGTGCCAATGTATTATGGACTGGAAGCAAAGTCTATAGCTACGGATGTGGTTTCAACATCACCACAAGTGCCAGTCGGAGAAAACGAAATAGTATCAAATGTGACTATAACATATGAGGTAAAATAAGGCCTTCAGTTTATCAAAGGTCTCCCTTGCAGGGTATACCCCGTACCAAAGATTACTTGGTACGGGGTTTTCTGCATCAAAGTTTTATTTAATAGACACTAATATTAAACACCGAGTGTTTAATATTTCACTGTTTTTCCGAGAGAGATTTTGACTGAAGCTTCTAACGGGACAAGTAACTGGGGATAATATAGCTTATTTAAGGCCTAAAAGCCAGTTTGACAAGTTATTTTTTAACTGTAGTATTTTTTATGGAGGGTTTATAAAATGAGAAAGACCATGGCTGAATGGAATCGTATCGACTTGAAATCTGGAAATGCCCGAAGAAAACCAGCCAAAGGGTGGCACCTTTGTGGCGATGGTTTATACCGAAAAGATAAGCCTAGATGCAAAGATGAGAAACACAAGTGGGATGGATCTGGGTGTTGCAAGAACTGCGATACCTGCCTTAGGCCTCATGAGGAGACAGCTACCGGTAGGTAGTCAAAGGTTCAGCGTTATACCGGCAAGCAGACAAACCGTCTCGCTGAGTCGGTTTTCTGTATTATAAAATCGTTGAGTAATAAATTTTTCTAGTATCTACGGAATCTGTGAAAAGATGAGTAGAAAGAAAATTTTCAGCAGAAAATTATTCTGTTACTAGAAAAATTTATTACGAAAAAGATTTATTCTTCCGAACTTGATTCACCAGTATTTACAGCCACAACTGACCCGCCGTTTTTAGCGAGACCTGCGCGAATTTCTTTTAGAATATGGTCAGCGATTTTTTTGTTGGCTTTGTCTTTGAGAAATTGGCGAGTTGCATCATATCCACGACCAAGTTTTTCTTCGCCGTAGGCATAACTTGTGCCGGATTTTTTTATAATTCCCATCTTTTCACCAAGAGCGATAAGTTCACCCTCGCGAGAAATGCCTTCGTTGTACATTAAATCAAACTCGGTTTGTTTGAAAGGAGCGGCAACTTTGTTTTTGACCACTTTTACTCTGATTCGTCCACCCATCACTTCCTCACCTTTTTTTATTTGGGCGATGCGGCGGATATCTATTCGAATAGAAGTGTAAAACTTAAGCGCTTTTCCTCCAGGAGTGGTTTCAGGATTGCCAAACATTACACCAATCTGCATTCGGATTTGGTTTATAAAAATGACAATTGTCTTTGACTTTGCCACAATGGCGGTTAGTTTGCGAAGAGCTTGGGACATAAGGCGGGCCTGCTTGCCGACATGGTGTGCGCCCATATCGCCTTCAATTTCATCTTTTGGAGTAAGAGCGGCTACGGAGTCAATGACGATAACATCAATTTTGCCGGAGCGTACAAGCGAATCCACAATCTCCAGAGCCTGTTCGCCATTGTCCGGCTGGGAGATCAAAAGCTCGGCAATGTTCACACCCAAGCGTTTTGAGTATTCCGGATCCATGGAGTGTTCGGCATCAATAAATGCGCAAATCCCGCCTTTTTTCTGGGCTTCAGCGATGACGTGTAAAGACAATGTTGTCTTTCCCGACGATTCCGGTCCAAAGATTTCAATTATTCTGCCGCGCGGAAGTCCTCCAACACCGAGTGCCGCATCAAGACCAATAGAGCCGGTGGATATGGCGTTAACGTCCACGTGTGGCTTGTCACCAAGCATCATAATCGCGTCGTCACCAAACTTCGTTCGGATTTCTCTTAAAGTATTTTCCACGTTAACTTTCCCGATTTCGTTTTTAGGTTCTTTCTGTACTTTTTTCTTCATAGTATTATTTTAATTATTAAAACTCTTTTAATATAATTTCCAATCTCTTTTTCGTGTAATTTTTGAACTTATCTTTTGCGTCTAATTTGATTATATTATACCCCGGTGACAGGAGCAATTTTTCTTTAAAATAACCATTCTTGTTTGTAAAGATTGGTCTATCGTTTAAGTTTAAGTAAGAAATATTTCGAGCCCGACCCTCTATTTCTATGAGAGTCTGGCTGTAGGTCGCGCCGTTTTGGGGTGTGTATATATCAATAATTGGTCCAGAAATAAGCTTCCATGCCTGAAATATGGAATATCCCACTATAACCATACCTAGGATAGAAAATAAGGTAATTCGCAGTAAGGATGTGGCGTTTCTATTCATGTAAGTGCGACACTAATCCACCAGAATTCATGCGAATGACACGAATAGTTAAAAACCTTTGCGAATAGGGCACATGAATAAATTCCATTCGTGTCATTCGTTCTCATTCGTAATTGATGTCGTGTTTCCTATAACTTCTCGTGGTTTGGCTCCAGAACCTGGGCCAATCACTCCGCGCTCTTCAAGCATATCAATAAGCCGGGCGGCCCGGGCGTAACCAATACCCAGTTTTCGCTGAAGATAAGAGGTAGATGCCTTGCCGGCTTCCATGACAGTCTTCTTGGCTTCTTCATAAAGTTCGTCATCGTTTTCCATTTTCTCATCTTCAAGTGTTGCTTCAAAAATATTATTTTTCTGATTTTCACCGGTTAGGTTTATTTCATTTGGCACATCACTTTCATAACTTTGGGCCAGATATTTCACCACTGCCTTGACTTCATTTTCCGATATATATGCCGATTGGATTCTTTGTGGTTGAGACATTTCTCCGGAAAGGTAAAGCATATCCCCGGCTCCCAAAAGTTTTTCCGCCCCGCCCATATCAAGAATAGTTCGGGAGTCTACTTGGGAGGCCACCTGCAAGGCGATTCTTGTCGGAATGTTGGCTTTGATAAGTCCGGTAATGATGTTTACCGAAGGTCTTTGGGTGGAAAGAATAAGATGGATTCCAACTGCTCGAGACATTTGGGCCAAGCGAACAATAGCCGATTCCAGTTCGCGAGGATACATTGACATAATATCAGCCAATTCGTCAATAACGATGACGATATAAGGCATGGTCTCAATTTGTTTGTCGTCTGTCGTAGCTGACGCCTTAACTGTTTTTTTCTTTTTTAGTTCCGGCTCAACCACATTTTTATGGTAAGAAGAAATATTTTGCAAACTTTCGGCCTGAAGAATGTCATAACGCCTATCCATTTCTTTAGCCGCCCATTTCAGGGCCAAAATAGTTTTTTTAGCGTCGGTAATAACAGGAGTCAGTAAATGGGGTATTTTGTTATAAAGGGTCAACTCCACTCGCTTAGGATCTATCATTATGAATTTCAAATTATCAGGGGAATTTCTATAAAGGAGCGAGGTAATGATGGCGTGTATAGAGACCGATTTGCCGGCACCGGTTGCTCCGGCAATAAGAAAGTGTGGAGCTCTGGATAAATTGGCAAAATATGACATTCCGGAGATTCCTTTTCCAAGAGAAACCAAAAGCGGTTTATCCGAATTTTGAAATTCGTTTGAGGACAATAGCGTCCCAAGTCCGACGGTTGTTTTAATACTATTCGGTATTTCAATTCCGACCAGAGATTTTCCGGGAATTGGAGCTTCTATTCGTATTGGATGGGCGGCAAGAGCCAAAGACAGATCATTTTGAAGTCCGACAATGCGGGACAATTTTACTCCCTCCGCCGGCTTCAGGGCGTATCTGGTTATTGATGGGCCAATGGAAATTTCATCCATTTCAACATTAATGCCAAAGTTCGCCAGTGTTCTTTTGATAATATTTGAATTAGCTTTTATATCTCCAACTCCCGGTTTGCCATGATCTTCTTGAAGAAGAGAAAGAGGTGGCGGAACAAATTCTTTTCCGTTAAAAGAAAGAAGATTTACGCCAAATTCCTCCTTTTTATTATTTGGTAATATTTCCCCAGTTCTTTTTGTTTCGAGAGTTTTTTCAATCGCATGACCGTCTTTTCTTAAATTTTTTAAATCATCTTGGCTTAAACCGCCCGAATTAGCGATAATTATCTCCGGTCCAGAATCTTCCGTTTCGGGGAGAATATCCCTTTTTTTAAATAATGAAGTAATGAATGTAAGCTTAAGTGGCGCGTCAAATATGATCAGACATGATATAACCATAAGAGCTAAAAGTATGACAACACTGGCGTAAACATCAAATAAACTTACAAGGGGGCTGGAGATAAGTCCCCCAACAAACCCGCCCCTGTCAGGTAAACTTATATTGATAAGTCCAAGTCCGGAAATGAAAAATAAAATACCGCCGATAGTATGGGTCGTGGCCAGTTTCTTTTTCAACGATTTGAAGAAGGAAATACATAGCATTAAAAATATTACAGGCAACAAATAATATCCGACTCCGAAAAGAATATCATGAAATATTTTATAAGACTGCTCACCGACAAAGCCAGCCAAATTATTACCCCCTTTGGTGGTAAAACTGGATAGTGTAAAAAATACACTCAATACAAAAAATAGGATGGCAATTATGCCTTGCAAAGTTTCATCTTTTAGATACCCATAAGAAGATTCACTATTTGCCTCTCCACCTCTTCTTTTCTTATCCTTCTTGGCCATATCTAGGTATTTTAGCAAATAAATCATTACTTGTCTGGCTCGTCCGCACACTAACATTGCCATTGCTCTAATATGTTCTGTAGTAATCATCGCTTAAAGCGAGATTATGGCAAAGATATCTAAGTTGGTACTAGTGTCGTTTTTGAAAAGCAGGATGATGGCAATGTTAGTGTGCGGGCTTGCCTAAATGTCTTTAATGAGTATAATGGACGTGCTTAATGTTCTAAAGGACATTTATTATTTATATAGGACATATTAAATAACAATTAAGGACATTACTCCCTTAAAGTGGTAAATATATGGAACAAGAAAATAGGGTTTCCGCAAATTTAAATACAAATAATATAGACCCCATCTCATTTTTTGGCGAAGATGCCAATTTCGTTTTTGTGTACAAAAAGACAGAAAAACTAGTATCGGCAGTCTATATGGTTACCAATTTATTTTCCGAAAATGAACCAACGAAGTGGACTCTAAGGAAAAAAGCCGGAGATCTAATGTCCTTTATCTTAAATTACAAGGATATAAATGAATCTAGCTGTGGTGATTTTATTTATAACGTTAAGACTCGTATCTTGGAGCTAGTCTCTTTGTTAGAAATATCTTCTTTTGGGGGGTTGTTATCCAATATGAATTTCACTATTTTAAAGAAGGAATTTTCAAGTTTAGTCGGAATTATGGACTCTGAAATGTCAAACCACAGTGGAGCAGTTGATGGTACTATCCCAAAATCATTTTTTAATGTTAAAGAGGTCGGTTTGGGTATAAAGGACAGATATTTATCCAGTGGAGGTGGTATAAAGGACAACAGTCTTTTAAAGAGTCGAGACCAGTTTAAAAGGTCAAATCGCCAAAATATAATTTTAAATTTACTAAGGAAAAAAAAGGAATTAACGATTAAAGACATATCTGCTGTCATAAAGGATTGCAGTGAAAAAACCATACAGAGGGAGTTGACCTCATTCATAAAAGCTGGGGTACTGAAAAGAACTGGAGAGAGGCGCTGGAGCAAGTACTCTCTGGCATAAATATTAGGCCATAATAATACTGTTTTTCTGGATATTGGGAGTAAAATACGGGTGTACTTATTGCCTCTCTCTAGAGTAACATTGACTTTCATCGCCCTTTTTGGAATAATGGTTTCCGTGGCGTATTTTGGCTGTTTTATCCAAAAATGGCTAAAAAGTTAGAGTTATCCACACGGTTATTTGAAAGTCTTGTCAGGAGACTATATAATGGTTTCTGTACAGGTGTTTAGGCACCTTGTGCAATTCACTGTACATTCTCTTTGTCAGAACAGAAAGTTATTTGACAAATAAATCCACACACTAACTTTGGTATTGTGTTTTGAAAAAACACGGTAAAGCGATGCTAAAGTTAGTGTGCGGATAAATATGGATTTTATAAAGCGCGATTATAGAATCGCGCCTTCAGAACTTGTCGCACAATTTCCTTTACGTCCGCATTTCAGAAATTCCGTCCAAACTTATCATCTATCTCTTCACTTTTGTGTCGATTCATTTTGTGTCAGCACGTTTTTACTTTCAAAGTAAAGATTAAGTTAGGTGCAAAAGTAAACAATTAAAGTGAGGGATTAGTATGTAGGTATGATTATGAAATATTTATGGAAAATTTGTATTTTGTAATTGTATCTAGAATTGTTAAGAAGTTAGTTAATTGTTTTCAATAACATCTCTCTACACAATTATTAATAGTAAAGTAGGGAGGGGTTGTTTTATTAAATATATATGACTTTATCAAAATCAATAGCTGTAAAATATGTTGCTGTTGCGGTTGGATTCGCTATGGCAGTTTCTGCATTCGCGCCAGGATTGGCCAGTGCCGATACCGCCTCGGATTTGCAAGCGCAGATCAACAGTTTGCTGGCAACCATTCAAGCGTTGCAAGCACAACTTGCGGCTACGACAGGAAGTAGCTCTACAGGCTACACCTTCAATACAAACTTGACTATTGGCAGTACCGGCGCAGATGTTATGAATCTTCAAAAGGTTCTGAATATGAGCGCTGATACCCAAGTGGCCTCTTCAGGTGTTGGTTCACCGGGGAATGAAACTTCATACTTTGGTGCGCTTACACGGGCAGCGGTTATTAAATTCCAGAATAAATATGGAATTACGCCAGCAGTTGGTTATGTCGGCCCAATCACAAGGGCAAAGCTCAACTCAATGAACACAGTGGTTGTTGGTCCTTCACTTCCAACTGGAGGCGGACTATCAATCGTGGCTGGTTCACAACCTGCAAATTCTCTTGCACCAACAAGTGCAGCCAGAATTCCTTTCACAACAGTTATCCTGACAGCAGGAGCATCTGATGTGACAGTTAATTCTATTACGGTAGAGCGAACAGGTCTTGGAGTGGACGCTGTCTTCGGTGGCGTCGTTCTACTCAAGAGCGATGGTACCCAGATCGGTATTGCAAAGACACTGAACTCAAACCACCAAGCAAACGTGGGTGAGCCATTTGTCATTCCAGCAGGTACTTCTCAAACAGTTACAATTGCAGGCAACATGGCCGCTTCACTTAGTGCATACGCTGGACAAGTGGTCGGCTTAAATGTTGTTGCAGTCAACACTTCAGCGTCAGTTTCCGGATCCCTTCCTATCGGAGGTGCAATGCACACCATAAACGCTTCCCTAACATTGGGTAGTGTTACGATTGCTGCTTCATCTTACGATCCAGGGACATCCCAAAGTAAGGAAATTGGCACAACTGGTTACAAATTCTCCGGTATCAGAGTTACAGCCGGTTCAGCAGAACAGGTTAAACTTTGGTCAATACGATGGAATCAGTCGGGTTCAGCATCAAAGGACGACCTTTCAAATGTAATGGTCTATGTTGATGGTACTGCTTACCCAACAACAGTTTCAGTGGATGGTAAATACTATTCTGCAAACTTCTCTGGAGGTCTCCTTATTGACAAGGGTCTTGCAAAAGATATTTACGTTCAAGGTGACATAACAGGATCAGGTTCAGCTGGTAGAACAATCAAATTTGATCTCTACAAAACAACTGACCTATACGTATCCGGAGTAACATATGGTTATGGAATTACGCCTCCAGCAGGTTCTAACTCTGTAGTCACATGTTCAACTTCACAGGCTTGCGGTAATTTCACTACAGGCACACCTTGGTTCCAAGCAAACATTGTGACGGTTTCTGCAGGTACAGTTACATCAATCGGAAAAGCAACATCAGTTGCCGCTCAAAACATTGCTGTAAACGTTCCTAACCAAGTACTCGGTGGATTCCAAACAGACATCAAGGGTGAACCTATCTCTGTACAATCATTGGCCTTCACCATTGCTACAACCGGATCATGGACTTCTTCAACTGGTATCACAAGCATCACTATCGTTAATCAAAACGGCGCGGTGATTGCCGGCCCAATTGACGAGGCATCAACATGTACAACAGGTTGTACAATTACATTCACAGACACAATCACCTTCCCTCTTGGAATAAGTACTTACACTATTAAGGGTAAAATCCCAACAGGCGCACCTAACGGGGCTACAGTAATAGTGTCCGCTACACCTTCATCGGGATGGACAAGTGTCACTGGACAAACAACGGGTAACACCATCAGTTTGTCGGCAAACGGGGCATTCAGTATGAACACCATGACTGTCAAGTCAGCGGCCCTTACTGTTACTGTTTCCGCTACACCAAGCGCGGCTTCAATCGTTCCTGGTGGCAGAGTGACATTCGCTAACTATCAGTTTGACGCTTCAGCATCAGGTGAAGATGTCAGATTGGGAGCAATTCCTTTCTATTACAACGGAAGCTCACAATCATTTGCGGCAGATGAGACAATTATGACTTCATGTCAGGTTTATGATGGCGCAACACCTTTGAACACGGGTTCAAACGTTGTTAACCCTTCAACTACCGTTGCAACATCTACAGCACTTAGTCAGACATTTACATTTGATCAGCAACTTACTATTGCAAAGGGTGTAGTTAAGACGCTTAGACTTGAGTGTAACGTTGCCTCTTCAGCTCACGCCAACTCCCAGATGCAATGGGGTCTTCTAAGCACCAGCGATCCAACAGTTACAGGCGTAACTTCGGGAGCTAGTGTTTCGGAAACTCTAACATCTAATAACGGTCAAGTTATGACGGTTGCTACAGGTTCATTCACCGGTTCAGTTGATCCATCATCACCGGCATATAAGCTAGTGGCTGGAGGTTCAACAGGTGTAACCACGGGGGTTATCAAGTTCCGAGCTACAAACGAGTCAGTCAATCTATCAAAGATTGGTTTGGCTCTAACAGCCGTAACTGCTGGTAACAGTGCAAACGTTGCTCAAAACTTGGGTACAGTTTACCTATACAACTCTTCAGGTGGACTTATAGGTACTGCAACCTTCACCGGTTCAAACACAACAGCAACTTCAACATTAAATAGCACTCTGCTTCTTCCAAAAGATACAGACGTTCTAGTTACTGTTAAAGCTGACTTCCAGGATGTTGGAACAGGACTGACGGGGGTAGAGGGAGATCTAGTCAAGATTGACCCTACAAATGCCGAAGGATCCGGTCTATCGTCTGGTAACACACTTACAGTTAGTGCTATCACGGCTGGTGTTGCTGGAGTAAGACTATTCAACACATTCCCAACCATCGCGCTTGAATCACTTTCAAGTACAGGTATTGGAGATGGCAGACTGATGAGATTCAAGGTAACGGCTGATTCAGCTGGAGACGTGGGCATCTTCCGATTCACCTTCACTCTAGCTACAACAACATTGGCGGTTACAAATGTTGGTTTGTTCGGATACACTGATTCTGGATACTCAACAGCAATGTCAGGAAACTTCGCAGTTGGTGGAACAAGTAGTGGTGGTCAAATTGACGAAAACCTAGCTACATCTACATGTAGTAATGGTGCAGTCAACATGACTAACGCAAGTAGTACTTGTGCATCTACAGGCAGCTTGACTACTCTTGACTTCCAAACAGCTTCTAACCCAGTTGAGGTTCCTGCAGGACAAACTCGATACTTTGAACTTCGAGGTTCTATCGGAGCCAACGCTACTGGCGCTTCAGTTGTGACAAAGATGTTGGCAGACTCATCCGCAGCTACAAGTACTGCAAATGGTACAACCCTTGCTACAAGTAACTTCGTTTGGTCACCAAACGCAACTTCGACCGCCGTCTTTAGTTCAGTTGATTGGACTACAGGATACGGTATCGTAGGCTTCCCAACTTCAGGTCTTCTACAGTCTCGATCTTACTAATCCTTGGATTAGCTAGTCGGTCTGGTTTAGCCTAAGTTAACAAAAAACCACCTTTCCTTTATGGATTGAGTGGTTTTTTGTTGTCTCTAAATAGCCGACTTATCCACAGTTAGCCCAGATTATTACCCATTAGTCAAAAAAAAGAGTATAATTTTAAGAAGTCGGTTTAAAAACCGAGAGTGTGTAGTTATCAAATTATTAGAATAATAATAAATATGTTAAAAACAATATTTTTTAGAAAGGAATTCGTTTTTTATGTGTCCTTGTTTTTGTTTGGTATTTTGATGAGTGCTATGGCCGCTTCGGCTTCCAGCACCATAAGTACAAATATTAGTACAGATGGGACTCTAACTGTCACTGGAGCTTCTGCACTGACCGGCGCGGTCAATGCTTCAAGTACTCTTGCAACAAGCGGTAACATGACAGTTGTTGCCGGATATGGTCTTGATACCGCTGGTGGCGGAGTTTTGAACCTTGGCACAACCACAGCCACATCGGTTATTATCGGTTCATCAAGCGCTAAAGTTGGTATTGCTTCTACATCGCCTTATGTGGCTTTGGGGGTGACAGGTACAACCACGGCTTCTCTAGGTATGGTTATTGGTGGAAATGGCTCAGGAGTAAGTCAATTACTTTTTGGAACATGTACACCAACTATAGGAGCTCTTACAGGCTCTTCCACAGTCTCTGTTATTTGTACAGGTAGTGAAGCGGTGAATGGTACAGGATGGAGAGTGTTTGTAACCCCAAAGATTAACGGTGCCGCTGATGAGGATAAAGACATAATATTTGTTAGTGCTTCATCAACTACTCTTGGTATTCAAGTATCAGTTTTAAATGTGAATTTATCCGGGCTTGGTACGAGAAATCCAACAGATAATGCATGGTATTGGATGGCTTTGCGTTAAACGAGATAATGTAAAAACACTATGATGAAAAAATTAATAATTTACTTAAGCCTTCTGTCGGCTCCGTTTATCGCTCTGGCAGACTATAATGATGTCTCGCTTACTTCTTCAGCCATAATCTCTGTGGGGGGAATGACATTGAATGTTGATGGGGAAAGTTCGGTGGTGGAGTCAATCGTGGTGAGCGCTTCCAGTTTTACGGTGAATTTATTGGAAAACTCTCTTTTTTCAGTAACTTCAGCTGACAGATATACACTATCAAGCGATGCGCCGATCGGAAATATCACATCTAACCAATGTGCGGACGTATCAAAATTGAGTCTGTCGGCCACATCAACCCAGGCGGTTATTATCACCCCAAGCACTACCGTTTGCAGTGTTAATATAGGCAGTGGGGGCGGGGGTGGTAGCAGTGGTTCTGGCAATCCTTCAACTCCAGTAACCACCACTTCCACCGGTAGCGGGGGCGGAGGCGGGGGAATAGTGGCTACTCCAACAGCTTCTTCAGCCACCACTCAAACATCATCCACATCCAGTCTACAAAATCAAATTGCCGCTCTGCTGGCCCAAGTTCAGCTTTTGCAAGCCCAACTCGGAATAGTCAGTATAGGGTCCGGCACAGGTTTTGTTTTCAGTAGAAATTTAATTGTCGGTAGCACCGGCGCCGATGTTAAAAATCTTCAAAAAGTTCTAAATTCCGATTCAGATACACAGATAGCTTCATCGGGCGTTGGTTCACCGGGCAATGAAACCACTTATTTCGGCTCATTGACCAGGACGGCCATTCAGAAATTCCAAGTCAAGTACGGCATAGCAGGACCGGGCGCGCCAGGCTATGGAGTTTTCGGACCGAAGACTAGAGCTAAAATGGCCGAGGTTTCTAAACTGAAAGGCTTCTAAAGCAAACCCAAAAAAGACGAAAACTTCCTTTGATTGCAAAGGGAGTTTTTGTCGTTTATACTATTTCTAATGATTACAAAAACACACAAAATTATTGGAAGTGCTGTTGTTATTATTGCGCTGTTTGCTATCTACATCTTTTTTGATAGACAATCTCGCAATACAGATAATTTGCCGGATATTTATGCCACTAAAGCCACGACTACAACTACTACAACTGATAAAAACAATACTGATCTCGTTAACATAGAAGGTACAGGCAATTATAAGATAGAGCAGGTTGGAGGCGGTGGAGGCATTCCACAACCAGTGCCAGATCTAAACAGAAAAGTTACAATTTATGCCGGGGCCATGATTTCCCCGGAGGCCAGCAATCTGGCTACTGAAAAAATTCTTGCACTGCAGGCTCAATTAAAGAAAGACTCGACGGATTTTAAAGCATGGATTAATCTAGGTATTTATCAAAAAATGGCCGGGGACTATCAGGGCGCGATATTTTCATGGCAATACGCCGGGCGGCTTGCTCCGACTAATTACATTTCTCTTGGTAATTTAGGTAATTTGTACGCTTATTTTTTGAAGGATAACGGGCAGGCAGAGGTGTACTACCAACAAGCCATATCCAAAGCTCCCAATCAAGCCTATCTTTATGTCCAGTTGGCTGAAATTTACAGGGATATTTTTAAGGATTTGGATAAAGCCAGGACGATAGTTAACCAAGGTTTATCTAAAATACCCAATGATGCTAGCCTTCTCCAACTAAAAGCTAGTTTACAATAAAACAATGTCCCAGTAGTAGAGCAGAGCTCACTACAGGGCTATCCCGTAGTGAAAATTACATATATCAGATTTGAACAAATATGAAGAATTAGTTACTATATAAAGTAATAAAGATATATATTATAAATTAATTTTCTACTACTGGGATGTCTCAATATTTTGATAAAGATTTTATAAAATTTTTCTTGGGTTTTGCCGCCATTATCTCTGTCAGTCTAATGATTATTTTCGCAACCAGATTTTATGAGAAAAAATCTTCGGCTAGTGGCGACAACGCTGCTTCAGCAATTCAAGCAACAATTAAAAATTAATTTTATAATTTGATGAAAAGGCTAATTTCCGTTCCAATTACTTTTTTCTTAATGGCCAGTACTGCTAGCGCTCAAGTTTCCCAATTTGTATTTATTACAGAACCACAAACTGTTTCTATTGGAGTTTCTTCAGAAACCATCACTATACAATCACAAAACTCGCAAGGAGTTTCAGAAAACATTACCGAAACTCATGATCTTGTTTTTACTTCGATATCTCCAACAGGCCAATTTTTCAACACCTCCGGCAATCCGGTTTCCACAACAATGTCTAAAAATACAGCCAATAAGAATTTTCTATACCAAGATTCCACTGTCGGAACGTACACACTAACGATAACAGCCACAGGAAGGACAAGCTTACAATCCTTCTCGGCTAGCCAGCAAATAACTATCGGTGGAGAATCTAGCTCGTCTTCAAATAGTACAACAACCAACGAGCAGACCAGTACAGAAACCACAACTGACCAGTCTAGTTCCAGTCAAACCAACACAGCAAATTCTGCCCACAGCAGCCCCGCTCCACTAAGTAGTACAGAGAACAAAATCGAGTTTGAGGTTTCGGCCGGGAGAGATAGGTTAACGGCAGTAGGAAACCCCGTCATCTTTATTGCAAGTCCAACCAAACTGCAAAACTTATCAGAACAAGCCATTACATATAAATGGTCCTTTGGTGATGGTACCACTCTTCTTGGTAAAACAGTTACACACAACTATAGGCACGCGGGGAATTATGCGATTGTTTTAAATGCTTATGGTTCTGATAAACAAGCTGTCAGTCGAATAAATGTGAAGGTAATTTTGCCCTTGATTTCACTTCAAAGAGTTTCAGATGGTATTGAAATAGAAAACAAATCTGGATCAGAAATTAATCTGGGCGGGTGGAGTCTTGCAAATAATAATAAGTCTTTCATTATACCGGAAGATACTCTAGTTTCGACGGGGACAAGAGTTGTTTTCGCGGATGAAACTACAGGAATAAATAGTGCCGACATAACACTTTCAAATCCAATAAAAAAAATTATTACTACTACCTTACCAGAAATTAATCTGGGAGAAATACAAGCAAAAATAAATGAAGTTAAAGTAGCTTTAAATAATATTTCCCCCGCCCTTCAAGGTGACAACACAAAAATAGCTTCTGTTCAGAAAGTAGAAGTGGTAACAAAACAGCTGGAACAAGAAGAGCAAGAAAAATCAGAAATTTTAGAGAAAGATTCTAATCAACTTGCCAATGTTATAGAAGTTTTCGAAGCACCAGAAAGACAAGGTTTTTTAAGTAGTATATTTAGTTTTGTAAAACGTTTATTTGTGGGGAAATAGAATAATTGACAAAAAATAATCTTCCTGTATCCTATGGTGCATAAGGTCAAAGACAATAGGCAATCCATAAGCCCTATCGAGATTTTTCTTCATCTAAAGTGAAGAACTCAATTTTAACCTTAGGTCGGATTATTAGTCGAAAGTCTATCAAGTCTCTAAAGTCCATAAAGTAAAGCAGAACCCTGCCTTTATAGACTTTTGACTTTAAGAACTTTATAACTATTCATTATGGCGGTATCAAAAGAAAAAAAGGGAGAAATTTTGACAAAACTTAAAAAAATTCTAAAAGATTCGGCGGGAATTGTGTTTATTAACTTCCACTCTCTTCCTGTTTCCGAATCAACTAAAATTCGAAAAGTTTTGAGAGAAAGGGATATCGGTTATACCATCGCTAAAAAAACTTTGACAAGGAAGGCTTTGTCAGAAAATAACATTGCCGGGAATATGCCAGAGATGCCGGGAGAGCTTGGAATAGTTTATGGAACAGATCCATTAGACTCTGCTAGAGAGATTTATTCTTTCCAAAAGTCTTTGGACAAGAAAGTGCAGATTATCGGAGGAATTTTTGAAGGCAAGTTCATGAATAGGGAAGAGATGGTTTCAATCGCTCAAATTCCTGGACTGAAGACTCTGCAGGTCCAGTTTGTTAATCTCATTAATTCACCTATTCAGGGTTTTGTAATGGCACTTAGTGAAATAGCGAAGAAGAAAGTATAATTATCATTAATTAAAAATGCAAAAATCAAAATGTAAAATGACAAAGTAAAATACAAAATGTAAACGCATTACAATTTTACATTTTGAATTGTCATTTTGATTTTTGAGATTTACATTTTACATTTATTATCATGGAAGAAATTAAAACAATATCAACTCCAGCAAAGTTCAAGGATATAGTATCAGCTATTGATTCTATGTCAGTCTTGGATTTACACGAACTTGTTAAGCACTTAGAAGAGAAGTTCGGTGTTTCAGCAGCAGCGGTTGCTGTAGCAGCACCGGCAGGTGGTGCAGTAGCAAGTGGCGCAGAAGAGAAATCAACAGTCAATGTTGAACTAACAGATGGTGGTGCAACAAAAATCGCTGTTATTAAAGTTGTTAAAGAAGTCTTGGGCCTAGGCCTTAAAGAAGCAAAAGATTTAGTAGATGCAGCACCAAGTATGCTTAAAGAGGGAATGAAAAAAGCGGATGGAGAAGCATTTAAGAAAAAACTAGAGGAAGCCGGAGCAAAAATTACCTTAAAGTAATTTTAGCGGGTGTCCCGAGCTACCAAGCGAGGGGCAGGGAACGAAGATCTCATTAAAATAGATTCAGGATTAAAGATAAAACTTCCCCAAGGTTAAACCTAAGGGAGTTTTGATTAGAGATTACTTACCTTTACCTAAATCAAACTATTTACCAGCGATCGCTAGTAAATGGTATGATTTAAAATGTCATATAAAATAAAGATTTAAAATAATAAATAACTATTATATATAAAATTTTACGGCGTACTTTTTAAGTACGCCGTTTGGACGATGACTGATCTATTTTTTCGAGAGACTACTAGCGGCCAAGCTCCCGAGAAAACAAAGAGCAGTCATACTAATTGTATGGAGTGGAATAGCCGATGCTTTTTTCAGCTCGTATATAGCCATGAAGTCGATGACCAACAGTAGACATCCAATTCCAAGCATGATTCCACTCAACACCCTCAAAACATTTTCCATCGAGCCTCCATTTGTATTAATATCACATTTGATATATATGTCAATCTATAGCTTTTTTTGAAAAGATGATTATAATGACCCTAATGGAGACCTTATCTAAATTGTTTGGAAGTGAAAACAAGGTCAAAATAATGCGGCTGTTTCTTTTTAATCCAGATATGGCATTTGATGCCAGAAATATCGCTTTTCGAATAAAAGCCAGAACATCCAAGGTTCGCAGAGAAATTTCGGTCTTGAGAAAAACGGGCTTGATTAGAAGAAAAGGTGGTGGTCAAAGGAAAAAAAATGGGGGGTTTATCTTAAATAAAGATTTCTCATATCTTGTTCCGCTTCAAAACTTTTTAATCAATACAGAGCCGCTTCAATCAAAGGAAATCATGAGAAGAATAAGCAAGTTGGGGTCAATAAAACTTATAATAGTGGCGGGAGTATTCATTCAGGAGCCGGAAAGCCGGGCAGATTTGCTTATCGTCGGGGATAACATAAAGAAAGGAAGACTGCAAAATACCATAAAAACCCTTGAGTCGGAGATCGGAAAAGAGCTAAAATACGCCCATTTTACAACAGAAGACTTCAAATACCGCTTGTCCATGTTTGATAAGCTCATAAGGGACATTTTGGACTATCCACACAGGAAGGTGCTAAACAAGCTTGGCATTGTATAGATATTAACGTATAATATGGGTATTATTCGTTAATATAGTTTATATGATTTTAACCACATGGGGTCAAGTTTTGAATACTTCTTTCCAAAATCTTTGGACGGGAGTGATTCTTTTCATTCCTAACTTGATTGTTGCAATAGTTATTTTAGCAATTGGTTGGGCCATAGGTGTTGCCATTGGAAAGGCCATTACTCACCTCATCAAGGTCATAAAGTTTGATGAGGCTTTGAGAAGAGCTGGGTTTGAAAGTGTTATAAAAAGATCCGGTCTCAATCTCAACTCCGGTCATTTTTTGGGCAGTCTAGTCAAATACTTTACTATCGTAGTATTCTTGATTGCCAGCTTTGACGTTCTTGGTTTGAACCAAGTAACAGCTTTTCTACAACAGGTTGTTATTGGCTATTTGCCACAGCTAATCATTGCAGTTCTCATATTGCTAGTTGGGGCAGTGGTTGGTGACGTGCTCTCAAGAATAGTAGTGGCATCAGCTCGCACAGCCAGTCTCTCACAGGCAAATTTCTTGGGAACAGTTTCAAGATGGGCTGTTTGGGTTTTTGCCATTCTGGTTGCTCTTTCCCAAATGGGAATTGCCGGAGCATTTATCCAGACTCTCTTCACAGGCTTTGTGGTAGCAGTGTCACTTGCTCTTGGTTTGTCTTTCGGTCTTGGGGGACAGGCGGCTGCGGCACGATCCATTGAGCGCATTCAAAGCGAAATCGCCCACCACTAAAACTTCCAAATTTGGCGCATTTCTTTGTCGCCTTAATTTTTTGGCTCTATGCGCAGTAGTTTTCTACAGCTTGGTCGCCAAAAAATCTTGCTTCTTGAACTGCATCCAAATTGTGAAAGTTTCCAAAAAGCTCCCACTCGGGAGCCTTTTGATTGACATAATTATTATTCGGTACAGGTATTCCTAGGGGTTTGGGTGATTCCAAGCTATTTGGATATTACATACAATTGACGTAAATCGGTTTTTGGGGTAGTTTGATATTTGGAGGTTCCATGACGGATTTGAAGCCGGAGCTCAAGCTTGTGGGAGTTGGCTGGTTGACTTTCCACAGAGTAAGAAGGGTTGTAAGAGATTTTACCTTTTTCGTAATTTCTCTGTACTGCGGTTTTTGGTGGCTTCAAAATGCAGACTGGCATCATCCAGTCGGTATTCAGAAGCATCTCATTGCTCGCTTTGTTCACTTTCTGAAAGATGTGGTCTGGCCATATCTTGCAACACCCATGGACTGGATTTTGAGTATCACTTTCGTTGTCATACCGTTTTTGATATTGATTGGGGTACTCGGAAGTTTCATTGATTTACTCTGGTCGCTTTTCAGTTTCCGTGCCTCGAGAAAGTACAGGAAGGCATTCTAAACTATCGTCTTGCGACAATCGTTTGCAAGGACGGTCTGCCCGCTCAAATTTTGCTTTGCAAAACTTGAGCGGGTTTTCGCATTTATTTGAAATTCTTTTACATGCATATTTTACACATACATTATAATAGTGCTATAGCACTATTATAATGTATGTGTAGACTAATCTTACTTGGTGATTTAGTCGGCCGGATAAGATCGCTAAGTGGGGCGGTATCAAAAGGCTTTTTTATCCCCAGGTTGTTAGATAAAATAGGATTTGACACTATAGGAGGTTTCCTATATACTCTAACTCATCACAGATATGTTTACATTTCACTTAATTTCACAGCGGTATAGATAACGGCCTATTTGGTTGTTGCTCAAAAAACCGCTTTGAAAAGAGCGGTTTTTTGATTCCGCAACCCCAATTCTTCGGATGGGTGAAAAGTGAAATTTCAGAAAAGAAAGTTATTTGAAAACTTCATACCATCGCACTTTAATAAAAGACTGGGGTCTTTTCGAGTGTAGATGGAGTAGGTAAAAGTAAGTAAAAGTGTTACATATTAATTTTATGTAACAGGATAAAGTGAAACCCTGTAGTGAGCCTTGCTCTACTACTGGGGTAAATGATTACAAAGTATCAGTGGTGATATTTTGCAGTCATGTGGTTTTTAAATTTCCTAATGGGAAATTTAAGAGCGTATGGTGGATGCCTTGACTCAAAATGGCGATGAAAGACGTAGCATGGCTGCGATAAGTTTCGGGGAGGTGCCTAGCAACCTGCGATCCGGAAATCTCTGAATGGGGAAACCCTCCAACATCTCACAGAGGTGAGATGCTTGAAATGTAAAATGTAAATATCAAAAATAAAAATGACAGTTGAAAATGTAAAATTATAGAATTAAAAATTTTTAATTTTGCATTGTCATTTTACACTTTGATTTTTAAATTTTGATTTTGAACATCAATCTTGTGTGAGGTGTTGGAACTGTGCAGATTATGTACAGAGTACACCCAGGGAAGTAAAACATTTCAGTACCTGGAGGAAAAAAGACTAATAAGAATTGCGCAAGTAGCGGCGAGCGAAAACGCAAAAGCCCAAACCACGCACCTTACTGAGGTAAGATGCGAGTCGAAAGTCCTTAAAGTCTGTAAAGTTATAAAGTGAAATGCATTTGCATCCCACTTTAAGGACTTTATAAACTTTTGACTTTATAGACTTGCAACGAACTTCGGTTAGTTGCGTGGGGTTGTAAGGCAGAAACGTCATAATTTATTATGAGAGGAGTTAAAAAATATTATGTTAACTGAACGCGCTGGAAAGCGCGACCCTAGAGGGTAATGGTCCCGTAAGTGAAAATATAATATCTTCTTTGTTTCTGTTCTTGAGTACTTCGAGACATGAATAGCTCGGAGGAATTTGCCGGTACTAACCGGTAAGGCTAAATACATTTTGAGATCGATAGTGAACTAGTACCGTGAGGGAAAGGTGAAAAGAAGTCCGATTAGGACAGTGAAATAGATCTGAAACCATATGCTTACAAGGAGTCAGCGCGGCGTCTCACTGCGTTCGACACCGCTTAAATGTAAAAATAAGAAATCAAAGTGTAAAATGAAAATTCTCAGAATTTAATTTTTCATTTTGATATTTTCATTTTGAATTTAGGTGGCGAACGAAGTGAGGCGCCGTCATGGCGTGCCTATTGAAGAATGAGCCAACGAGTTGTACTACGCGGTTCGACTAAGCCCTTCATCGGGGTGGAGTCACAGGGAAACCGAGTGTGAATAGCGCGCTTCTATATTTATTTATAGTATCGTGTGGTACAGACCCGAAGCCAGAGCGAGCTTGTCATGAGCAGGGTGAACAAGGGAGAAATCCCTTGGGAGGCCCGAACCGTTTAGCCGTGCAATACTACCGGATGACTTGTGATAAGAAGTGAAAAGCTAATCGAGCCTGGTAATAGCTGGTTCTCTCCGAAATAGCTTTTGGGCTAGCGTCGTACGTATCCTTCCGGGGTAGAGCACTGGAAGGTCTCAACAGGGAGCAATCTCGTGAGACCTATCAAACTCCGAATACGGAAGATTAAATATACGGCAGTTAGACGGTGGGGGCTAAGCTCCACACGTCAAAAAGGAAACAGCCTAGATCTCTATTTAAGGTCCCTAAATCTATGTTAAGTACACTTAAGGTGGTGGATTTTCTCAAACACTGAGGAGGTTGGCTTAGAAGCAGCCATCCTTTAAAGATAGCGTAACAGCTCACTCAGTAAGAGAATCCGCGCCGCAAATAATCGGGGTTAAACATAGTACCGAAACTGAGGGTTTCGTTCGCATCTCACTGTGTTCGAGGCGAACTAAATGTAAAATGTAAATATCAAAAATCAAAATGACAGTTAAAAATGTAAAATTAAGGAATTTCGAGAATTAAAATTTTTAATTTTGCATTGTCATTTTACACTTTGATTTTTCAATTTTAAATTTAGCAAGCATCGAGTGTAGCGAGATGCGAGCGGAGCGGTAGGAGAGTATTCGCATCTGCTGTGAAGGTGAAGGGGTGACCCACGCTGGAGCGTTGTGAAGTAAGAATGTTGGCACAAGTAACCACAATGAAGGTGAGAACCCTTCACGCCGAAAGACTAAGGTTTCCTGTTCAATGTCAATCAGAGCAGGGTTAGTCGGGCCTAAGGCAATGGAGAGATCCGCAGCCGATGGACATCGGGTTAATATTCCCGAACTTTCTGTGTGTGCGATGGAATGACGGAGTGTAGTATGTTGAGCTCATTATTGGATTTGAGTAAATGTTAGAAGGTAGTCGTGTAGGAAAATCCGCACGAGCTCTTAATTGAGAATACCAATTAACATTTAAACCTGGCGATACGTCAAAAGGGATTCAACAAAGCACGCTTCCAAGAAAATTTTCTAAGCATAACACGCAGAAATCCGTACCGTAAACCGACACAGGTAGTCAGCTCGAGTAGAGTAAGGCGAACGAGTGAGAGATCCCCAAGGAACTCGGCAAAAAAGCAGCCGTAACTTCGGAATAAGGCTTACCTTGTGCGTAGCACAAGGAATTTCAAAGCTCAAATTTCAAATTTCCAATCAAATTCAAAATTTAAATTTCAAAATTAAAAACTTTGTCATTTGGATTTTGTAATTGATTTGTCATTTGGATTTTGTAATTTGGATTTCCTCGCGCTGCGTGCGAGGTTGCAACAAAAGTCTCTCTGGCAACTGTTTATCAAAAACACAGCTCCCTGCGAACTCGCAAGAGGATGTATAGGGGGTGATGCCTGACCAATGCCAGAAGGTCAAATATGGTAACTGAAAATCGCAAGATTGTAGGCTGACTATATAAGCCCTGGTGAATGTCGGCCGTAACTATAGACTGGACTGTTGTAGTTACAAAAAATTCTGCTATATGCTGGAAAATCCGAGAATCTAACAGTACTCACTTGGCGGTTTAACCACCAAGTAGTGAAAATCTGTTCAGCGCGGACAATCAGCAGGGAAGATCCTGAGAGAAATCGAAGGAAACCCTCAGAGACTATACGCAGAACTCCGAGAGAAATCGAGGAGATGATATAGTCCGATCTCATTGGCGACAATGAGTTAACAATAGAAAGTTTTTGATGATAAAATAAAGTTGTGCATCATTATACAAAAAACTACACAAAATGAACGGTAATTTTGCTACGCCCAGCACTTTCTAAGAAAGTGCCGGGAAACAAAAAGGGCCGTTCTAAAATTTGGCCAAATGCTGGAAAACTCGCAATGAACTTTTGGTACCTTGACGGTAAAAATCCAAAAGCCGACGCGAACAATCAGCAGGAAAGATTCTAAGAGTGTCATCTAACACAATGAAAAAAGAAAAACATAAAGAATATTATGACCGTCTATCAAAACTACCTGGAAAATATTTAAACTATTTCATGGCTGGATTTGTAGATGGTGAGTCTAGTTTCAGTGTCGCGATGACAAAACAAAAATATTACGTCTATTCAGATGGCACGGGCCAAGGATGGAAATGGATATTAAATCCTTGTTTTCAAGTTTATCAACATGAAAACAATGTAGATGTGCTTCTCCTTCTTAAAGATCATGTCTTTAAAACTGGAAGAATACACCGCAAGACGTCACCATATAATGTGATGACGTACACGGTTGAAAATCACAAGACTCTTCAAGAAAAAATAATTCCGTTTTTCAGAAAATATCGTTTAGCGACGAAAACACAAGATTTTGAGAAATTCACCGATATTATAGATAGGATTATGAAAAAGGAGCATTTAACTATTGGAGGGTTCAAACGAATTGTAGACATAGCATTTACTATGAATGCTCAAGGTAAAAACAGAAAATATTCAAAAGAATATATTTCTGAAACATTATCAGAACAATTCGACACTCTTAGAAAATCCTCAGAGACTACACGCCAAAATCAGAATATTAAAACTGATAAGATATAGTCCATAAGGTTATATGAAAGTATAATATTGCCTAAGGTAGCGAAATTCCTTGTCGGGTAAGTTCCGACGTGCACGAATGGTATAATGACTGGAGAACTGTCTCGGGGATTTGCTCGGTGAAAATACAATACCGGTGAAGATGCCGGTTACCTGCAGTTAGACGAAAAGACCCC
>Ga0209542_10005407_pt1 | contig 25478 bp, 23 predicted proteins | sample RifCSPhighO2_01_FD_184028 | JGI IMG/M metagenome (GOLD analysis project Ga0209542, IMG submission 184028) | Soil microbial communities from Rifle, Colorado - Rifle CSP2_plank highO2_0.1 (SPAdes) (version 2) | ecosystem: Environmental > Terrestrial > Deep subsurface > Rock core/Sediment ...
CGATGATCACTTTGCCATCTTTGATAACATAATCCCGCTCTTTGAGGAAAAGTGCCTTAGCCCGGACAGCTGTCTCGAGGTGATGGACGTATTTAATGCCCTTCTCGGTGTAAATATTTTCCACACCTAGAATCTTCTCGGTCTTTTCGATACCCGCTTCTGTTAATTGGATAGCTCTCTGCTTCTCATCTTTGGTGTAGTCCTCACCCTCTGTCAGACGACTGGCGATCTGGGCAAATTGTCCATAAAGCGACTCGCTCTCTGCCACTGGTCCGGAAATAATCAAAGGCGTGCGCGCTTCATCAATCAGGATCGAGTCCACCTCGTCGACAATGGCATAATGATGTCCCTTCTGGACAAGCTGAGTTTGATTATAGGCCAGATTGTCACGCAGATAATCAAAACCGAATTCGTTATTGGTGCCGTAGGTAATATCAGCCATGTATGCTTCTCTGCGCGTGACCGACCTTAAATACTCATACTCAACTTTATAGAAACCCAATGCGTCCCTTTCTTTATCCAACTCTGAGTTTTGAGCTTTTCCGCCCGAGACGGACCAGCCTTGGGCTGGGAGTTTTGAGTTTTCGTCGTATATATACGACGCCTCATGATTGATCACACCCACAGACAAACCGAGGGCACTATAAATCTGTCCCATCCAAGTGGCATCACGGCGTGAGAGATAATCGTTGACTGTTACAATGTGAACACCCTTGCCTTCGAGAGCATTGAGATATGCCGGCAGAGTAGCCACTAAAGTTTTGCCTTCCCCGGTGCGCATCTCGGCTATTACCTTTTCATGCAAAACGATCCCACCTATAAGCTGAACGTCAAAATGCCGCTCGGCTCTGGTACGCCTGGCAGCCTCGCGCACAAGAGCAAAAGCCTCGGGTAAGATATCGTCGAGAGTCTCTAACTTGGAGGTTTCACCTCCAAGTCCAAGGCGTGTTTTAAATTCAAGCGTTTTCTTCTTAAGTTGCTCGTCAGATATAGCCTTAAACTTCTCTTCGAGAGCATTTATTTCGGTCACCTTGGGCCCTAGCTCTTTGACACGCTTACCACTCGCATCACCAAATATTTTATTTAGAAATGACATAACACATTATCTTATCATAAAAAATCAAAAAATCCCACCCGAAGGCAGGACTTTTTGTAAGTGGGAGAAATCCGCCAGCTGGCGGAAGATTATCTCCTTTTCTTCGCCTTCTTTGCTTTCTTTTTCTTTGCCATTTTTTTAATTTTGTTTTTTCTTTTTGTTCTCGACCTTTAGAGTCCCTCCTTTCCTAATAATTATAAATCAATTCCCACACAAAATATTTTACGCAAACGCTTTATGTGGATAACTTTAATTTATTTTTTCCCGAGGTCAGTCCTCCGTTTGGAGGTCTGACCTCTGTGTTCCCCTCACGCACCACCCTCGGTGGCGACCTCCTACAAAATCATTATATGAGTGCGACCGAGAGTGGTGACTAAAGAAAACAAATTAATTGTACTCCTCGACTAAACTCGGAGCAAGCACGTTCGACTTCGCTCGGGGCAGGCAACACAAAACCCGCCGAAGCGGGTAATGCGCGATTTTGTAGAAGGCGTCTCTAATGTTTCCATTTGCCCCTTGCGAGACTCGAGACTGCACTCATATCACCAACCATTATACTCACAAATCACTTCTTGTCAAGCAATCCATACACAGTTAAAACAAGCTTACCTGGACAGGTAGCCAGTCAAGAAAGCAAGTGTCACTTGGAGCCTTGGGGCCAATACATTGAACTAGGAGGACAAGACTAGCGCCATTTAGACCTCCGGGTGTCCAGACAAAATCGGCCGACACATCAGTCCAGTCTGTCTGATAATCGGTGCAAGATGTTAGTGGGACCTCGTGAATAGGACCGTAGGTTCGACCCGCGTCATTACTCACCCGCATAATCAAGGTAGTGGTAGCGACACAATCAACCTTTTTGGCATCAGACCTGATGGCCACACTATTAACCATAGCGCCAAGAGGTATTTTGAAAGAATAATCCCGCCAGATTCCAAAAATACGTAAGTGCCCGATTGCCGCTTGTTCATCTTTTGTGAAGGCCTGCTCACAATCTTTCCATCCGTGACATGATTGGGGTGACATGATAATGATGGGATTGGCAGCTGAAACCCGCTTAATGATCTGGATCGTGAAGACTAAAGCTACAAAAACAAATACGGCTGTCAATTTTTTAATTCTACTCATAGTTGTAGTTTGGTAATCAAATTCATCTCCTGGGCAAAGTTCCTTTTTCTATCTCGCTTATATAATAATCAGCTGCTTCTTTTTTGCTTGGGTCTATCTCTACCATCTTACGCAAAATAGCTATCGATTTGGCATCTTGATGATTGGCGTAGTAACTTGCCGCAAGTGATAGATAAGCCTGGCCATTGGCAGGGTTCTTTTTCACTTCCGCTTCCCAAATTGCGATAACACGATCAAGTTTACCATTCTCCGCATAAGCTTGAATAATACGTTGATCAGCCACCAGGGTCGTCCCATAATGTTCCTGTAACAACTTATCAGCTGTAACAAAATCATTGGTATAGATCAGGGCAGACGAATATTCAACAATGGCCTTTTCGTAACTTGGATCCAGTTCATAGACTGTCTTTGCGTAAGTGAGTGCCTCATCATATTTGCCTTGATCGATAAGAACTCGAATTATACTGAAATATATAAGTTGCTTTTTAGGAGAGAGTTTGAGGGCAGTGTTGAAATAAATCAAAGCATCGTCAGGGCGTCCGAAACTTGCTAGGAATGTACCCATGAAAAGTTGTAATCGTATGTCTTCCGGGTTGCGTTTTATTTGCTCCATCATCTGGGTCGAACCAAGCTGAAGGAACTTGAGCATAAGATTCTGGTCCAGGTTGGGAGTATTCCTGATATCAGTGAGCATAAAAAGCATTTGCTCGCTTATCTCAACTGAACCGAAAGTATCCATCTTGAAAACTTTCTCAAACTTTTCATATTTCTCTTGGGTAATCTCTCTCGGATAAAGAGCCTGAAGCATCAGACGGTTAGCCATAATCGGCTTTACGTTTAAAAAGTAAACAGCGAAAGCCAAAATTACAACAATCACCGGCGTCACGAAGTCCTTATACTGACCAGTAACCAAAGCGGTTATTGGTCTGCCCACTAGTCGCGTTACATCACCAATTTTACCCGTAAGCTCATGACTTGATAAGAAGTGGACAAAGGCCAGTATGCTGAAAAATAATATGTAACTTACAATATTGTCGAAAACGAAAATATTCTGGAAGAGGTAACCAGCGAACAAACTAATTATGATGTTACGCTGAAGTGGCAAAATTTGCTCTTTAGTGCATTTAAAAAGCAACCAAACTGAAGCGACAAAAAGTCCAAGATAGAGGGCAAGGCCGGGTATGCCAGTGCCAACGAGCCAGTCGAAAATCACATTGTGAGACCGGTCAAACCAGGTTTCTTGGCGGTAGAGCTTAGGTTCGTAATATTTGTTATAAACAAGATTAAAATTTTCGGGACCCCAACCGAGAAGCGGATGCTCCGCGGTCGCCCTTAAAGACATGCCCCAGATAGTGACCCGAGAGTCTACAGCGCTATCCTTAATTGACATCTGGGCGAAACGCGAGAGCACCGGACTCTCGGCCACAAAACTACTATTACGCATTGCGATAAAACCTCCCACCAACATTGCAATACCGAGTAACCCAGCAATAGCATAACGCCGAGCGCTACCACTTGTTGAAAAGAGTGAGATTAGGCTGGCTAAAAGTAAACCGCCGATTAATCCGAGCATCGCTCCGCGGGTAGCGGTATGATAGAGCATGAAAGCGAAAACTACCATTAAGGCAAAATAGCCGATCCGACGCCAGAGTATTCTTGTATCGAGCAGATAAAATAAGGCGATGAAAATGTGGAATAGCATGTAAACGGCCATGTATGTGGCATTGCCAAAAGTTGCGTCAATACGCGAGCCTCCCTGATTAACAACTGCGAACCCTGTCACCTGTAAAATACCGATGGCGGAAATTAAGGATGCCGCGCCCAGCGATGTGTGCAAGAACCATGACCACAAGCGCTTAGTATTAAACACAGATGCAATGACTATGAAATAGAAATATAAATGGAGAAGCGTTATGTAACCATCCATACGCTCGAAATTGGACCAGAAACTTCGGGCAGGGTTCTCTCCAAAGATTGTGGCCAGTCCAGTCACAATAATAAGACCGGTCGTAACTAAAAAGATGAGAGATCTACGAGGCCAATTATAGATCTGTCGGCTGACCAGAATAAGCCAGATGGCAAAAACAATCTCAATGATCACTCTGAAAGCGAAATTCTTGCCAGTAATAAAGGGAAAAAACATACTGTTAGCAACAAACAAAGGCAAGAAAGGCAGAGTAAATAAACCCGCCACGAGGATTACTTTCAATATCTTATTTGTATCCATGCATGAAAGTATAACATATGCACCTGAAGCTATCTACCCACAAGCTGTGTTATATTAGTCACATATAACCATGGAGATCGCCCACAAGAACGAAGGAGTCCTCTCTAGAACAGTGACTGCTGGGCGGTGGTCATCTCTTAATATACTTGTTCAGAAGGTTCTCTCTTTTGGAAGCCTTGTCGTTTTGGCCCGACTAATTCAACCATCCGATTTCGGTATAGTTACTTTGGCTACTTTAGTACCCGGGGTCTTATACACCCTAACCTCACCGAACTTCGGAGCGGCCTTCATTCAAAGTTCCAGGGATCTTTCGTCTTATTTAAATGTAATGTGGACGTTTCGGATTCTCCGGGCACTTATTATCGCTCTGTTAGTATGGTTCATCGGTGAGTGGTTGGCTTCATTCTTTCACATAAGCGGGGCTGTCTGGATTGTACGTCTAAGTTCTTTTGCAATAGTTTTTCAGGCATTTTCGAACATTGGTGATTTGTACTTTGTAAAAGATATAGATTTCAGAAAACATTTTGTTCGAGACATAGTCATAAAAAGTATCTATACAACTGTCGCTATAAGCGGAGGATTTATCTTCAGATCATACCTGGCCATATTTCTGGCTATGATTGCTCTGGAATTGAGCGGCTTTATCATGACATACATCTTAAGCCCTTACCGTCCCCATTTTGATTTTAATTTTTCTAGACTTAAAGATCTTCTACCACAAGCCAAATGGTTTTACAGTCAAGACCTGCTGGGTCTAGTGTACTCAAACACGGATAACATCTTGATCGGACGATTCGCTGGAGCTGGGGCAGTAGGTCTTTGGGGCAAAGCGAATGCTCTCGCTACCATACCTTCACCAATCGGCAGTATGATAAACAAGATTGGTTTCCCAGCCTTAGCTAAAATTCAGGAGGACAGAACAAAAGTGACAGAAGGAGTTATGCGCATGTTTGACATAATGCTCCTCGCGACATTGCCCGTAGCTGCTACTATTCTGATAGCTGGTAATCGTTTGATACTCTTACTGCTTGGACCAGATTGGTTAGCTATGGTACCGATCTTAAAGGTGCTAACCATAGGTATGACCATCAACATGGTTTTTTTCACCATCAACGAACCTGCCTTAAACTCAATCGGTCAAGCTCGAGTGCAATCCTATCTCCAGGCACTTTATTGCATAATGTTTGTTACTTTACTCCTAGTACTGGTACCCAAGTTCGGAGCAATCGGAGCGGCCTGGGCAATACTCGTCGCCTCATCAGTAATCGGAATCGAAACCATGAGACTTTTGCGAAAATTTATTTCACTAAATGCTAAGAGAGTATTGGCTACTGCACTCATTATTACATTAATCACTATTTTACTTGCTTTGATTGGTCTATTACTACTCGAAATTCCAATTTTCAATCATGACTTAGGCTTCATTATTCTTGCCGGTTGCCTCGGAATAACATATTTCTTGCTTACTATCACATTTGGACATGTATTTGGCCTCCGAGGCCCAGCCCAAACAATTAAATTAATACTACTATCTTCATTACCACGATCAGTAGCACGTAAATTATCTGGAATATTACCTCCGGCTCGAACGTCTTAGATACAACCCATAACCCTTGTGCTTCTCTGCAAGTTCATATTTCTCTTCAATTACATCAAGATAATCGAAATTTTCAAACCCTGGACCCGTAAGAATTAAATCCGGAGGTTCCATTGTATTTTGCTTCGAGAGTGGGTGCTCTCCAATAGTGGGTATACCTAGAAGGTGCACAGTCTGATAAATCTTGGCAGATGGAAGTAGTGCAGAAACTTCAAGAGCATTCACAATCCCAATCTTTTTATCACTTTCATACATCCCAATCTTGTCTGAAATAATAATAGCCGAGTCAGAATACTGTATTTGGGCGGCCGTAAAGAAGTGAACTGTTTGGATAGTAACCAGCGCCAGAGTCAAATATTTCCAGAATTTTGCTAAATGAGAAAAAGTTATGGGAGTAATTATTAATAGCAACAATTCTGAAATCAGGATATAACGTAACCAGCCTGGACTGCGCAGATAGTATAAGAAAGTAAAGGCGCTGTAGATAAAGGTGAACAAAAAGAGGGCGCGGAGCTTCTCATCTATAATTTTTCTGTAAGCAAAAATGGCGATAACGAGCAAAACTCCGAAATAAATGAGGGTACTGGAATGTATTACACCGCTCAAATTTTTTAAAATATTATCCAAAATGGAATTTGTGGAATATGGATTTGCAAAAAACTCCAGAACGTTTCGCCGAATACCCACACCATCAGACTTGTCTACTGAAAAAGTGAGCCAGAATAGTGCTGGGGGTAAGCCGCCAAAGATCATCCGAATAATCTTACTCAGCTTATTTTTAAAAGCACTTTTTCCGACTAGCACAATTAGCAGAACAGCAGGAATCAAACTCAAAAAAACAGAGGGTTTGACGACAAGAGCAAGAGACAGAAAAAATCCCGCTCCAATGAACTCTCGTTTTTCTAACCACAGGTATAATCCCGCGAGTAGGAAAACAAAACCGGGTATCTCGCCCACTACTGTTCGGCCGCTATCGTGGAAAGAGGCGAAAGTTGCGACGAGTAGTGTCGAGAGTAATGCTGTGCGTGAATCAGACAATTTGCGCACAAAAAAATAGATCATGACAAGCGCCAAACACATCCAGGAGAGCATATATATGCGGGCGTTTACAAAAGTATCACCGAATATTTCAAACACCCCGGCAAGCGGTACAGTTACGGGGTAACCGGAAGACTGCAAGAGCGTTTTAGCACCGGAATATTCGCCCGGCGAAGTCTCAATATCTAGTGTGTAATGGTTTGCGAAAGAACGCGCCAGCAAAATACTCTTGGCCTCGTCCACCCAAAGCCCGGGTTTGGTGGTAAGAGTCTGCATTGAGACAACAACAACCACCATAATCACCAGCACCAAAAGTAAATTATTTACTGATTTGGAATTGAGCATATTTTTTAAATCTCAATTTTTGCAATAAATATTTGGCTAAGACATCGAGAATAGAGAAGCCATATATAGTGCTCTTCCAGAGGCCGATCATGGAAGCTTCGGGAAAGTAGCGGGTGGCAATGGGGATCTCTTTTATTTTCATGCCGGCGATTTTCATCTGAACAATAATTTCTGTATCAAAAACAAAATCATCGGAATTTAATTCAAGAGGCAGGGTAGAAATAACCTTTTGGTTATATGCCCGAAAGCCAGAGTGATACTCACTCAATTGCATACCCAATATTAAGTTTTCAAGGGCTGTCAGGACAATATTGGCGACAAACTTCCAGTAAGGCATTCCGCCCGCGATAGCATTTTTGCGCACAAGCATTCGCGAGCCGAAAACCGCATCACACTCGCCACTTACAATAGGCGTGACCAATTGTGGAATAAGAGTAGGATCATATTGAAAGTCTGGGTGTACCATCACGGCAATATCAGCGCCTAACTTGAGGGCTTCTTTATAACAAGTCTTCTGATTACCGCCATAACCGAGATTTATTTCGTGAACAAAAGTCATCAAGCCTAACCCCCTTGCAATTTTCACCGTCTCATCAGTACTGGCATCATCAATGACAATAATCTCATCTACAATATTTTTGGGTATAGCAGCTACTGTTTGTGCAAGTGTTCTAGCCGCATTATAAGCCGGTAAAACCACAATTATTCTTTTCCCATTTATCACAGAGCAAGAATACCACATCAAAATCCTCTCCCCCACTTGACTTACAAACGTTTACATGCCAAACTGAACTCAGAGAAGGGAGGAAGAATGTTTAGAGAAAAAGTACTCATCCTTGTCTGGTACAAGAATCTGTCGGACGAATTGCTCACGCTGCTCAAAAAGTTCAAAGTGGACGTTGTTGATGTCGAAAGTGACTCACTTAAGGTTGAGCTCGGAGAACTCTCTGCGAGATACAACACGCTCATCGTGGATAAGCGGTTCTGTGGGAACGCTCGTGATACAGCAGCATTCGTACGCCAAGTCAGGCAAGTATTCCACGATCCGATCATCGGCATCGATAGTGGCCCAGGGGATGGTTACATCCTGTCGCTTCAGGTTGCAGGTTGCAATTTCGTTCTTCCGGAACGGGACAGCCGCGAAGACCTTGGATCGCAAGTGTGCAACTCTATCGGTGTGATAATGTCCGAGCTCAAGGAACCACATCAACAATTGACCAGCTAATAGATACGCAAACAAAGCCGTCCGCGCTCCCACTCAACCATAAAGTCGACGGGGAGCGTTTTTTTTTACTGCAAACTTTACTTCACGTAAAGTCATCAAAAATTCAGCAAATTGTAACCTCATGCGCTTTAGTCCACGATCGTATCTTAAATAGTAGATTGTAAATTAGGTAAGTTCAAATGATTCTCTAAATTCCTGGTCGGATTCAAGATCAATGACTGTAAAATATCTTACCATCTGGCCAAGTTCATATTTGCGGCGAATAAGATCAACTGCTTCAAAACAATCATATGGATAGACCCAGGCGCTCTTTTGCAGTTGAATAAAACCGATAGTTTTAAGTGTCGAGCGGAGTTCGTCACGCGCATCGCGGCGCTTTTCTGGAATATCAAATATCACAATTCTCCATTTTCTGTCCCACCGCCAGGGTCTCTGGAGCTTTAAGCTACCGAGCGAATATCGTTCTGCCAAATCCTCTCCTTTGTCTGTCAGTTTGTAGCCTTTCCTTCCATTTCTTAAAACTGCACGTATCAAACCCTTCTTGACTAACTTAATGTATCTCGCTTTCAGTTCGTACTTCTGTTGGTAACGCCTCTCGCCTGTAATAGATAGGCTCCCGTCAGCAACATCGAAGGGAATGAAGAAGCTCGTCGCTTCAATGGCAGATAGTACTTGTCGCTCCAGTTTTCCGACCCGTTGCGCTTTTCTCAAACGAATTAAATCTTGCTTTACATTCACTGTCATATACTGATTATACCACGATCGTTTGTTAAATAGTATGTGAAAGTGTTTACTACAGAATAGCGATTCATGATGGAATCCAGACTCCCTCACCTTGACATGAACTCATTATAATGATAGTTAACTTGTAGAATCTCTGCCCATCTGCGGCAGGGAGAAGGAGGAAGTTCGAATGAAGATCGCCGTAGTGGCCAAGGATCCGGGTGGGGCCAGCAATATCCTACCCGTTCTACGAGAACTGCGCTTACGAGGGTTGAACAGCGTCACTGCTCAACTCATGACTAACATCGACAGCTGGCTGTACAAAAATCGGCCAGCGGGAGAGAACTTGCTTGGGGTCGGGACCGCCGCACCAGAGCATTATGTCAGCGACATCCTTGTCACCAGCATGTGCTCGAACATGCCAGACGGCCGGAATCTGGGCCGAGATATCGCCATGGCCACGCCCCGTGGCAAGGTCGTAGTAGCCGTCACCGATACATGGGATGGTACTCAAGTCCAGACTGCTGTATGGGCACAGCGGGAATGCCGACCGGACTACATCATTGTCAACGACAAGATCGGAGCCGAGATGGTGCTTGAGGCCAACCCGTGGCTCGGACCAGACTGCGTCAAGCAGTTGGGTTGGCCTGCCCTCGATCAATACGCTGGAGTCAATATCCCAGCCCTTCGCGCAACGACTAGAGGCAAGCTCGGTATCGGTGCGAACAAGAGGGTCGTGCTCTATTGTGGCCAGATTCCCTACACCGGTGAAGGTCTCCAAAAACTCGTCGTCGTCTTGATCACGCAATCACAGGTGCTTCTCATCGCCCGCAAGCATCCACGACTTGGATCAACACCAGACTCGATGGCCGAGCTCGAGCGCTGGAACATGGCTCTAGAAAGTTTTGACAGACAAAGTTTCGGTCATACTGTCGACTCTTCAGATGACCTCAAGCCGGAAGAAGCAATCGCGGCCTGTAACTTGGCTGTGGGTCTCAACGGCAGTATGTTGCGAGATGCCGCCATCATGGGCAAGGATGTGATTTGCATTCGCGACCACATCCCGCCGGAACACAAGACTCGCTTCCCCCTCATCGAGCTTGGTTGCGCGGTCGAGCCGGCTAGCCAGGCGGAGCTCAACGAGGCGGTCCAACAAGCTCTCACCACTGGCCTTGATCTCGCGAAGCGCCAAGCAGAAGTCTTCCAGCTCGACGGCCAAAACACAAAACGAGTGACCGACTTCATCACCACCTTGCTCTGACACCAACTTGGGGTCCCGGACCCCAAGTGACTAACTTCAAAGCGCCTTGGGCAACTAGGGCGCTTTTTATATTTTGAGACTACGATTATCGATACGATCGTTTTTATAATCGTATTTATTTTGTGACGATTAAAATAATTCCGAGAATAATGAGGACTAAGACTACTACTCGAGCTAGCAAACTCTTCTCATGAAAGTAAAGACGGCCAGAAATAATTGAGTACAAGACAGCGATGGCCCTCTTACCAGCCGTAATTATTGATGCGGCACCAAACAGATAAGCAAAGCTCCCAATCACTCCGGCCAATGTGATCGCAATAGATTGACCAAGAAATGCTTTGTCTCGAAGTGAATAAAAAGGATTCTTTTCACCACGCCAGAGGATAATCAGGAAAAAGTAAGCAGCCATAAATAAGGCAACTAAACCCTGTTCAGCTGTAACGGAATTGAAATGCGAAATATCGTATTTGTAGAGGGTGATAGTAGCGGTTGCAAGAACTGCAGAAAGGATATTTAGACCCGCCCCATTTTTAGATATGCCCTTCCTGCTGAAAAGAACAATAAGAGCCACAACGATAAGACATATTCCGAAGATCTGGTGAGGCGAGATCGAATAACCTAGGACAATATCGATTACAAGCAGTAAGGGAAGAGTGATTATCCGAATAAAACTGTGTAGGCTACGGTCTGCTTTGGCCAACGCTTTAAGCGAAACATGGGCAAGAATTATCTCTAATATTATTCGGGGTAAAAAAGTGGGCAGGGATGAGAGTGAAAATATGAACTCGTTGCCCTTACTGATGCCAATGACTAATAGCACGAGCATTCCCCAAAAGTTTGAGAAGAAGCCTACGATATAGAGATTGTCCGCCCACTCCGTAATCTTCTTCTTCCCTATCGCATTGGAAAACTCCTCAAAGAGCGACGCTACCGCAATTAGTCCCAACCCAAACATTCATTCATTATACATTATACACTTATTTCGTGACGGAGATGTTGAGAGTAAATGAGGTCTTGATGGGAGGGATGGGTTTGCCTATATAAGTGCCGCTATTTCATCAACACACTGGTTTTTTCTAGAATAAAATTACTGGAGGCTGGAACGCTTGCGGTGTAGCTCACCAGTTCAGGTTTTTCCAGAGAATAGTTTATTTTGACTTCGGCTCCGGCAAGCTCGGCAATAAGCAAACCGGCGGCTACGTCCCAAATTTTATTATTACGACCCCAAACACCACCTAAACTACCAGAAGCAAGTAAGGCCAGATTGACTGAAGCCGAGCCAGTACGCAAGACTCCCATACTGGTATCGTTAATTGTCCTGAAAACATCAAACTCAACAGAACGTTTATCATCATACTTACCGCCAGAGAATGCGCAGGCAAATAGAGAATGCTCCGGTCCGGCATCCCTAACTTTAATCGGATCACTGCCCCGGAACACACCGACACCTCTGGCGCCATAATAAAGCTCCGAGAGAGCCGGATTGAATACTACACCCACAGCTGGTTTACCTCTCTCAATATAAGCGATTGAAACTGCATAGAAAGGAATATGATTAATATAGTTAACTGTACCATCAAGAGCATCTACCACCCAGAGACGATCAAGTGAGTCGATTTTTTTTAGTTTCCAGCTCTTGTCGAAGTGTTCTTCTGCCAAGATTGGTACATCAGCGTCTGTGTCGCGAATTATTCGGATAATCTTCTCTTCTGCCAATTTGTCTATCTCGGTCACAATGTCCCGAGCAGACAAATTGGGTTTGGCCGTCTGTCTCATGACATCATCAGAGCGTGTACGCAAGATCTCTCCGGCAGCTGTAGCTGCCCGCAGGGCAATATTAAGATATGATTGATAAATCATGAGCTAGGATAGCGAGGCTAAGCGATTAGAATTAGCACCCCACTCCTCAAGAAGCAGGTTGTGTAAGGCAGTTGAAGGTGGCAACTTCAAAATAATCTCCAAAAAGTGATTAGGCGATAGGGCTCCTATTAAATGCCTAATATGCGCGTCAGCATCTCGCCCTTCGTTGTAGAAAAAGGCTGCCATAATGCCTGCCGAGAGATGCTTAGGTAGTATGCCACGAGAAAGAGCGAGGTTAGCCGCTCCAATAAGACGCTCGGCAGGAGCCAGTTTGCGAAAAGGTTCCCTGGCCACTCGACTTACGGGATCAAAAAGTAGGTGGTTAGCGAAGCGACTTAGCTCTTTGTCAGCATACCAACGAGCGAAAGTAAGTTCTACACCAAAGTGCTCGGTGACCAGGCGAACCATTTCTTCCATTGTCCCTCGCACGATACGAGCCGCTCCTTCCACAGCCATGGCCTCGTGCACATACTTCTTGCCCATGAGAGCACCCAGATAAGCTGTCACGCAATGAGGGGTATTGTGAATATATAATTTAGCTATCCACTGTTTATTTAATTCGTTTACATCAATATAATTTGCCTGACCACCAATATCTCCCGCTCTATTATCAACAAAACAAGTTCCGTCTTCCGTCACAATCGAAAGGGGGTCGTGACGCAGAAGTTGTTCCGGGGCTGTGTTTGATGTAATAACATCCGGAATGCCGAAATAAACTCGTTTGTTCCCAGTTATACTACTAACTATTTCTGGCACTGAAGAATCATTTTCAAAAGCAATGATTGGTAAACTAACACCAGAAAGTTGATGGGCCACATCAACCACATTGCGCGGACCTACGGCTAGGCATAAGGCATTTGTTTTTTGCAAAATGCTTTTCTCCTCCCCCAGAAGAAATGCCCCCGCTACAGGGACTTGCTGTTTCTCGTATTTACCATCTTTAGTTCGAAAAGTTGTGTATGATCCTCGACGCCTCAAACTCTCCACGAGATCTGGATTCCTGTCTACAAACATAAAATCGAATTCATCGGGAGAAAATACCCACGGTAAATATCCCCTACCAATTGCACCAGCACCATAAACAAGGATCGTCTTTTTCACAAAGTTTAATTTTTATCCTTATATCCCAGAAAATTCCCTTTATTCAAGGCCACTTCCGCATTCTTAAGTGCACTAATCCGATCAAGGCCAGTGGCAAGAGCAAAGGAGCGAGTAACGCTAGTATCCAAACTATCCACAACCTCTGTCAAGATAGCAGAATGAACCTGGGGATACTTGAGTTCGAAGTACATCTGCCACATGCTGAGATCTAATTTCTTACCCAAAGCAAGCTCGATGGCCCCACCAATAAAATCTCCCCCGCGAACGGGTGTTGAAGCACCGGAATCCCAACCTCCCGAAAGTCGCAAAGTTGGTTCTATAATATACGGACCGTCTTTTGTAATGAAAATATCGCATTTCATAATATGCCCCCCTTTTTGTCCTGCAAGACCGAGAGTCACTCCACACACGTAAACCTGACGTTTAACCTCATCGACGACTTCATTGCTATGTACCGCCGGATTAATGTGACCAATTTCTGTCGCCCAAGCGTTTCTACGGTATCTAGAATCGTCAATCTCAGGAAATAACTTGAGGTCATTTCGGAATGGTCTATCCACCCAATTAAGCCAATACATCTTACCGTTATACCAAACCGTCTCGAGAGATTGTTCAGCAATCTCATTCTCGACGGGTATAAGTAACTCTTCAATAATAACTATGCCAGTTGTACCAAATCTCTTTGCGATCTCAAATGCTTTTTCCGTAGCATCTTCATCTTTGCGAATCGCAGTAAAGCCACGCGAACCAGCGTTGTTAGTAGCTTTGAAGCAGACAGGCAATCCAAATTCTGTAATCAATTTTTTAGCTTCAGCGAAAGTCTTGGCCGTACCGAACTTAGGTTGAGGAAGGCCAGCTTTGATTAAAAGTGGTCTGTGTAGGTTTTTATATCTAAAAATTTTTGCTATTCCTGGGTCCACTCCGTGGATACCTAATTTCTTCGCTATAACAGCAGGCGCCTCACAGCAATCCGAACCGCCAGTAACTACGGCGCAGATGTTGTAAATCTTAGATAACTTCGCGGCGGCTTTTTCATTGCCCTCCAAGTCATATGCATCAACATTGACAAATTCGTCAGCATATTCTCTGCAATAACAATCGGCCGCCATATCTGAAACAATAGCTTTATAGCCCCGAGCTTTAATCTTGTCCACAAAAGGCTTCTGCATGGCCCCCCCGGGCAACATCCAAATCGCCTTTTCCTTCGGTTTTATCATAGACATAATATAACCAGAAATCTCCCAAAAAGATACTCCCGTTATTTTGTACTGCGGGCCATTACTAGCATTGTCCTTGTGCCACCTTTGATCATCTTGGCTACACGCCATTTGAGCCACTCGGGTAACTTCCAATATGTGGGCGACTTGCAGATGAGGCCGGGCTCGAGGAAAAATGTTTTGAAGCCATACATGCTGAGCAAGCGGGTCATACCAACTGGGGTATATGGCTTTACGTGGGTGGGGTCATTGTAAAAATTTCTAAAATCAGATTGCCAACGAGTTGTACGAATAATAATTATCCCACTGGGAGCAATAACTCTGCTCAACTCTTTCATCAAGTTATCCGGTTTAAACAAGTGCTCGATGATCGCATGCAAGGTTGCTGTCTTAAATTGATTGTCCTTGTATGGTAACTTATCTTTCTCAAAATCTGCTCGATCAACATCAATGCCCTCAGCCTCTATCCCTCTTGCTTTGAAAGCTCGGGAAAGATGATTAGTACCGCAACCAATATCAAGCACCGGCCCTTTCAACCCCCCCTCTCTCAGCACAGACAAGTAAGTCTGAATGTACCGATCCTCATAAGAAAGCCACTGCGCATCAGAGCGCTCTTTCTTCATTCCCTCTTCCCTGTCTTTACGGTAGTCTTCGGTAATCATGAGTTTAGAATAAGTTTGGCTATTTTTATTTTATCATCTAGGCGATTGAATTTACCCGCCTTCTTAAGCATCTCAGATCTCGCTGCATAATCTAGAGATCTACTGAACTCACGTCTAAACTTTTCAAAATTAATTTCGGTGTAATGACCCAAACTCCGGGCAGTTCCGCAAGCCATAAACTTCCTAAACTTGAACATCTCCCACTTGGGCCAGTGGCATATTACGAGAGCTGGTAAACGGGCAGCAGCACATTCGTGCATAGTGACCCCTGAGGCTATAATTGCCAAATCAGCTTTTTTTATATATGGATTTAGTTTTTTTACATTTTTATGCAAATTAATTTTTAGTGAAGTATTCGCGGCAAATTTCTCCAATCCTTTCACATTGGAGAAATAAGGACCGACTATCACGTCCACGATTAGATCGTCGGCTTTCATCTCCTCTATATATTGCAAAAATAAGAGAGTCAATTCGTATGGATCAGCCCCGCCCATGCTCACTAATACTCTTTTTGCTGTTTTATTTACTATCTTGTGACTGGCCTTTTTTATTGAATCATCAATTATTACAAAACGCTTTCTGGCGAGCAGATCGTCCATCACAATTACCCGCTTTGCCTTCGTGTCCTCCTTTTTGGCTCCCGGGTAATCAAGTACAACAATGTCAGCCTTACCTTCTTTATCGGAATTAATAGAAAGCTTAGCTCGAACACCAAAGCGATTCTGCAATGTTTTAACAAGTACGCGACTGCGGGCAATATGGCCAAAGCCTATGGAAGGACCGCCCTTTACGCGAAAAAGAACTGTCTTTTTCATCTTGCTTTTAGGTAAGCTACCATTTCAGCTAAATCTATGACATTTCCTTCTTTATAGAATTTGCTGTAGATCTGCGAAAAAAATTCGTAGTCTTTCTGAGTATCAATAGCCGGATAGTAATTTTCTATATTGTACTTTTCGTCTGGTTTGACAAACTCGTGCTTGGCAAATCCCGGTGTAAGTCGCAGATACGCTGTCACATGTTCGTGCGCGATTGGATCGTCTTTTCCTGCTGCTTCCCTCGTTTTCTTGAGAGCCTCAAGGGTTGCGTATTCAAACCCGGCCACAGCCGTTGGCGTACTTACGTCTACGTAGCAAGCCTCAGGCTCGCTTGCCACCGCATACTCGATCAATTTATCCGCCTCGTCAAAGGCAAGCAGAGGCACATCGGCGTTGATTCTTAGAATTCCATCCGCCCCGAACTTCTCGGCTGTCTGTATGAATCTCTCCAATACATCAAGCTCAGACCCTCGAAAATATTTTATATTATTTTCTTGAGCAAACTTCTCTACTACATCATCGAGTGGATTAGTGGTTGTTGCCAACACCACCTCACTGACATTCTTAATTTTCCGAGCCCGTTCGAAAACATGCCACAAAAGTGCTCTACCAGCCAGTGGCTTGAGGGTTTTACCTGGTAGTCTAGTTGAGCCCATCCTCGCCTGCACAATGGCTATCATCTTCTTTTTGTCCATAATATTAGCTGTATCTTACATTAACAAAGCGGGGCCTGCAATCGTTTCCGATCTTGGGCCCCTTTGACCCACTTGGGGGTTTAACCCCTAAGTAGGTTGTCTAGCTGATGCCGATGGCGATGAGCACACCAGCAAGGAGAGCGATGCCAAAGGCGATCCAATCGAGACGGATCATAGTCTTGTGCTCGCGGAAGAGCTTGAGTCCAATGATCGACGGGATGACGATCTCCGAGAGTAGGCCGATGGGTTGGGTAGCAAGAATCGGGGCGAGAGAAGTGGCCCAGAAAGCGAGGAGCATGTTCCCCACGCCGAGCAGTCCCATCGTGCCTCCGACTGCCGCATTGCCCTTCCCGACGGGTCCAGCCAAGTACTCGTTCTTCCTGTTGATAGCCGTGCCAACGACTAGCATCAGGAGGGCTGCCACGATCGATCCCCGATACCACGAGGAGACGAAGGTGACTGCGGGCATACTCGAGAGTGCCCAGTACCGCATGAAGAAGTTGGTGAAGCCGAAGGGCACACTGTAGCCAAGGATGAAGAGAGCTAGCCTCGACATACTCGGTCGTCGCTTGCCTTCGCCTAGGGACTTGGCTCTCTCCAACTCACGTTTGACCCTCTCGCTGTACGAGAGTAGTGCAATCGCGAGGAAGGACAAGGCAAGACCAACAACGACAGGTACTCCAAGAATCTTGGTCTCACCGAGAAAGATGAGGGCCAGGATCATCGGAATAATGTCATCCCAGATGGTGAATAGGGCATTCCTTGATAGACTGATGTCGATCGCTCGCCATTGGCAGTAGGCTCCGAAACAGTTGACGAAGGCCATCGCCGAGACAGCTAGGGTCATCGTGCTCACGTCGTACTGACCGAGCGCAAGTGCTAGTACCGTGGCGATAATGAAGGCGGCCACGAACTGAATTGTGAAGATCTTGAGACGTGTCGGCTTGCCCGTCATATGCTTCTGGATATACGGCCCAATCCCGTTAGAAATGCTGACCCGGAGTGCGACTGGCAGGAGCCAGAAGTAACCCATTGGCGTCACCTCACTTTCCTATTTATATAACTACCACCATAACTTCAACGTGTCAAACGAAAGGCAGGCTTTCGCGAAAGCCTGCCTTTCGGAAATCAGCTTACTATTTACGGGTGACTCTGCGGATGGTCATATAGACTTCGGCATACTCCATGCAGACTTGATTGCCGAAGACTTTGGCGCTGTTACGCATTGCTTCAAGAGAGCGGGGATGAGGATAATCGCGTTGCTCTGATTTATAACAACTCATTGCTTTGAGCTTCTTATCGATCGTCTTGCTTATGTCTATCCAAGTGTCGGGAATAAAGTGGCGAGGATAGGCCCACTCGGTGCTAGAGGCGGTGTAGAAGGCGTAAACTTCTTTGATAAACTTCTCTGTCGGGCGGGTGGCTACCATTGCGGCCTCGGCTACGATTCTATGATCGCGATTGATATCGCCACCGTATTGCATATAAACAATTTCCGGTTTTACCTCGCGAACAATTTTTAAAATGGGATCAATGATATCAGTAAGCAAATATTTTTCCAGCTTTTGATCTGGAAATTTGAGATATCGCACGTCCTTAACGCCAAAGATGCCGGCTGCCTTTTTCATTTCTGCACCCTGGATCTCACCGACACCACCATAACGGAGAGATTCGCCTTCGCATACCACAATAGTCGTAACTTTATCACCGGCCTTTGTATGTAGAGCTACGGCGCCGCCACAATTAATCTCGTCGTCCGGATGGGTGGCGATGACTAAAATTTTCTTTTTCATATTCATATTATTATACATAAAATGTGGCCGCGGTGCCCAGACAATCTGGAACACCGCGGTTATGCGAGATAGTTCACCTGCTCTTCACGAGAGACTTGGCCGGATTGCCAACGACAGTGATGCCGTCGGGAACATCCTTGACCACGTTAGCACACAGGCCGATGATCACATCCGATCCGACAGTCACGCCGTCCTTGATGCAGGCGTTACCACCAACCCATGTCCGCGCCCCGATCCTGACCGAGCCACAGATGAGAGCCTGGGCCACGATACAAACATTCTCGCCAACATCGACGTTGTGAGCAACGTGAACGAGATTGTCGATCCGAGCACCCTTGCGAATGATCGTGTCGCCGAGGCATCCCCGATCGATGCACACGTTGTTGCCGATGTACACCCCGTCCTCGATGATCACTCGGCCGATGTGCGGCACGATCCAGCTCGAGCCATCTGCTTCGAACACTGGCCCGAAGCCCGCGCCCCCGATCGAGCAGTTGTTCCCGATCGTCACGTTGTTGCCAATCGCCACATTCTCGATGACTGTGTTCGAGCCCAGGCTGAAGCCTGTGCCCCGTAGTATACCGTGTTTGGGATTGTACTCGTTCCCATACACTGTCCGCATGAGCGTGAAGAAAGCCTTGTGCGGATCCGGTACAGAGACGAAGTCACCGACGAAGTCAGGAAAGCTCGGGACAAACATCAGACCGAACTTTCCTTTTGGGGGCTCAGTGACAGGATGTCTGCTCCAGGTCACAGCGTCGTAAGTGTCGTCGTCAAGATCCTTGAGAGCAACGAAGCGGTTGTATGTGCAACCCGCGTAATTGATACTGGGCATTAGTGCCACCTCCACCTCAATATCTACGCTTATTTTGCTATTATGTCAAGAAGTGATCCCAAGTCAGAGGCTCGCGGGCTTTGATATTTTTTACAATTTTGTGACCGACAACTAAACTCATATGCTGGGGAAGAATGCCACCATGTGGACGTAGTACGCTAATCATTTTCTCTGTCACCACAGTCCCTGCTTTGATATTTTGTGAAGCATACAGGGAACGTCTAGCCCAAATATCGTAGACCTCGTCACCACGACCGTGAGGCGGACGTGAGACGGGTTGCTTGATGCCGGAACCGGAGAGCGCCTGCTCCGCGTATCGTATCTCCTCAACTAATTTTTTTAATTCTTCCGGTTGCATGGAGTGTGGATCGTCTACAGAGCCACCATCGCGACTGGCCGTAAAATGCTTCTCGATGGCTACCGCCCCGAGCGTTACCGCAACAATTGCCGCCACGCTCGTCTTGGTCGAGCTATGATCGGAAAAGCCAATCGGAACTTTCAATGCTTCCTTCATGCTGGTAATCGCCCGCAAATTCAAATCACCAAATTGCGCCGGATAAATTGAAACGCAATGCATAATCACAACTTGATCATTGCCCACCCTGTTTATTACATCCACCGCGCGTGCCACCTCTTCCATCGTAGCCATGCCCGTTGAGACAATCATGGGTTTGCCTTTCTTGGCAATGTACTCTAACAAAGGATCGTCGGTTAATTCGTACGAGGCCACTTTGTAAACCTGCGCGCCGTGTTTCTCGAGTAAGTCCACGGCCTCTTCGTCAAATGGTGTAGACATGAAGATAATGCCCTTCTGCTTTGCCCTGGCCGAGAGCTTTCCAGTCCATTCGTAAGGCAAGACACCAGGGCGATAATGATCGGAGAGTCTCCCAATCTGCTTGCCATACCACTTCTCATCCACGAATGTGTCCGCCGCCACTTTCTCCGGCCTGTAATGTTGGAATTTGACCGCATCGGCTCCCGCGTCGGCCGCGTAGTCAATCATCTTGAGAGCCTTCTCAATCGTGCCTCCGTGATTAGCGCTCACTTCGGCAATAATAAAAGCCGGATGTCCCTCGCCCACCATTCGCTTACCAATCTTGATCTCGCGTACTGGCATACGAGTGATGTGCTTTGGTAATTTGCTATAAAAATCTGCTCGTTCTTTTCCCATATTATTTTATCAGCTGGTCAGATTTAAGTATCGTCTCAATGATGTAGTCTTGCTCTTGATTTGTGAGCTTGGGAAATAGCGGGATGGAGACGATGTGCTCGCCGAGGAATTCGGTGTTGGGGAGTTTGCCTAGACGGGGAAAGTTTTTATATGCGGTCATGGTGTGTAATGGCCTGAAGTGGACGGCACTCTGGATTCCCATATCCATCATATCGTTCATAAACTTAGTTCTGTCTTTGACTAAGATGGGATAGAGATGATTGCCTGATCTATTTAAACCGAAAGCTTTGTTATATCTCTTTACTAATTCATCGCGACGCTTATTGATGGCAGGTAATTTTTTGAGTTGCTCGAGACCGATCGCGGCACGTAAGTCATCACCCTTGAAACGAAAGCCAACAAACGAGACATCATATTGCTTGTACCGGCCTTGGTAGCGTTCTTTTGTTCCTAGCGACAATCCATGATCACGCGCCAATCTGAGCCAGGCATTTGCCTTGTCTGAGTTAGTGCAGATCATTCCACCTTGGACAGTGGTGATGTTCTTGGTAGCGTAAAGTGAGTAGCACCAGATTGCGTCACTCCCTTTCACGTCGTTCTTGCCGATTCTGTGCGCCGAGTCGTACATTTTGGATTTAAACTCTGCCTTGTTACCAGCCACGTGAACAGGAATCGACAAGCCTTTCCAGTTTGCTTTGTCTAAGCAGAGTGAGTCTAGATCAACATCGGCGAAGACTGGCACACAACCGGCATTCACGATTACTTCGGCAGTTGAAACGAACGTGAGCGATGGCACGAGAATTTTTTGTCCAGGTTTTGGCTTGAGATATTTAAGCGCTAAGAACATAGCAGAGGTTGCGGAGTCTACGAAGATCGCATGTTTAGTGCCCACATATTTAGCAAATTCTTTTTCAAATTCTTGTGACTTGGGACCGAGCACAACCCAGCCATTATTTATTATATTCGTGATTGCTTTAATCTCTTCTTTCCCAAGATCAATTTTGGCAAAAGGAATCTTATGCATGCTTAATATAGATAGCTAAGAATGCTTAGTTACCTCAAGCTTCAAGACTTTCTTCAAATCTTCCGGAGCAAGCCAATCTTCATTTGTATCTGAGCGGTAGCGGAAGCCGTGTTTTGTGGCCTTGCCAATCTTGGCATACTTCTCATAATGCTTGGCCTGCTTAGGAGCAATAGTTTTGTGAGGCAAAATGACAAAATATTTACCTACATCAAATGAGCGCATCGACTCTTCTTCAGTAAGGAGGATCTCGTGGATGCGTTCGCCTGCTCGGAGGCCACCAACTTTGTGTTTAGCCTTTGGAGCCAGAGCCTTGAAGAGATCCGTAATTTTCATTGATGGGATCTTGGGTACAAAAACTTCCCCACCTTCCATCTCTGTGAGGGCGTATCGCACTAATTGATGCGAGCCATCAAACGTCATCCAAAAGCGGGTCATTTCCTCGTGGGTTATCGAAACATTATCGTGAGTATCTCGCAGTAGCGTCTCTGTGATCGAGCCGCGGGAAAGGACAAAGTTGCCGTAGCGCACAGCAGAGAACTTAGTGCCGTGTGGAGAGTAGATATTACTGGCCACGAAAAGTTTCTCGGCACACATCTTGGTAGCACCATATAGGTTGACTGGTTCGGCTGCTTTATCGCTGGAAACAAGCAATGCCTTCTCCACTCCCTGATCTATGCAAGCAGTAATAACATTCTGACTGCCTAGGATATTAGTCTTTACTCCTTCAAATGGATCATACTCCACCGCTGGCACCTGCTTAAGAGCCGCCGCGTGCACGACAATATCAACCCCATGGAAAGCGCGTTGGAGACGATCAAGATCACGCACATCCCCAAGGAAGTAGCGCATCAAGGATTCCTGCTTAGCAAATTCCATCTTCATCAGGTGTTGCTTAAATTCGTCGCGACTTAAAATAATCACCTTCTTGGGATTTTCATTTTCCACCAGGTAACGGGCAAAGGTCTTACCGAAAGAGCCAGTGCCACCTGTGATTAAGATTATCTTATTCTTGAATACCCCAGACATTTTGCTAGACATTAGACACCATCCTACAATAAAACTACTGGCTTAGCAAACTAGTTACTGATTACTGCTACATTTAATTTGGTGGGGATACGCTCAGTAAGCGTCTTCGTGTATTCGGCTGGGGAGCAGATGAACTCACAGAGCTTAATCCTAATCCAATTATTCACTGTCACTAGATCGCCATTTGTAGCTTGCTCGAGTGTTATGTGAACAATTTTCTTATCATAAGCAAATGGCGGATAAGCAATTATGTTCTCAAAAATTTGGTAAGTATATGGTAATGAATAGTCTTCATTTACAGCCAACAAATCTTGCCTATGAAAAGCAAGTCTAGTGATTCCAAAATAATCGCTTGAGCTTAACTTTCTATTTTGCCAATTAAATTGCTCCATGTTGTCTCGAAACACGATAGTGGAAGCGCCATTGATAATTTCAGTATCCGTAAGATTGGCATTGCGAAGAATCTCGACCATGGCAATCTGTCTGTACCAGTCCATATCCAGTCTGAAATAGCTATAGATGGTGAAAGTCATGAATAAAGACACGAGAACAATTTGAACGTTTCTCTGGTATCTCTCTGTAACAATGAACTTAACTACACCGAGCAAGAGTAAAGAGAATCCCAAAGGCAGTAAAAATGCGTGACGCATTGAGAAACCGAAGGGAAACGGGGCTTTACCCACAGCAAGATAAGGGAGCAAACCCAACAAGAAAGCAACACTGCCTGATAACAAAATACCTTTTTGACTCACTGAACTCTTCACTTCTTCAGTCTTATTTAATCTCTTAATTAGAAAATACACCCAAACGATACAAGCCCCAAATATCACTGAAAAAATCTTCCGATCTAGAATTGCGAGTGAAACATGAATCGGCCATAGCAATCCATAAGATATTCCTGACCACAAATCATTCAGTAGTGGCGTAAGAAATTGAGAACCAGAAATAAAACGGTTATATTCGGCACCGAATCCGTAAGGCTGGCCAAAATACATCTTAACAAGCCAGAAAATTATCGGCAGGGCAAAGAGTACTACATAAGTTTTGGTATTCTTATTGTTTTCATTCTTATTTAGCCACCAATACAATAAAATAACGCCACCAAAGTAAACGAGTAAAGAATTGGTAAAGAAAGATAGGAAAAATAACGGTAATGATAAAAAAATATAGCCTCTTAATAATAAGTATGCCCCCAACAAAAACAAAGCCATGCAAACGGAATACAGAGCAATGGCCCCGTTAATCTTAGACATATAGAGTGGCACGCTAATGAAGATAGTGGAGATAAACACTGAATCACTTATGCCCAGTTTGCAGATTTTTTTCGCAATCAAATAAACTAGTAAACAAGATATTAATCCTGAAATAAATACTATAACTTTCTCGACGAATATCGGATTGGAAAATAAATAAAAGAACCTCGAAAGGTAATACTGGGCATACTGCTTTTGATGCTCGAGCAAAAAATAAAAGACAGCGTATCTTTTATCAGAAAGTAAAGCGTTCCAAGTATGCTCATCCCAATAAATGCCTTTGTTAAGTAAAAGTAAAAAATTGGTAGTGAAATAAATCAAGACAACAATTAGTAAAGGTTTTGTTTCTTTCATATTTATAAAGTGATTCCCCGGCGCTGTTTTCGCAACGCTGGGGAATCGTAGAATTCTAAAGCGTGACCCGGAGAATGCTCTCCGGCAAGGGCCCGGGGGGAATGTGGATCCCCCGCACAACCGACGGCTCGTCGTGTCCAAGTGAGCCCGGAGCGGCGATGCCCACGACTTCCCTTACGTGCGTATCGAGCTCGTCGCGCATAGCCACGATCTCCTCACGTGTGAGGGTATCAGTGTAGACGTAGCTCTTGTAGCCCCCCGTCTTGACCTTGTAGGCGTAGCCGTAGCCATCGACGGTCGTGAAGTCGATCTCCACTTGATACAACCGGTCGCTCGTACCAGGAGCGTGGTAGACCCAGATGCCTTTGCCCATTTCCGGCGCGGGCACGGCCTCGTCGAAGTAGGGTGTGCCCGGATAGCAAGTGATCACGCTGTAGTCCATGCTATCCGGCTTGACCCGCATGAGCCACTCGCGCGTTTCTTCCACCGATTCCCGACTTTCTCCGGGATGACCGATGGACATGAGCGCCTTGACCTTCAGACCTGCGTTGCGCGATATCTCGACGGCCCGGGTGTTCTCCTCCACATTGCCCTTCCTCATGTTGTCGAGCATGCGCTGGGAGCCCGACTCGAACCCGAAAAGCAACTCCCGGAAACCCGCCCGATACATCGCCACAGCCTGCTCTTTGGAAAACAGACTGGCCTTGTTGAGGCCACGAAGCTTCCACTCTACACCCAAATCTTGCTGGGCCCCCTCGATACGCTGCATCATCTCGATGAAGCGTTCGAACGGCGGCAAGTTCAGCTCGTCATCGACAAACATAAACCCCTTGATGCCGTGCTCCTCGTAGATGTGGACCATCTCGGCCACGACGTCCTCGGCAGTGCGAGCCCTCACCCGACGTAGCATCGGAGAGAGCCGACCCCCGCAGAAACCGCAACCGAAGGGACAACCGAGTTGGGCCATGACCGTAGTCGTTGACTCGCCCTCGATCTGGTAGTGATAGGTGCCCAGATCCAAGAGTTCACGCG
>Ga0209542_10005408_pt1 | contig 25472 bp, 27 predicted proteins | sample RifCSPhighO2_01_FD_184028 | JGI IMG/M metagenome (GOLD analysis project Ga0209542, IMG submission 184028) | Soil microbial communities from Rifle, Colorado - Rifle CSP2_plank highO2_0.1 (SPAdes) (version 2) | ecosystem: Environmental > Terrestrial > Deep subsurface > Rock core/Sediment ...
TGCTGTTCAAAGATTCAATCTCCTCGCTGAATAAATGAACTTCCTTGTCATGATTTTTTATGATTGAAATTATCTTCTCCCTTTCAGGAATTAGTATGGAGCTTATGTTCATTGCGAAATTTTTAACCTCAGACTCGATCTTGATTATTTTTTCCTTTATGCCGCTTCTCTTTTCCTCGAGATCCCTTACAGAATCGACATTTGCCTCCTTGAAATCTCCAAGGCTCTTGCTGCAGGCTTCAATCTCCTTCTCCAGCTTTGCCAGGGAAGAATTGATCCTTTCCAAATCCTTCGCCGATACCTTGTCTTCCCCATGGTCAGTCAATTTGTTGATTCTGATCAGCTGGCCTTCAAGGTCCCCTTTTTCCTTCTTGAGGTCATAGATTCTATTGTCATTGTTTACTTTAAGGTTTTCAAACTCATCTACTTTATTTTTTATTTCAGAAATCTCACCACTCAGCTTTCCTATCCTGTCATTGAAGTCAACTTCCTTGAACCTGTAGCCGGCGCTTTTCCTGTAGCCCCCCATCATCGCCCCGCTCACTTCAATCAAATCCCCTGCCAACGTCACCATCCTGTTGTTTCCTATGCCTATCTTTCTTGCGGTGTCTATGTCATCGACGACCAAAGTGTTCCCCAAGACATATTCAAACACGTTCTGAAATTTAAGATCAAATTTAATAAGGTCGATTGCCCTTCCATGAAGGCCTGAAACTTCGTAGTTAGCTGCCTTGGAATTTCCCTTAATCTTGTTTAAAGGAAGGAATGCCGTGACCCCAAGCTTATTCTCTTTGAGAAAATTTATGCATCTCTGGGCTACCTTATCATCCTCAACTACTACGCTTTTCATTCTTGCGCCAGCAGCAACCTCGAGGGCCATTGAATACTTTTTGTTTACTTTTCCAAGCTCAGAAACAATGTCATAGACCCCGCCGATTCCTGCGTCCATAATCCTCTTTATGCTCAATGAATCAAGCGTCACTTGTTTATAACTTGAGTCCTGGATGTTCAGCTTTGCCAGCTCTTCATTCTTTCCAACTAAATTCTTCCTTAACCTGCTGAGTTCGCCAAGGTATTTATCATCATTCCTGAGGCAGTTCTCAAGCTCCTTGGTTATATCCTTGAATTTTGATTTTAGCTTGTCCCCGTCCTTGATATCATCGTCGGAAAACTGGCTCAGCCTGTATTCAATCCTGTCCTTCTCCCTGAGCAGCTCATTCTTGTCGGAATTAAGCTTGATTAACCTGTCCCTTAGGTTGTTTGAATCTGAAATATTGTACTTTTTCCTCAACTTATCAAGCTCAACCTCGGTCTTCTTGAGCTCGGCTTCAAAATTATTCTTGTCCTTTTCATATTTGTCAATAGTCTTCTTGAGATCCTTTACCTTGTCTTCAATATCATCAAAGTCCTTTCTCAGCTGCAGTTTTCTTGAACTAATCTTTTCAATCTCATTTTTGCACACTTCAATCCTTGAGCTCTTCCTGACAAGGTCAGTCTTGAGGTTCTCAACTTCCTTATGAAGCGCAAGCTGCTCCTTCTCACCTCTTCTCTCAATTTCAGAATTGATTTTTTTTATCTCTTCCTTCTTTTCCCTAATTAAATTCTTCAGTTCCTCTATGCTCGAATTTATCTTGGAAATATTGTCTTTCTGCTCCTTGATTTTTTTCTCAACATCACCCCTTAGCTCATTCTTAGTCCTTATTGAGTAATCTATGTATGTCGCCTTGTTTGATTTTATATCACCCTCGATCTCCCTGTATCTTAATGCCTGATCCCTTTCTTTTTTCAGCTCTCTCAGATGGGACTGCCTCTCTGTAAGGATTATGTTCACCTCTTTCAATTTTATGTCAACCTTGTCAAGCTCACTAAGCGCTTTCCTTTTCTTATCGTCGTAGACTGAAATGCCGGCGACTTCCTCCATGACTTCTCTTCTCTGCTCCGGCTTCAGCTCCATAAACCTTACAATGTCTCCCTGAAGAATTATGTTGTGGCCGTCGGGATCAATCCTTCCTGCATTGAGAAGCTCAACAACCTCCTGCCTTTTCATGAGCTTGTCATTTATCCTGTATATAGAATTTCCATTCTGCTTCACGACCCTTGTAACTTTGACTGATTTCTCGCTCAATGGAAATGTTTTCTTTGAATTATCAAACCATATGCTGACTTCGGCCTCATTCATCGGCTTGCCTACCTTCCCCCCGTTGTAAACCAAGTTGGCGGATTTCTCGGCCCTCATTCCCTTTGCAGAGCCTTTGCCGAAGACAAAACAAAAAGCATCCATTATATTCGATTTTCCCGATCCATTTGGGCCTATGATGCTCGAATAGCCACGTGGAAAAGAAATCTCAGTTGCTTTTGGGAAGGACTTAAAGCCATATAACTTCAGTTTCTGAATACTAGTCATGGGATTAGGCTTATTTGGATATTTTTAAAGTTTTTTACTAATCATTGTCTTAAGTTCTATGATGCTTTTCATAATCCTTGGAATCATTCCAGTAATTACCAAACCCTTGTATTCAAGTATCCCGCTGTATTTTCCAAGGCTTATTACCACCGGCCTTTTTTGAGGGGCGTATTTTCTCATTTTTTCATGGTTTAAGATGTTGTAAATCACAGTATCGGCCTGTTTTTCAGCGCCCTGAGCAGTTTTTTCCTCGTCTATCGCAGCGGTGTCCCCACAGCAAAACCAATTATCTCTTACCTTGAGATTTTCATCGACACTGACAAATCCTTTATCATCTAAGAATTTTGAATCAACGAACTCTGAATTGGGGGTTATTCCCGTGCATAGGATGATCATATCGCTCTTTAGCGAATTTCCCCTGTCTGTCATGAAATATCCTTCCTTCTCGGAAACAAATCTTTCACCGAGCATGAGCTTCACTCCTTTTCTTTCAAGGAATTTTCTCGCATACCTTGAAGCTTCCCTGCTGTTTCTCCGGATGAGCCTGCTATATGAATGAACAAGCACTATTTTTTTTCTGTATCTGCTGACAATCTCGGCTGCTATCTCGACGCCAACAATCCCGCCTCCGACTATGAGCACGCTGCCTGAATCTTTCAGCTTTTCATGATACTTGGATATTTCCTCCTTTCTCACGCTTGATACTGCCAACATATCCTTTATTGGCTTATTGTATCTGGAGCCAGAGGCAATCACAAGAAGATCATACTCCAATTTTTTATTGTTTTCAAGTATCACTTCACTGTCATTTATCTTTTTCACGCTTTCAACAATGACATTGGAATTCCTCAGATAATTTTTGTGAAGGATTTGAATATTATCAACCTTATTTGGGTAAACTATGGACTTTAAAATTCCAGGGGTAAACTCAAAATAATTCTTTCTGTCAATCAATGTAACATGAAAGCTATTCTGAAGTTTTTTTGCTATTTTGGAGCCGGCAAAACCACCTCCTATTACAATCAATCTCTTTGGCATATAAAAGAAAAGAAAAGAAGAATTTATTTACCTTTCTTCTTACTGAAAAGAACTCTGTCCAGGCTTATTCTTCCAGGGCCATAAGCCATTACTGCCAAAAATGCAGCAAAGTAGAGCATTGCAGGCTCTCCGCCGTTTGTCAGAGGATTAATCCCCCCCGGAAAGTGAGCCATTATCAGTGCAACAATCATCTCAACAGCAGACACTGCAGCAACTACAGCTGTGAATAGACCGAAAATTATCAGCAATCCGCCGAAGAATTCAATGATTCCTGCCAAGCCCATCAGGCTGAAGACATCAACTGCTCCCCTGCTTCCAAAAATCCCAAATAACTTCTGGCCTCCGTGAAGCATGAAACCCAAGCCGACCAGAACCCTAAACACCAAATAAAAATAGTCCTTATAATTCCTCATAATCAATACCTCCTTGCTAGAATTTTAATAAATTAGGTATATAAACATTATGATATAGAATGAAATACGCATTATTAGTTAAAAAATTAAATCTAATTGAAGAGAAATTTATTACATCAAATGAACTGAAGAAATACGGTACTATTCGGAAAATACATACAAAACCTCTCATTTATTAATCACATAAATCTAATCTTACAGGAAGAAGAAAAATTATTGCTTGAGCTATTAGACAAGAGTTTAAGAAATTCCTGCCTGATTTCTTTGAATATTTAAGAGAGTTATAAGATAAACTTAAAAAAGGCTAAAAAGTTGGTGGGATCATTTCAGCCGAGCTAAGAGTAATTGGATTCGGATTCTGGTTCTTTGTCCTAGTCTAAATATTGAGAACTCGGAATTTTTAATCAATCTTCACCAAGATTTATCTCTGGCGCGGGGGCCTGTGAAACTTGCTGTTTCTTGATCCTCCTCTTTCAGAAAATCTCGGCCTCTGTATGGGGCGCCTTCCAGAACCGCCTCTGAAACCTCTTTTCTCTTCCTCGACTTTTACCGGAATAATCCTCGGAAGATAAGGCCTTTCCATTTTCTGTATCTTGAATGACCTATAAGTGCTTAAGACACTTGAAAAGCTGTCATAATCCTGCCCGCCGCAGATGATGTTAATCACTTCGCCCTCTTCACCGGCTCTTGCAGTTCTTCCTATCCTATGGACGTAATCGTTTGGGTCTCTTGGAATTTCATAGTTGAAAACCTGAGAGACATTGTCAATGTGCAAACCTCTTGCAGCAACATCAGTGCATACAAGAACGTCAATCTTTGCATCATTAAAAAGCTGAAGAGTCCTTGTCCTCTTGTTCTGTGCAAGGCCTCCATGTATTGCAATTGCCTTTATTCCATTTTTCTTAAGGTTCTGCGAAACAAAGTTTGTGTTGCTTCTAGTGTTGCAGAACACCATTGCCAATCCTGGCTTTTTATTTTTTAGAAGATGAACCAGCAATGATAATTTCATGTTTCTTGGGAGATCATAGTAAACCTGCTTCATCTTGCTTGGGTCAACGTGCTTTTTTGCAGACGCTTCAATGAAATCCTTCATATATTTGCCTGCCAGCTTCTTTATGCGCGGTGATATTGTAGCTGAGAAAAACAAAGTCTGCCTATCCTTTGGGCATGTCTGGATAATCTTTTCAACATCATCCATGAATCCCATGTCAAACATCCTGTCAGCCTCGTCCAGGACCAAAAGATTAATCTTGGAAGTGTTTATAGTTCTTCTTTCAAGGTGATCCAGAAATCTTCCAGGAGTTGCAACCACAACTTCGGACTTTGTCAGGCTCTTTATCTGGGGTTCTATTGCAACGCCGCCATAAACGGCAATTATGCTGAGTTTTTTATGGTATGATATTTTTGTCAGGGACTCCTTCACCTGCTCTGCCAGCTCTCTCGTTGGCGTCAATATCAAAGCCTGTAATCCCTTTCCCGAAACTACTCTTTCTATCACTCCTGCACCGAATGCAAGCGTTTTTCCGGAACCTGTTGCAGATTCCCCTATAACGTCCTTTCCCTCCAGGATGTACGGTATTGATGTCTCCTGAATCTGCGTCGGGCTGTCAAAGCCCAGTCTTTTAATGGATAACAAAGTATCCTTACTTAGTTTAAAATCTTCAAATTTCATTTCTACTCCTTCAAGCACCCTTAAGAAAAAGCAAAATGTTAACACAAGTGCTCTCTCGTCAATGCTCTATGTTAAAAATATATTTTTAGCCAGTATATAAATGTTTGTTCTTTAGATTCTGTTAAGTTTGCTTTAAAAGTACACATGTACAAAAATAATTTATTCCTATCTATTGCCGTTGAAGAACTAATCAAAAATCACTCAGGCTTTTCTGCTCTTTTGTTATTTTGGCGTTTTTAAAAGTGCTCCAGCTCTTCCTGAATATCTCGGGATGCTTGTCAAAATTCTCTTTTATGAATTTTTGAGTAATTTCGTTGGAGGTATAACCAGGGCCAATGTTCCCGTACTTCTTTTTCAGCTTGTCCATCTCATCCTCCCTTACAACCTTGGCAAGTATTGAAGCAGCCGATACCACGCTGAAATTTACATCGGCTTTATGCTCTGCAATTATCTCAATCTTCCTGTTGTTAATATATTTCCTCACAAATTCCTTGTATTTTCCCGTGTTCGGGCTGGGGCAGTCAAGAATAACCTTTTCAGGATTCAGCTTGTTTATTATCTCTGCCGACTTGATTCCCTCAAGCCAGTTAAGATTAAGTTCATTATTGCCATCGACAGCGTCATCAATCTCTTTTGGCTCAACAATCAAAATTTCATAGGACTCTGCAATTTCCTTTATCTTCCCGCTCAATTCAATCCTCTTGCTGTGGGGCAATAATTTAGAATCTTTGACACCAATCTCTTTTAATTTATTTAGCCCATCCTTATTTACGGCCACACCAGCTATTACCAATGGACCAATGACTGGGCCTCTGCCGGCCTCATCAATTCCGCAGACCAGTTTCATTCCAATTGAAATGCGCAAGAATTAATAAATCTAATCATTCTGTTTTTCTCTTAAGCAGTCAACAGCATTGGAAAATAAATCATAATATTTCCCCTCTGGCCCCTGAAATTCAAAGACTTCGTTTTTGAATATCTTAAGGAAAATTGGAATGAATTTCTTCCCTTCTTTTACATATGGTTCTTTATTTTCATCATATCCTACAATGATGATATAATTTCTGGAAGATTCACGCGATTTTTGTGTAAATGAGATTTCGATTCCTGCGTGGATGCGTCCTCTAGGATGTTTAAGATTTACTTCGGATTGACTCACCATGGCTTCAAGACTGATTTTGGATGAGTCGTCCTCTGCACGCCAAAATTCAAATCTCACACCTGTTAACCGTTTATGATCATATATTCTTGAACTATTGAGGTAAACCATGAAAATACATGCACCTAAAATCTTTTAACTATTTCTATAATCTCATCAGTATTCTTTGAAGTAACTATTCTAGTTTTTATTTCCTTGCTTCCATTATACCCTTTGAAAAATTCCAGTGCCTGCCCTTTAAACAGCCCAAGATTGAGTAAATCAAATTTTTTAAGAAGGCCATGATATTCAAAAAATACCCCCTTCTTCTCCTTCAGATCATATTTTTGGTATTCTCTTTCATTAAAATAGTCATTGCACTGCTCAAATATAAATGGATTCCCCTGAGCAGCCCTTCCAATCATGACATAATCGCACTTTGTGAGGTTAAGCATTTCAAAGGCCTTTTCCGGGCTTTCAATGTCCCCGTTTCCTATCACGGGAACTGAAACATTTTCCTTTATCTCCCTTATTATACCCCAGTCGGCTTTCCCGCTGTACCCCTGCTCTCTTGTCCTTGCATGTACTGCTATGGCATCAACATAGTCTTCCATAATCTTAACCAATTCAAGAGACTCATTCTGCTTGAATCCAGATCTCATCTTAACTGTCAATGGCTTCTTCATATTTGACGACAGATGCTCAAGCAATTCCTTGATGTATTCCTTTTCCTTCAATAATGCGGAACCGTAACCACACTTTACGATTTTCTTGGAGGGGCATCCAAAATTTAGGTCAATATAATCATAGTTCTTTTCATGTTTTTTAATAACATCAAGTAGAATGTTTTTGTCCCTCCCGCTCAACTGCAGTGAAATTGGGCTGTCTTCTTCGCATGTTTTTATCATATTGAGCGTTTTCCTGTTTTCCTTTGACAGTGCTATTGCAGAAACCTGCTCCGTATATGCCAAAGAGGCTCCACATCTCCTGCATAGTAGCCTGAAAGCCAGATCAGAGTAATTGGCCATTGGCGCAAGCACAAAGGGATTTTTTAATTTCATTTCTGTTGAACAAATAACAATGAATATAAATTTTTATGTTCTAACAAAACCACGGAGTCATGCTGTGATTTAGGGCGGGAGTTAAATTTATTCAGAATTCTTTATGAGACCAGTCATTCATCAATAAATTATGATATAAATGTAGCGGAGGCTGGATTTGAACCAGCGACCCCTGGGTTATGAGCCCAGTGGGCACTCCTGATTGGACTAACAGATAAGATCTGATTTCTGCCCCACTCCGCTAACGTACTTCTATAGAATACCTTTTTTAAATCTTTCTTTTAAAAATTGCAGTTATCCCCATTATCCCTCAACCATTTTATCTTATCCTTATAATCAGGCATGGCTTTTTCAACTAAATTCCAGAATTTTCCAGAATGGTTTTTTTCAACTAAATGCGCAAGCTCATGAATGCAGACATAGTCCATAACAGGTTCAGGAGCAAATAATAATCTTGTTGAAATGTTAATATTGTTATTAGATGAGCAACTACCCCACTTTGATTTATGATTTTTGAAAAAGATTTTATTTATTTTTTTATTAAAATATTTCTTGTTTAATTCATCAATTTTTTCTTTGAGCTGCGAAAGTTTTTTTGAGGCGATAATTTTGCTTATTAAGCAAGAAATATGCTTATTTTTAACTTCTTCAGGCAAGCTATCTGATATCATTAAGTGTATTTCATTTCCATTTATCTTTGCTGAACTTCCTGATTTTTTCATAAAATCTATTCTTAACAAATATTCATTATCACCCATTTTCAATATTTCATCATTTTTATACACTTTGTTGACTTTTATCTTTCTTGGGTTTTCCGTTATTTTTTTAATTGCCCATTGCCTCATTTCAACAAGGCTTTTGAACTGATTTTCTCTGCTTAAAAAAATTGGAATTTTTATGTTAATGTTATTATTCCTAATAGAAGCGGTTGTATCATTTCTTATTTCATAATAAATTTTAAGATTATACCTCGCCCCATTCACTTCTATAGATTCCGATTTCATGTTAAATTGTGTTTATTATTTTAATATTTAATCCTCATGAAAATATTCTTCATTAAAACATCAGTCACACATTCATTCATGCCAATCTTTGTTGTAGGCTGATATTTTCTTATTGCATTTTTTGCAGTTGAATCCATCTTTTCATCATGATTCATATGAAATGTTTTCATTTTTTCTTTCATACCTTCAGAATCAAGAGTTTCGGCAAAATAGCCCCCTTTCCACAATCCATCCTTTTTATTTTTCATTATGCATCTGGTTAAGTTCAATATATTTAAATTTAACTTTTGAAAAGATTAATAAACAAATAATCCTCAAAAATAATTATGGTACTATGCTTCATAGCTCTTCCAATATTTCTAATATTGGGGATATTCTCAGTGAAGTACAGGATTCTTGCAAAGGATGCACTGGAATGCCTTGGAAGAACAGTAACCTTCAGAAAATGCAGATCAAGGCTGGATGAGAGAATAAAATCCGAGCTTACCGGCAAAATTCTAAAGAAGTCCCCGAAAATAGGGATTTTCTTCTACAAGAACTTCCAGCTGATGTCAACAATTACGGTAATACTTCTTGTAGCAAGCTTATTTTTCAGCATTACTGGATTGGTTAATTATGTTAAATATGGAAATTGCTACGGTCCTGAAAGTGATGGGGCATTCTGCATATATTCAGAAATACTGGGAGATGACACCTCGTGCGATAATCCCGAACTGTGCACGAATGAATCATGCAGCTGCGAAGAAGAATCTGAATGCTTATGCAATCCGGGAACCTGTAAATAAAAATGGACCAGAGAAAAATAATTTATTTGATAATTTCCCTCTTTGTAATCCAAATAATCATGTTTTCATACATTATAACAAACTCCAACAAGAACAAGGAAAATATACTTAAGACTTCCCAGGACATTCAGGATTTGAATGAGGATTTTAAATTGAAGAATGAAGAAACACAGTCTTCAATAAATGAGCTCTCAGATTCAATAATATCAACCCAGGAAAAACTGGCAGAGACAGAATCAAGCTTCAAGGATGAGATAAGTTCAATAAAGGCCGAAACTTCCGCTGACTTCTCCGGAATAATTGAGAGCGTTGTTGAATCCGTCGTGACAATAAGAACTGATATGTCGCAGGGAACTGGATTCATCATAACAAGCGACGGCTACCTTGTGACGAATTATCATGTGATAGAAGGGGCAGAATATGCAGATGCATTGACTTCCGCTCATAATCCAAAACAGCTTACCATAATAGGTTACAATCCATATATTGACATTGCACTCCTCAAAATTTCCGGATCTTATGATTATCTTGAATTTGATGATTCTGACAATGTCAGGATAGGCGAGAAAGTAATTGCGATAGGAAACCCCCTTGGGCTGTCATTTTCAGTCACTGAGGGGATAGTTTCTGCCGTGCATAGGGGGATAGAAAACTCCCCTGCTGAATACATACAGACGGACGCTGCACTTAACCCTGGAAATTCCGGAGGACCTCTAATAAACACCGACGGGAGGGTAATAGGGATAAATAACTTCAAGGTTGCCGGTGATAATCTCGGATTTGCCCTAGAGAGCGACTTCATTGTTGAAGAGGTTAACAACATAGCAACAAAAGAGCTCGGGGGAAGCTTGATTTAGAAATCAAGAAAACGTGACGTCCTCCTTGCCTTAAAAGGCAAGGCTTCCTGAATGAGGAACATCCTGATTTCTCACATAATTCTTAGCTGCTTCAAGTTGTATAAATCCAAGCGAGGCAGCAAACTTTCCTTGGCTCCATAAATGATGTCTTGGATATCTTAATCCTGCTTTTTCATGAAACTGAAAAAACAGTCTCGATGAAACTCCTTTCAATATTTGCAAGGCATAAGCTGGGCTTATGCTCAGCTTAATTCCAACGACGCAATGCACATGTTCCGGCTGAACATTCAGTTCAATTATCTTTATTTCATGCATTGATGCTGCTTTTCTGATGCAGGCAGTTATCAAATTTTTGTATTGCTCCTTTCCAAACATCTTGTATCTATATTTTGTGCACCATTCAAAGTGCCACATCGAGATACCTACGCTGTGGCTACTTCTTTCATACTTTTTTGCATAAATCTCTCTAAGTTGTGTTTGATGTTCCATTTTTTTCTCCCAACGCAAAGTTTATTTAGAAGCAAAGCTCTTGCTATACCAAGAGTCTTCAATAGCATAGCGTCAAATGCTATGCTATTTATTATCTTTTAAGAAATAAAAATTTATCGCAATTCATTCATTGGCTTAAAAGCCAAGGATTTCTTGCGGAAAGATTAATATGTGTTTCATAGAAAAAACCGAAAAGTTTTCGAATTTTTTGTAATATTATTCAAAAATGGTGAAATTTCAGTAAAAACTGTTCATCACCCGCATTCGACTTAGAATCTGTGACCCGTAGATGCGACAGAGAGAGCTTTGCCAAGATTTTTAAATCAAAGAAGGTTGTTTTATATAATGTTGCTACATCACAATTTGAAAGGCAACGCTAAAACCAAAGGAGACTAATATGCTGGAGTACATACTGCTTGGAATTGTACAGGGACTGACAGAATGGCTTCCCATATCAAGCTCAGGGCATTTAGTTATATTTGAGCAGCTATTCAACATAAAAGTGGATCTGTTTTTCAACATTGCCCTTCATCTGGGAACGCTGCTTGTCCTATTACTGTTCTTCTGGAAGGATATAATGAAGCTGAGCAGAAAATATATGATTTACATTGGAGCAGGAAGCATCATAACAGGAGTTGTAGGATTTGTTTTTTATGACGTCTTAAAAAGCTTTTTCGAGAGCCTGTTTGCCGTCAGCCTGGGATTGATATTCACTTCATTAATCCTGTTCTCAACCAAAAGGTACAATGGCAATAAAAAAATCGGGCTGATTGATTCTATATTCATAGGGCTGGCTCAGGCGGTTGCAATAATCCCTGGAGTCTCAAGATCAGGAATGACAATGTCAACAGGATTATTCCGAAATGTGAAAAAAGAGGAAGTGTTCAAGTTCAGCTTTTTAATGTCAGTGCCGGCCATCCTCGGAGCAATGCTGTACGAGGGGCATAAAACAGGATTCAGCTTCAACGTCAATTACATAGCCGGAATCATTGCAAGCATGATAGTTGGATACCTTTCACTGAACCTGCTAAGAAACATAGTGAATAAAAGAAGGCTGCACTACTTCGGATGGTACTGCCTGTTTTTGGGAATCGCAATGCTGATAATAAGCGTCTTTTGAATCCATGAAAATGAAGAAGAACTATTTTGAAAATATTTCGGAAGAATTGAAATCTGTTTCTGTCAATGAGATGTATGAAATTATAATTGAATTTGGAGAGGATATAAAATTTCCGAAGGAGCTGATGACTGAGGAAAATAGGGTCAAAGGATGCGTAAACAGGGCTTACATAAGCTGCAGCGTAAAGAATGGAAGAGTCTACTACAATGGGTATTCAGAGTCTAAGGTGGTCAAAGGGTATATTGCGATTCTGATAAATGGCCTCAACGGAATGAAGATGGATGAAGCCATAGAAAGCAAGAAGGATATAGAGGATTTCTTAAAGAGGACGAAAATACAGAATAGCCTAACGCCTTCAAGGGCAAATGCATTCGGAAACATATATGAGATGATGATCAAAAAGGCAATAGATTTAAAAAACCAAAATCCTGAGTTAAGTTCATGATATCAACAGAAAGAATAGTTCCCGACACAAGCGTGATTATAGAAGGGTTAATCTCGGCCAGACTGAAGAGCAAGGAAATCAAGGTCAATGAAATCCTGATTCATGAGGCTGTACTCTCTGAACTGGAGCACCAGGCCAATATGGGAAGATCAATAGGGCTGCTTGGGCTTGAGGAATTAAAGGAGCTCAGGGAAATCTCTGAGAAATTGAAGTTTGAAGTCAAGTTCATCGGAAGAAGGCCCGGCGCTGCTGAAATAAGGCATGCTTCGCTCGGCGAGGTTGACTCAATGATAAGAGACCTTGCCTACAATGAAGACGCAACTCTTGTCACAGGCGACAAGGTCCAGAGCAAAGTTGCCGAGGCGAAAGGAATCAAGTTCATTTATATTGAGCCAATCATAAAGCAAAAGAAGCTGAAGCTTGACAAATATTTCGATGATGAGACTATGAGCGTCCATCTCAGGGAAAATCTTATTCCGTACGCCAAGAAGGGGCTTCCCGGAAACTGGAAGAGCTTCAAATTGGGGGACAAGAAATTAACAAATGAGGAAATAGTTGACATTGCCAGGGAAATAACTGAAGAGGCCAAGATAAGAAAAGATTCATTCATCGAAATTGAGAGAAGAGGAAGCTCAATAATCCAGCTTGGGAAATACAGAATCGTCATCACTAGGCCTGCATTTTCTGACGCCTATGAAATCACTGCGGTAAAACCGATCAAGCAGCTAAAGATAGAAGAATATAATCTAAACGAAAAATTGAGAAGAAGGATTGAAGAACAGGCTGAAGGCGTTCTTATAGCAGGCTCGCCGGGCCATGGAAAAAGTACGTTCGCATCTGCTTTGGCAAATTTCTATGCAGACAGGGAAAAGACTGTCAAAACCGTTGAAGCTCCGAGAGACCTTCAATTGGGGGACAATATAACCCAGTATGCCATATCTTACGGAAGCTCTCAAGAGATTCATGATGTCTTGCTGTTATCGAGGCCTGATTACACAATATTCGATGAGTTGAGGAACACTGAGGACTTCAGGCTGTTTGCTGACCTGCGTCTGTCAGGAATAGGGCTTGTTGGAGTTTTGCATGCAACAAATCCCGTCGATGCGATCCAAAGATTTATAGGAAGGACAGAGCTTGGAGTCATTCCTCAGGTGATTGACACCGTGCTGTTCATCAAGAATGGAAACGTAAACAAAGTATTAAGCCTGAAGATAATGGTCAAAGTTCCATCGGGAATGACTGAAGCTGATCTTGCAAGGCCTGTTGTTGAGATAAGAGATTTTAACAATGATAAGCTGGAGTATGAGATCTATTCATATGGTGAAGAAACAGTTGTTATTCCAGTTCAAAATGAAAGCAAGAAATCTGGGTTAAGGGAATTAGCATCAAGGCATATTGAAAATGAATTGAGCAGAATGATTCCAAACATCAAAGCAGAAGTTATTTCCGAAAATAAAGCTAAAATTTTTGTCCCTGAAGCTGATATTGGAAAGGTAATAGGAAAGAAAGGCGAAAGAATAAATGAAATCGAGAAAAAACTTGGAATTTCCATTGATGTTGAAAGTTTAGGTGAAAGCAAAATGGAAGTTAAATACAATGTTTCGGATAGAAGCAAATTTTTAGTTTTCTACATTGATTCAAGATACACTGGAAATGAAGTTGATTTCTATTCTGAAGGGCATTATTTGTTAAGCGCTAAAGTCGGAAATAAAGGCGAGATTAAGGTTCATAAGAAAAGCAAGATTGGAAAAAATCTTGAGAAGATACTCAACGACAGGAAAGAATTGGTTTTGAAGGTTTAATTTTTAATTTATTCTGTTTCTTCAATTTTTTGTCATTTGACAATATTGGAATTTTGATTTTAAAACCAAGACTATGTAGGAAGCATCCTTTGCGTCAGGAGAAATTTTTTCAGCCTTATTTAAGGAAAATTTAAGATCTTCTTTATGTACTGTTGTAATTGTGCCTTTTAATAAATGCAGAACCCCAATATAATTTTCTCTGCTTCCAGAATTTTTCTCAGAACCAAACATTCATACTTCATGAATTCATCTATGAAGAAATCAGGCTCTTACAATTTTAATGCTCAAAGCGGCTAAAATTATAATCCCTCTTATTCTCCACAAGCCATTTTATGAAATCCTCTTTTTTCCTGAATATTTTCTTGTAGGGGGACCCTTCTCCATAGCGTTCGCATGAGTCCTGAAAATGCTTTCTGCAGACATTCGGCCTGTTATGGTAAATCCCGCATAGCTTGTCGTCCCCCAATTTTTCACAAGGGGTGTTGAACTGGACATACCAATCATCCTCATCATCAATGTAAACCCACACATTCTTGTGCAAGAGTAGCCAGACCACCTCATCATAGTCCCCTTTTCCCGTCGGCTTGTCAAGTTCAACAGAAACATACTCGCAGCACAAGGAGCAGCCACTGCACAGATTCATGTTCTCTTCATCACTTTTCATGTTTGGTTGTTTTTGAGTTTTGCATATATAAAAGTAATGGTTAATTTTAAAAGCCGAAGTCTGTTGTCACTATGATGCTCCTGTAGCTCAGCCTGGTGGACTCTTTGAAAAGGCCTCAAAAGTTCGGGCAAAAAGAGCACTTCCCTCCTAAGGAAGGGGCCGGGGGTTCAAATCCCCTCAGGAGCGTTTTAATCTATGGTATATTATATGCCTGAAATTCCAAACCGTTTAAATATAACACCTTTTTGGGATATATGGTAAAAGAGAGATAAAGCAAGTGATGGATGCGGAATACGAAAGAATGTATCCTTTAGGGATAGAAGGAGGTCTTTCATCAATCTTTAAATTAGCTGAAGAAAGTAAAGATGAGTAAGCTAAACAAGAAATTCTGTGGGAGATAGATTTACTCAATAGAACTGTAGGACATTTAGTCAAGACTTTGATTACAAACTAAAATTAGAAAGTTAAAACTTCTTTTCCCCTTGCATAAAGCCCGCCTTGAGGATTTTTATCAGGACAAAATGCACCTCTATTTTTTATTCTTATTCCCTGTTCTCTTGTAACTCTTCCGATATTTTGTGCTTGAATTCCATAATCTGCAGCGACTCTTGTAACTCCCTCTGGCTTTGGAGTTACTATAATCATACCTTGACCCATATTCCAAGTCTTATATGCTTCAACATCTGGAACTCCACCTAATGCTTGTGTATATTCTACAAATTCAGAAGGCTCAAAAGGTGTATCAATAACTGCTCCAAGTCCTGATGGTTTTAATATTCGCCCAAGTTTTCCCGGAACTCCGCCACCAGTAATATGTGCTACTCCATGAACTTCTGTTTTTGGTTCTCCGTCATAACCACCGAACATATCAACAACTGCACCAGTATAAATCCTTGAAGGAGTTAGTGCTAAATCCGCTAAACTTACATTTCCTTTTTTCCAAGGAACTTGGTGCCAGTTATCTCCATGATTATTTTTCATTATCTTTCTAACTAAAGATAATCCATTTGACCTAAATCCTTCTTCTCTTAATCCAACTAAATAATCGCCTTCCTTTATTTCTTTTCCAGTAAACATTCTATCCTTTTTTGCAAACCATACAACTGCTGCTCCCCAATTATAATTAAAAGATCCAAATCCGCCAACTCGACTTCCAAGTTCTGCTACTTCTCCATTAACAATTGCAACATTCGCTGCTTTTGCAGCACCAATATACCCCTCTGCTAACTGTCTTATTTCTTCAATAAAAGATTTATCCAAAGTTCCAAGAGAATTAACATCAAGTATTGAACCAATTAAAACTGGCTCTGCTCCTCTTACAACTGCATCATCAGTAACCATCGCAAATAAATCATAAGCAATAGTTCTATGATTTTTAACTCTCTCTGCTAATTCCATCTTGGTTCCGACACCATCAAATCCAATATTCATTAAAGTTCCAGCAGGTAAATTAGAAACATCAATTGCCCTGACTCCTGTAAAATCATCAAAGGGAACAATTACTTCTCCCAGTCTTCCTTTTCTATTATCCCAGGTTTGTTTTGCAGCATTATAAAGAATTTTAGAAACATCATCTCCCAAATCAATGTTCACACCTGAATCTGCATAAGTTGTGTGTTTTGCCATTTTAATCTAATCTTACTCCTTGAGGAATTTCTTTACCGTCAAAATATAATTTTCTTTGATCATCTTGCGAGTATCTTCCATCAGCAAGAAATTCTAATGTTCTTGGGAATATAACCCAGTCTCCAATTTCTTTTAATCTATTTTGATGTTGATCTGAGATTGCATTAAATTGGTCTTTATTATTTGGATCAAATCCTTCAGGGAGATTTACTGTCAATGGAGCAGAGATCATTAAAATTCTTCCATAGTCTACTTGCGGTTCAATTATATGTGTAGACGCTCTTAATTGTTTTTCTCCTGCAACAATAGCATCTCTTACTGCATGAGCTCCAGTATACTTTCTTTTGCTTTCACTCATAACAGACAAATCAGCAGGATGAACATTTATTCCAAGAAAAGCATTAATTAAAGGAGTGGTGGCAATACTCATGTAACCTGCATAAGCAGCTACATCAACGCTAAACGGTTTTAATGCTTCAACAGTTCCTTCATCAAACTCTGCTCTGACTGATAAATTTCTTCTTGGTTTTCCTCTTTCTTTATAGAAAGCTTCTAAATCTCCTACAACGACAGGAATACCATAATCACTTCCAATTTTTCCTGCATTACTTCCAGGATTTTCTGAGAAAATAACAACTACCTGATAAGGGGCTCTTCCTTCTCTTGATTCAATAGCTCTTCCATGTTCAATAATTTTTCTTAAATTTGAACCACTTCCAGACATTAAACCTGCAACTCTCATTCTTCCACTTTCAGAATGATATAATTCCTTTAATACCATTTTATTCAAAATATTTTACTCCGTTTTCAAATATTTTTATTCCTCTTGCTTCTTCTGGAATTTTTTTTCCTGCTCTTCTATATTGTTCCCTTAATAAAGTCCAATTAGGTAATTGAGTGAAAGATATTGCTCTTTCAGGATGGGGCATTAATCCAAAAACTTTTCCTGTTTCATCTGTTATTCCAGCAATGTTTTCTAAAGAGCCGTTAGGATTAGCTGGAAGACTTTGGTATCTGCATATGTCTCCTTCAACATATCTTGCAGCAACAAGCCCTCTTGCATTAATTTCTTTTAAAACTTCCGGGCTTGCATAAAAGTTTCCTTCTCCGTGTGCTATTGGTAAAGAGATTCTTCCTACTCCTTTTGTCCAGGGGCTTTTTCCGTTAAAATCCAAATCTACCCATCTATCTAAATATCTTGCAGAATCATTATGATTTAAAGCAACTTGTCTATGTCCATATTGCCCCTCAATTGCAGGCAATAAACCAAGATTTACTAAAACTTGAAATCCATTACAGATTCCAATTACTAATCTATTATCTTCAGTAAATCTTTCTATTCCTAAATTATTTCTTATTTTCCAAGCTAGAGCATTTCCAGAACCAGTATCATCTCCGTATGAAAATCCTCCTGGAAAAGCAACAATTTGATAATCATCTAATCTTTTTGGAGCCTCTATTAAATCATTAATATGAACTAAATCTGCTTTTACTCCAGCTTTCTCAAATGCAAACTTTGTTTCTTCGTCGCAGTTTATTCCATATCCTGTTAAAACTAAAACATTTGGTTTTGCCATTTTAATAATCCTTAAATGTTGATTTATATGATTCAGTCATTCTGTCCACTGTAGTATTTAATACTGTCTTACGGGATTGCCCTGAAAATCCTGTAACAACAAATCTATTATCACCTCTTACTCTTCCAACTTCTGAATATTCAACTCCTTTCATCATGTCCTCAAATCTTGTTTTATTAGCAGGATTAACAGTCACAACTAATCTTCCCTGGCTTTCTGAATACAATAAAGAATCATTTCTCATACCAAATTCATTATCAATTGGAACTTTTTCCAATTCTACTTCCATTCCCAACTGACCTGCAATTGCACTTTTTGCCAACGCTGTAGCTAATCCTCCTCTATGAACACTTATTGCAGAAGCAACTAATCCCTCTTCAGCAGCTCTAGAAAATGCTCTATACACAGCGATGTTTGCCCCAGCATTAACACGGGGAACATTATTTCCAATATATTTTTTCCCTCTTTCTTGTTCTCCTTTCATTGCAAAATATTCACTTCCTCCAAGTTCCTCAGAAGTTCTTCCCAATACATATACTAAATCTCCTTCAAATTTTGGATCAATTGAAATCGCTTTTCGTGCATCCTTCATTACCCCTATTGTAGAGACTAATAAGGTTGGAAGAACAGAAATTTTTAAGGGGTTTCCTGACTCATCAAATCCTTTGAAATCATTAAACATACTATCTTTTCCCGATACAAAAGGAGTTCCAAATTCAGTTGAATAATCATAACATGCTTGACATGCTCTTTTTAATTGCCCTAATCTTTCAGGTTCAGTTGAACTGCACCAACAGAAATTATCTAACAAAGCAAGATGTTCTAAATCTGCTCCTGCTGCAACAGCATTTCTTATTGCAGTATCAATTGCACTAGCAGCCATGTCATAAGTATCAATTTCACTATAGGAAGGATTAATCCCTTGGGATATAACAACAGCTTTATTTGAATCAAGCCGAGGTTTTATTACAGTTGCATCTCCATTAACTCTTCCTCTTCCCTGTAATGGCTTAATAACACTGCCGCCCTGAACTTCATGATCATATTGTTTAGAAATAAATTCAAAACTTGCAATATTTTGTCTTCCTAACATTCCATGCAAAGAAGCTGTTAAGTCTTCTAAACAACCAAAAGTTGGCTCTTCATGAGTTTTTCTTGTAAAAGTAGTTTTAATTGGTCTTGGCGGTAATCCATTATGCAAAAACTCCATATCAATATCCATAACATTATTTCCATCATAATCCACAACACACTTTCCAGAATTTGTGAATTCTCCAATCACTGTTGCTTCTACTCCTCTTCTCTTCATTAAATCATTAAAGCTATCCCATTTTTCTTTTGGGACTGCTAATGTCATTCTTTCCTGAGATTCAGAAACCCATGTTTCCCAAGGAGCAAGCCCAGGATATTTTACAGGAACTTTATCTAAATGAACATAACATCCACCAGATTCTTTTGCCATTTCTGCAACAGAGCAGGATAATCCCCCAGCACCATTATCAGTTATACTTCGATATAAACCTCGGTCTCTGGCTTCTTTAATAAGTGCATCACTTTCTTTTTTCTGAGTTATTGGATCTCCAATCTGAACAGCAGTTGCAGGGCTTCCAGAATCAATTGCTTCTGAAGAAAAAGTTGCTCCATGAATTCCATCTTTCCCAACTCTTCCTCCGACCATTACAACATAATCTCCAGGCATTGCTTGTTTTTCATGCATTGGTTGCCCATTTCTTTCTCTTGGAATTAACCCAACAGTTCCTACAAACACTAAGGGTTTTCCTCTATAACTCTCATCGAAAAAAACAAATCCCTGAGGTGTTGGAATTCCAGAACAGTTACCGCCAACATTAACTCCTTCAATAACACCATCCATTATTCTTCTTGAAGATAGCATTTTTTGAGTTTTATTTTTTCCCTTGTATAATTCTCTTGAATCTGTAGGATCAGCAAAACAAAATCCGTATCTGTTTATAATTGGTTTTGCTCCCATTCCAAACCCCATTGGGTCTCTATTAACTCCGACAATCCCAGTTATAGCACCGCCAAAAGGATCAAGTGCACTTGGAGAATTATGTGTTTCAGCTTTATCACAAACTAAAAATTCTTCATCAAATACTATTCCCCCAGCATTATCTGTAAATACAGAAATGCAGAAATCTTTATCTCCTTTTTTACTTCTTATTTCATTTGTTGATCTTTTAATAAAAGTTGAAAACAATCCATCTTTAAATTCATCAATGGAATCTGCAAAGATTGTATGCTTGCAATGCTCACTCCATGTTTGTGCGATTGATTCTAATTCAAGATCTGTTGGATTTCTTCCTAAGCCATTAAAATAACTTTGAACAGATTTCATATAAGCTAAATCCATAGACAAAGGTCCTCTTCTTGTTCCATCAGAATTTGCAATCCCTTGTTTGCCAATTACTGACAATTGCTCATCACTAGCATGCAATATATCTACTAGTCCTGCAACTGGCTCCTCATGAAGCCTTACTCTTGGAACTATTGCATCCATTCCTCTATCTCTTCTAAATTCATCATAACTTTTGACAGAAGCTCTTTGGATTACTGGATTTGAAAAAGAGTCTCCAATCTTAATAGCATCTTCTCTTGTTAGACTTCCTGACAAAAACATGACTTGTGAATTATAAACAGTTTGACCTTTTAAATGTTTTTTAAAACGATCTTCTACGATTTCTCTTGCAGTAGTTCCAACATTATCGGTTACTCCGGGTAAAAACCCGACTTCAACTGCATAATCAAACTTTTCTGGTGCTTTTGGCTGATTTATTCCAGCTTCTTGCGTTACAGGATTAGAAAGCATGGCTGAAACATTGTCTAGCTCAGAATCTTTAACAGCATCATCAAGAGTATAAACATCAACAAGATTTACATCTTCAACATGAAAACCCATTGACTGTATTTTTCTCTTTCTTACGTCTGCTCGTGTATCTCCAGTTTTTGTAATAACTTCTATTCTACTTGCCATTAAAATAAGAATAAAACTAAACTTTAAAAAGCTCTCTAAAAATTAGTTAAAGACATAAAGATGAGCTGATTGTCGGCAAAACAAGATTTAGGTTCAAAGGGCTTTACCTTCGGAAGGACGGGAAGAAGATTTTCCAATATTGGAATGACTCGCTTAGGAAGAAAAAAGATGTGCCGTTTTACTTTAAAGAGCGGCTGAAGATGAGAGACAAGATGAAGAAAAAAGAATCCAAAGATGTTTACCGTCTGAGAAAAAGCACTGTTGAGCCGGTGATTGGGAATGTTAAGCAAAATCTTAGCTTTCGGGAGTTTTCGCTTCGCGGTTTGGATAAGGCGAAGATTGAGCTCAATTTAGTGAGCATAGCGCACAATTTGGGGAAGATTTGGAGGTTAACAAGAACTTCTGAGCGTTAAAGAAAGAAGTTTTATTTTTTTCTTGTGGTTTGGCGTCCCAGAAAAGAATTATGGGACGGCGTCCGCTGTTAAACTCCCCCGAACGAAGTGAGAGCGTAGCGTGGGTCGAGGAGCGAAGCGACGAAGAAGTAAATTTGAAGTCCGTCTATCTAAAGAGCGAATGCAATACATCAAGACACAGAAGGGAAGGGCAGTTTTTCATTACCTATAAACTTCAGCCATAACAGAGAATTCATGAAAGTGATGATATTTTACTTTAGCCCCTAAAGTTTGAACAAGAGAATTAATTTCATTTTGTGATAACGAGATAGAATCTAAGCCATCATCACTTACGACTTTTGTGCCTTGAACTCGCACATTTTCCCATAATTCTTCAGCATACATTTTTCTTCTCTTTTCAAGACCTGAAGAAGTTGGCGGATAAAAATCAAAATAAACTTTTGAAGCAACTCTTAATAATTCATTTAGAACCATTTGTTTATCATCGAAATTTCCGATAGTTCCCATATTTAAAATAGCAGAATGAAACTCTCTATTTTTAAATGGGAGGTTTGTAATATCTCCACCTTGAAAAACAATATTATCTAAACCTAAATATTCTGCTTGTTCGTTTGAATATGTAATAAAGGGTTCTAATAATTCTACTCCGACAACTTTTTGATTATATTTTGCGAGTTTAAAAGAATCATGACCCAACCCTGAACCAGCAACAAGAACTCTTTGATTCCTTATGTGTTCTCGGAAGAAGGTATATTCCGCTTCAAAGAACTTACCTCTAATAACCGCTTGATTAGGATCATGAGCCACCAAAAGTCTTTGTTTGATATTCTCTGTTGAAAGTTTATAATCTAAAGCCATATATAAAAGGAATAAAAGTATGAATATAAAGGTTACGAAAGAAAAACTGCCCTCATCAATTTTTTAGGACTTCAAATCTATTGAGTATAACGTATGCGATTATCTGAAGTTTGCGAAGCAAATTTGGGGATTTTTCGCAGGAAAATCCCAGATAATCGCTGTTATCTGTCCTGAGCCAAAGGCGAAAGTCTGCAAGACGTGGCAAAATCTGAAAGATTTTGAGTTTGAGACGCCGATTGTTTTTGTATTAAGAAATAATATTTTTTGGGCGGGCAATTAAATCTAAGAAGGCACTGGTTTAGTTTCGTTGGGGCTGACTTTTGTTAGTTTATACTTAGAATTAGTTTCTAGTAGAATTATCTCGTAAAAACTTCAACAAGTTTGTTTTGAATTTCTTTGATTTTTTCTTGTTTTATTTTTCCTATTTTGTATTCTATTTTAGAACTATCTGCTGTAAAAATAAGAGAAGCCATTATGAAACTATCGGAACTTAAAGAACCAGAAGCAAAGTCTTTTTTTGCCAAACTTACCAAATCTTCGTCGTTTCTTTGGTTGGTGGTAATCTGGGCAAGAATTACATTTTGCCCTTTAAGTGTTGCAATTACAACAGCAGGTCTTTTCTTTACACTTGAAAAATCAGTATAAGGAAAAGACAAAACAACAACATCTCCTTTTACAAATCTTTCCATGCTTCTTCATCCTCTTTCGACAACCAATTTTTAGCTAAAGCTGATTCACTTGCCAACATACAAAGTAAGGCTTCATTCATATTTTCTTTTTTTAAGGGTCTTAATTCTACTCTATCCTTATAAACAACTACACTTATTTTTGTTCCCTTTCTAAATCCAGCTAGATTTCTAGCGATATTAGGAATACAAATCTGTCCTTTTTCTGTTATCGTTGCTGTTCTTATATCTTTTATTTCTTCATTCATGTTGAACTCTCCTTAATAGTAAGATATGTAAGAAATAGTATATAAATGCTTTGGTTCTAAGATTTTTAGGGGCTGACTTTATAAGAGTTATTTGCAAGGACTTTCAATTAATTTGAAAACCTTATTCTTACAATCTATTTCTGCATTAATTCCTAAAGGCAAGATAAACTGGGGGTCTGTATGACCAAAGTCCATATTTGTTATGATTGATATTTCTGGATGATTAAATTCTTTAGCCACTATATCTATAATGTTAGTCTCTAATTGCTTTTTTTCATCATCTGTGTAATCTCTTGCTCTTCCAACAAGTATTGCGGTTATCTTATCAAAAATGCCCTGAATACCATAGTTTCTTAATGTATATTTTACATAGTCAGGAGAGGGTTTATCTTCAGAGGTTTCAATAAATAAAATTTTATCTTTCCAAAACTCTTTTTTGGGCCAATATTCTGTTCCGTTCATCATCTCAAGGACTTCAATACAACCTCCAAATAACTTTCCCTTTACAATAGAATTTCCTTGAATCCAATGCCATCCCTTATTATTTTCAATATCTCCAACCTGCCCAACATTTTCCTTTTTAGACCAATCTTTATAATTATTAGACCAGGTGGAATAATGTTTATACTCATAGTCTTGAGGACTATTAAATAAAATTTCCTTAACATGTTTTTCAGATTCTGGGAAGTTAGCCATTTGAGAGAAACCGGCCATTATGGAAGGCCCATTAAAAGTAACTAAACCTAATTGATTAAAAAAAGTGGTTAATGTAGTAGTATCTGAATAGCCCATAAAAATCTTAGGATTATTTTTAACTATTTCTCGGTCTATAAATTTCAAAATTCTTATAGAATCGTCTCCGCCAATAGAAGTGAATATGGCCTTTACATCTTTATCTAAAAAAGCATCATTAATATCCTTTGCTCTTATTTGAGGGTTTTCATATAATTTGTTTAAATCCATTCTAGCTGTAGGGAATTCCTTGACGTTTAGTCCAAATTTTTCTTTGAGTGTTTTTATCCCATTATCAAATATATGTGGAAACTTAGAAGGCAATCCTTTAGAAGGAGAGATAACTGCAACGGTGTCTCCTTTGTTAAGTTTATTTGGTTTAACCATAATTAACAGTTATTCTTAAGTATTTAAAATCCTTTGTTTTTGTCAGCCCCAAAATATAAATCCTGAAACGAAGTTTCAGCAAATTGTGCGAAGCATAGAGCAACAACTTCTCCTATTGGGTGGGAGAAAAAAATATTATTTCCTATTTTTTGTTTGAACTCTAACTTGTATGCATTCTCAAAAATTGAAACTAACATCGGGCTTAAGGAAAGTTTGCAATATTATTTTGAGCGAAGCGAACTATCTTGAAAAAATGCAAATTTGGGAGAGGCTCTGCAAGAACCGAACTCTTTAAGCCCTGTTCAGAGACCTGAGCCGTAGGCGAAAATGCAATGTGGCAAACGAGATTAATTTTAGCAAATTTTAAGGGTGGGGGAAGGCAGTGCGATAAGTTAATAAATTGCTGAATTTTTAGATAAATAATGACAATAAGAAAAGGAGTAAAAGAGGATTTTGAAGAATATTACAAATTAAAAAAAGAAGAAGAGAAAGACTACTCGCAGATAATTCAAGAAAAAATTCCATCTTTATCAAAGAAAGAGTACAAAAAAGATTTTGATGAAATTTTTTCTTCCCGTAAAAATATATTATTAGTGATGGAAGAAAACAAAAAATTGCTTGGTTTTTTGTACGGAACGAAACAAGGAAACAAAAGAAACATCAAAAGTTATATAGAAGTTCTTTTTGTTTCCAAAGATGGAAGAAGGAAAGGGATTGCGAGTAGTCTAATTAAAGAATTTATCAAAATCCTCAAACAAGGTAAGATTAAGAAAATTCAGCTATCTGTAAATACTAAAAATATTGGTGCAATAAAGTTATATGAAAAATTAGGGTTTGAAATTTTTAAGCACGAAATGAGAAAAAAGATTTAATTTTTCTAAGCACTGCCTTTGGGTGGGGGATGGAATAACTAAAATTAATCTCGCGCAGAGTTTTTTGCTGATGCAAAAAATTACATATAACATCGCGATTAAGAGAAGTTGCGAACGTAGTGAGCAATTTGGGTGGAGTGAGGTGCAACCGAGCGTAACCTCTTAATCGCTGTTATATTCTCCGAAGGA
>Ga0209542_10005409_pt1 | contig 25472 bp, 28 predicted proteins | sample RifCSPhighO2_01_FD_184028 | JGI IMG/M metagenome (GOLD analysis project Ga0209542, IMG submission 184028) | Soil microbial communities from Rifle, Colorado - Rifle CSP2_plank highO2_0.1 (SPAdes) (version 2) | ecosystem: Environmental > Terrestrial > Deep subsurface > Rock core/Sediment ...
GGTGATAAATCCATTCTTGTTCGTCTTCACTCCAGATTTTTCTAACTGAAGCGTATCGCTATTTGGTTTAACTCCAGCAGCAACCAGTAGTTTTTCTGCAGTAATTTTCTTGGTAGAGTTTCTAACTTTTACGGTGACCGCAACTCCTTTTCCTTGTTTTTCTACCTTAACTACATCAGCATTGGTTAATACATTGTATCTTTTCTTCCAGAGATTAGTAATGAGGCTTGCTACTTCTGTGTCTTCTCTAGGAATTAATACTTTATTGCGTTGCACAATGGTTACCTTAGTTCCCAGGGCCGCATAAAAAAATCCTAACTCGACCCCGATATATCCGCCGCCAATGATGATCATGCTTTTCGGCAGAATAGTTTGTCGTAACGCTTCGGTGCTGGTCATATAGGGGACCTTATCTAGTCCTGGAATTGGCGGGATAGATGGCCTCGCTCCGGCAACGATGACTATTTTCTTTCCTTTAATCCATTCGCCATTCACTTCTAGCACATACTTGTCTACAAATTTTGCCCGGCCTTTGAAGAGCATTGGATTTTTGTCAGCACGAACATTTTTTTCGATAGAGCGAGAATCTGCATCTACGGTATGGCTAGCTCTATTAGTTACTTGTTTGAAATGTACTTTGCTTACTTTTGCAGAAAGACCAAATTCAGCAGCGCGATGAATCATCTCGGCAACTTCTGCAGAATGGATGACAATTTTAGAAGGAATGCAGCCTCGATTGAGACAAGTTCCCCCCATGGCACTTTCTTCAATGATGGCCACTTTCAATCCTTCTTCAGCGGCACTGGCAGCTACATTTAATCCTGCGCCTGAGCCGATAACTATTAGATCGAAAGTTTTCATTTTTTCTGTGCAGTTATATTCCCTGTGTATTGTAAGTTAAGAGAAATATTTTCATCAATATCTTTGAGATATATTTCTAGATATATTTTGATTCTAGTAAACAAGTCTTCATTTATGGGGTCAGGACTTCCAGGCAAAGGCTGCAGGCGAGCTTCCAAAGAAATTTTTCCGTCTTTTTTGCCTAATCCGCAAGATAAATTATAACCGAGGTCTTCTATGTCCAGTCCTTTTTCCCTCAATAATCTCTTTTTAATGGAACTATAATAATCACCATCGCTCATTACTCTAACACCTCTTTTTATCTAAAGAAGAATTTTAAGTTATTTAAACATTGTCCTCTCACAGTCAAAAAGAACATTTAAATAATCTTCTTCTCTTCCTCTTCCCATGCAAAAACAGAGGGTGTTTGTGACCAGAGTAATCCCTAAAAGAGGAATCCAACTTCTGAGAAAACATTTCTTGGTTAAAGTCTATCCAAAGGATCAAATCATCCCCAGAAAAGAACTGCTTAAAGAGGTAAAGCAATGCGATGCTCTTCTGTGTTTGCTTACAGAAAAGATTGATGCAGAAGTTCTCAGCGCCAATCCAAAATTAAAAGTTGTTTCTAATTACGCAGTAGGGTATGATAACATTGATGTCAAAGTCGCTACGGCCAAAGGAATCCCGGTCTGCAATACTCCGGGCGTTTTAGAAGATGCGGTGGCCGAACATACTTTTGCCCTGATGCTGGCTATTTCCAAGCGTATTGTGGAAGCAGATCAATTCTTGCGTGCCGGAAAATACAAACGCTGGGATCCTATGCTGCTGCTGGGAACGGAATTGAAAGGAAAGACCATCGGGATTATCGGCTTGGGAAGAATAGGCGCTGGCGTCGCGGAACGAGCCAGAAAAGGTATGGGTGTTAACGTACTGTATCATGATATCAAGAGAAACAAACAATTTGAGAAAGAATATCAAGCCAAATATGTTTCTTTATCCGAATTACTCAAGAGGTCAGATTTTGTTTCCTTACATGTTCCTTTACTCCCTTCAACTCGGCATCTGATAGGAAAAGAGGAATTAAAATTAATGAAAAAAACGGCATATCTGATCAATACTTCCCGTGGCCCAGTTGTGGACGAAAAAGCTTTGGCCGAAGCTTTAAAGAAAAAACATATTGCCGGAGCTGGACTGGACGTCTATGAAAATGAACCAAAGTTATCTCCTGGACTAACTAAACTCAAAAATACTGTCTTAACCCCCCATACTGCTTCTGCCACTGTAGAAGCGAGGACGGCCATGTCTGAACTTGCCGCACAGAATATCATTGATGTTCTTCAGGGAAGGAAAGCAAAATTTACGGTCAATCCGGAAGTGTATGTACGTAAAAAGAAATAAACCCTTAAATTATTTAGAAATCCAAAGAAAAGATAAAAAAAGAAAAACTTTTACTTCTTTGCTCCCATGATCCTGAACATGGTAGTTCCGCACTTGGAGCATTTTCCTTTCATTGCTCTTCGTTGCACGCCACCTTTTCCTTTCATAGCTACTTCTTTTGCGTCAGCCATCTGTCGCTTTGACTTACACTTTACGCAATATCCTTCTACACTTGCTGCTGCTGCTGCCATTATAAAACACCTCAGTATTTTGTTAGAACGCTACTATCTCACGCTCTTTACGCATATTGAGCTTATTTCTATTATAAACATTTCGATAGAATAAGGGTAAATAGGCTTATTTAGTACTTAAACAGGAGATAGGATTTATTACTTTGCGATAATGTAGGTGTAAAAGTCAGGCCTTTTTTGTCGTTTTGTGGCAGTATTTTACAAATAAAAAGGCTCTCTACTTGTTCTAAACCTTGGATTATTGCGAATATGTAGGTGTAAAATTTATATACCTATTCAAGTTCATTGCAGTTATGTTCTTACAAAAAAAAGTGATTAATGGCAAAACCTACACTTACCTAAATCATAGTTTTCGTATTGGAAAAACCATTAAAAAAGTATCTTTCATCCTTCACAAAGATAAGGAAGATTATAACGAGAAAATAATAGAAAGGATTGCTCAGGAACGCGCATCCTATTTTGAAAAAAATGTTCAGACTTACTTTTCTCTCAAAGAAATAGTTGAGATTGAGACCGAAAAATTATTTTACCAGATCTTCTTCCATTCCCTGGATGCAAAAAGCCAAGAAGAAATTCTCGCCGAGTTTGTGCGCTTGTTTCTAGCCAATAGCATGGAGCTGGAAGGGTCTACCATTACCCCGCAATTAGCAGAGGACATTGAGAGAAAAAAGAAAATCTCCCTGCCGGATTCAGAGGTGCAATTATACCATAATTCCAAACGGATTCTCCTCCAGGCCATGGGCAGTGAATTTAGGTCAGTCATCCAGTTCAAACATTTTCATAAAGAAATCTATAATGGTATTTACGCTCATGCAGGAGAATTCAAAAATCAGGTTAACACTTTTGGCTATATGGAAAAAGCTACAACCACCACTCCGCAAGAGGTGCGGGAAAAACTAAAAAAAGCCTTACAAGAGTATAAAAAAAGAGAGGTGTACCCTTTCTTGCGGCCGCTGTTATTTCATCTGCATTATCAAAAAGTTCACCCTTTTGCTGACGGCAACAGCAGGCTGGGAAGAATCTTATTAGTTGCGCAAATATTTAAGCTTAACTACCCTGCGCCTGTGTTTAAAGGCGATATGAATTTTCAGATTCGGGAAACGCTGGTAGAATATTGCAACCGTAATAATCTCGATTTTTGCAGGCTCTCCATGGAGCAGTATTTGAATACCTCCAGAACATTCTGGAGGCCCATGATCAAGAAGTTTTTGTTTAGGTGATATTGGGTCTTGAGTTATAGGGGTTATGTTTAATAAAAATCTCCCGAGAATTAAATCGCTCTTCTCATTCGATGTGAGTCAATGATGAAACCCAATTTAGTCCATGCTCCCATGGCTGCAACATTATTCGCATGAACATACAACTCAACATCACTTATCCCCTTGGTTTTAAACCAAGCAGAAAGATAAGTGAAAAGTTCCCTCGCTAAACCTCTTTCTCTGTAAGTATCCTTTACAAACAAAGCAATAACAATTCCTTTCTCTGCTCTTAGATAGATCGGTTCATCTTTTTCTATTTTACCAATAATAAAGCCAACAATTGACCCCTTCTCTTTTGCAACATAAAATCTAAATTTATTTGACCTAATCCACCCCCCATACGTTTTAACGGTAACATCTAATGATTTATCATTATGTGCGTAGTAAGAGTCTAGATCGGAATGAAATCTAAACAATACTTGTGCTAATTCACTAATTTCCAAAGTATCTTCAAATTTGGCTTTTTCTATTTCCATAAAATAATTATATCGGGTTATCTTATAAATGTTTTTCTCTGAAGATTTCAGCCACTCAAAAACTCACTTCACCAATCTTAATCCCAAACTTCTCGCTTTCCTCTCTGTTTTAATAACCTTTTAGTAACTCTGTCAAAATCAGATTCAAATAATCTATCTTGCACTATTCTGTATTTTTCAAATTCTGTTTCTGCAAATTCTTTTGCAATCTCTACGGTTATTTTACCAGCGTTGTCTAATATTCCCCTCTCATCAAATTCCAAGAACAAATCAAGCCTTTTTGCCCAATCTTCCATAGTCATAGGTATTTTTCTTTTTGCTCTTTCTTCTGCTAAATCAAGGTATGCACTGGCTATCCTCCCTAAGGACTCTAATTCTTCTTTTGTTAAGTAATTCTTTGCAATTGATACATCTGTTTTTAGTATCTTACCATCCGGAGAATTTTTCCATGATGTTAAGCCCATATGATCCTTCTTGCTATCGGCTCTTTTCACAATCAATTCCGGCGCGGTATGTTGATGGATTGCATAATGAAGTTTGTTTTGAACTTTTGCAAAGAATGTTCTGGTTGTTTCTGCGTTGTTATCATAATCTAAGCTTGTTGCATAAATATCAGTTATTTTTTGGTAGAAATTTCGTTCACTTAAGCGTATTTCCCTAATTTCGGCTAGAAGCTCATCAAAATAATTTTGATTTAGGAAATTTCCATTCTCCAATCTTTTTTTGTCTAAAACATATCCTTTAATTGCAAATTGCTTTAAGACTTTAGTTGCCCATATTCTGAATTGCGTTGCTCTTTGTGAATTTACCCTATATCCAACAGAGATTATCGCCTCAAGGTTGTAGAATTTTGTGGCGTACTCCTTCCCATCAGAGGCAGTATGTCGGAAATCCCGACAAGCTGATTTTTCATCAAGTTCTCCTGTTTTAAATATCTCATTTAGATGCTCGGTTATTGTGCTTCTTCCTTTATCAAATAATTTGGCAATCATTTGTTGAGTAAGCCAAACATTTCCGTCTGCATACTTTACTTCAATAGATTCTTCTCCCGATTGCGCAGTAAATATCAAAAACTCAGCAGTGCTGTTTCGTATTGCTAAATCTTTAGTCATATCTTAACCAATCCAATCTTAATCCCAAACTTCTCACTCTCTAATGATGTCTGCCCCGCAAACACAATTTCCTTAACATTCAGGACTGCCTTCAGATCAGCTTCCATACTCTTGATCATTTCATGGAACTCTAAATCATCATTGCCCAATACCAATCTGGCAAATCCTTCTTTCATAGAAAACTGTTGTTCTGACTTATACTTCCTGACCGTATTAATAATATCTACCCCCATATCTCCTACTAACTCAGTTTTCTCATCAATCAATTTCTGATCAAATAATGGCCAAGAGGAAATATGGATACTCTTCTTTCCTTCTTTTGCTGCAAAATATAAATGATAAATCTCTTCGGTAATATGGGGCATGATCGGTGCAGCCATCTTCAGGACCGCTAGCAAACTTTGATACAAGGCCTGCTGTGCGCCTTTTCTTTCTTGATGTCCGCGAGTATCAGGATTATACAAGCGATCTTTGACAATCTCTAAATAATTATCACAGAAGGTATGCCAGAAGAATTGCTCTACTTCTGCTTTGGTTTTTGCATACTCATAATTATCAAATGAATCAGTGCTTTCTTTGATGACTTTATGCAATTTGCTTAGCAGCCATTTATCAAAGATCTGTGAAGGTTCGATTTTACTAGCATGATCATAATTTTCTAAGTGCAGCAAGGCGAATTTGGAAGCGTTCCATAATTTAGTCACGAATTTCTGTCCGGTAAGCAGATCCTTATCTTGGAAGGGTAAATCATCGCCAAGCTTAGAGCCAGCAGCCCAGAAGCGCAGTGCATCGGAAGAATATTTCTGGATCATCTCCTGCGGCTCAACAATGTTTCCCAAGGACTTAGACATTTTTTTTCCGTGAGGATCCTGAGCATGGCCGGAGATCACCACATTCTTCCAGGGAACACGCTGGTGATGATAATAGCTTTTTACCACTGTATAAAATAACCAGGTTCTGATTATGTCATGCGCTTGCGGGCGAAGATCAAATGCTTGATCATGATATTTGAGGTCATATTCTCCTTTACTGACCCAATTACTGGCAATTTCTGGGGTAACGGAAGAAGTGGCCCAGGTATCGAGAACATCAGTTTCTCCTTTGAACTGGGTAGAACCGCAGGAGCAGGGCCTGGTCGGTTTCTGTACGGTTGGATCAACCGGTAAATCTTTCATTTCGGGCAGGATATGTTTCTTGCATTTTACACAGCTCCAGATTGGAATAGGAATACCAAAATGCCGCTGCCGTGAGATGCACCAATCCCAATTAAGATTTTGCACCCAGTGATCGTAACGTACTTTCATATGCTGGGGATACCAGGTAATCTGGTTGGCTAATTCTAGCAGTTCTTCTTTTTTATCTAAAACTTTGATATACCATTGCGTGGTTTTAAGAAATTCAATCTCAGTCTTACAGCGTTCGTGGACATTAACGTCATGCATAATTTCTTTTTGCTTGAGCAGTAAGTTTTGTTCTTTTAATCTATCCAGAATAGCCTGTCGTGCCTCTTTAATCTTCAAGCCTTTAAAGTCAAGGGCCAATTCGTTCATCCTGCCGTTCTTTTCAAAAACCGCGCGTAGAGGCAGTTTAAAACGGAACCATTTATCTACGTCTTCTTTATCTCCAAAGGTGCAGACCATCATCAAGCCGGTTCCTTTATCTTTCTGGACCGCTTCATCAGCGAGGATAGGAACTTCATGATTGAAGATAGGTACTCTTGCCGTTTTTCCTTTCAAAGATTGATAACGCTCGTCAGTAGGATTGTAGAACAGAGCTACACAGGCAGGAATCAATTCTGGCCTGGTGGTAGAAATAACCAGTTGTTTTCCACCTGAGGAGAAAGCGATATCATTGAAATGTGATTTCATCTCTGCTGACTCGAACTCTGCCTGCGCGATGGCAGTCTGGCAAAGTACGCAATATGTTCCGGGAGATTCTTGCTGGTAGATTCGTCCTTTCTTGAATAGATCGATGAATGAAGCTTGCGAAGTGATCTGGCAATGGCGGTTGATGGTGGAATAAGAGCGCTTGAAATCAGCAGACATGCCGATATCTTTCCAGCTTTGGATGAATTTGGGCTTTTCTTCCTCAATGACCTGATTGCAGATCTTGACAAACTCTTCCCGCTGCATCTTGGCAGAAAGAATATTTTTTTTCTTCTCCACTAATTTTTCGGTTGGTAAGCCGTTATCATCGGTACCAAAAGGGAAGAACACATTTTTTCCTTTCATGCGCTGGTATCTTACTACGATGTCTTGCTGAGTGTAACTGAAAGCATGCCCCATGTGCATCTTTCCGGAAACCGTGGGCGGAGGCGTATCTACTGCATAGGTTTCTCTCTTTGGATCAGGATGGTAAGCGAAAATTTCTTTTTCTTCCCAGAACTTCTGCCATCTAGGTTCAGCTTCTTTTGGATCGTAACGTTGCGGCAATTCCATGATTGGGTAAAGGAGAGGGGATATTTAAAAAGTTAACGAGAAAAAACGTATTTTGAATAACAAGATTAAAAAACAAAATTAAAACAACAAATATCTCTTCTTAATCTCTTCCAGCGCCTTATCCATCACTCTCCAAGCAAGATGCTGATCAAAAGTGCGATCATCAGAAAGCAGCTCCATTTTCTCATAATATGCTGGACCAATCACACTTGGAGACATATCCAGATCAGCATCCATTTTCTGGAAAAGGGTGGCAGTTAAGGGCGCCAATGATTCAGAGGAATGGTAATCTCCTTTGACCACCGAGTACTGTTCCCCTGCTTCAAAATAGGACACTCGCCTTTTGGTGCATGACACTTTCAGTTTGGTGTTCAGCAAATTTCCTCCTCTTGCGCTAAACAGAAGATACTTTCCTTGCACATTTTCCTCAACTATATACTGGGTGTCTCTCAAAGCTCCTAACAAGATACGGCTTCGTACCCCGTATATATGATCATGCACCTGAAATTCCGGTCGTTTCATCTGCGGCAGTTCATCGCTCCAGGCATGCAGTCTATCTCCTGAATCCCGCCATGCACCTTCTCCTAAAGAAAGCTGCAGGAATCCATACGGATGCATACGTATTTCACTTCCTCGGTTTGCTTCGATAGTTTCCACTAGTTGCGTTATGCTCATTTTTTTGTTTTTATCCTTAACATTAGTATAGGTCGCATTTTCTTTCACATCAATCCTGTTTGGATAAACTCCTTCATCTATTACCTTGCAATCGCAGGCGGGACATTTATCGAATGATTTTCCAGGGTCGCTACCCAACCAAAAATTACAATCACTACAATAAGGACCGCCGCCACCTTGGTCGTTCACCACATGCAGACGATACGCTACCTTTTCTTCCAAATCTTCTCTATTTTTCATCTTTATCACCATACCTATCAAGGTGTTGTAGTCAGTATAATTTTTTCTCCAACAAAAGTAAGCCCAGCGTTGCAGCTGCATTTCCACTGGAAAAATTTATTAATCTCTAGCTTTCATTTATAGCTATGTCTAATCCAGATTACCTTTATCATAGATGTTTATTTTATATCGGATATGAAGTTTTGCAACAATTTCCCCAAGACCTCGAAGTTTTGAATCATACTTTTGAACAAGGAGTTCTTGCTCTCTACGCTTTAGATGATCTTAGCAAAGATAGGGATTTAGCTCAGAAAGTGTATGAATTATCGCGGGAAAGAGAACAAAGAAGGCTTCTCAATTAAAATTCTAAAATCACTCGCTCAACTTGCTCCCTCGACTCTTACTTTCTTCCCATCCATTAGTGGTTATCTGCATGAATTCTGCATTTGCTTGCATCCCTTTTATGTCCCAGCCGCCGCAGTAACTTATACCGCTCTGCAATCCTTTCATCAATCCTTTTATCACTTCACGCACCGTGCCTTTGTAATCTACCAGTATAGCTACTCCTTCCACGTATACATCTAATTTTTCTTTTACTTTCTTTCTTTCTGCATTCTCTTTTCGCTCGTGATTGCTGTCGTAGGAAGCGCTGCCCATGTAGCGTTTATACCGCTTTCCATCTTTCATGATAATATGGCCAGGCGCCTCATCGGTGCCGGCGAAAAAACTACCGGAATAAATAGTTGAAGCGCCAGCTGCAATCGCTTTGGCCACATCGCCAGGATATTGCATCCCTCCATCTGCACTGACCGGAACATCATATTCGCGGGCAACTTTAACTACATCCATGATTGCAGTAAGCTGTGGCACTCCCGAACCAGACATGATTCTGGTGGTGCAAACTGCGGAAGGTCCTATGCCAACTTTCAATCCATCTGCTCCAGCCAATATCAGATCCCGGGCTGCTTCTGCCGTGGCGATGTTACCGGCCATCAGATCGACGTTTGGAAAATGATATTTGAATTCCTTGATCTGTTGGATTGCTAGATCAGAATGACAGTGCGCGATGTCTAGAATAATAACATCTGCGCCAGCTTCAATAAGCGCCTTAGCTCTCTCAATAGTATCTTTAACTCCAATTGCTGCTCCGACACGTAAGCGCCCTTTCTCATCTCGTGAAGCAGAAGGCCATTGTTCCAGCTTGCGCAAATCTTTTGTGGTGATCAGCCCCCTTACTTTTCTGTTTTCCAATAAGGGTAGTTTCTCAATACGATATTTGTGAAGGATTTCCTTAGCCTGCTGTAATTCTATCCCATATGGCGCGCAAATAAGTCTATCTCTCCCCGTCATCACTTCGGTAATATTTTTGTCCATGTTCTCTTCAAACAAATAATCGCGAGAAGTAAATATCCCAATCAGCTCTTCACCATCCACAACTAAAAGGCTGGTCACTCCTTCAGTGATCATGATCTTGACCGCTTCTCCTATTGTGATTGTCGGAGGGACAGAAAGAGGATTCTCGATGATATGGCTGGTACTGCGCTTGACTTTCCTGATTTCCTCAACCTGTTCTTCAACGGTATTGAACTGATGGATAACTCCTAAGCCGCCTTCCCGAGCCATGGCGATAGCCATCTTGTGTTCAGTAACTGTAGCCATGTTAGAGCTGACTAAAGGGATATTGAGAAATACATTTCTGGTGAATCGAGTTCTGGTATCTGCTTCGGCCCTTGATCGAAGAGGGCTCTTTTTAGGAACAAGAAGAACATCAGTAAATGTAAGCCCTACCTTCATGATAAACCATTCTTTATAGAGAGTGTTATGGTTTAAATAGATTGTTGGGGTGAAGGCAATATATCTTCTGGTTGCTACATGTCAATCGAAAACCGCCCACAGCTGGTCAATAGACCAGCTGCATGTTCGCTTCGCTCAGGGCGGTTTTCTCGGACCCTGCTTTTTCCAGCCTAAGTGAAATCACTGATTCACCACCAGTGAAATACACTGGTGGAAAAAGCAGATTTTATAAATCCTAAAAATACAAAGTGATAATGATAAGACATTACCGAAAGAAAGTATTTGCCTTACTTTTTTTGCTTTTATTACTATTTGCCGTTACATCTCTTGTTTCGGTGCTGAATCCATCCTTTAATTTCATTGATGTAGGATTGCCGAACAATCTAGAGAATAAGATCATCGCCGTCTTTTCTTTTTTAAGCATTCTCTTAGTTTTATGGGATCTTAAGCGGGTTTAATCTATAGAAAATCACTTTAATAATCGTAAGATTATCTCAGCTAAAGTGATTTTCTTATTAGGAAATAACTTTAGTGAAGCTTTTCGCAAAACTACGAAAATTAAAGTTATTTCCTATAGTTACAACTCACCAATATAAATATTTAAAAATAGAATAATGCTTTACTGTTTTTTAATGTCAAAACCTGCTCTTTCTGGTGAAGAGATATACTGCACGTTAGAAACACTAATTGTTACTATCTCGCAACATGTTCCAATAGGAGATATAGTGACTTCTTCTTTCCCTGATCAGCAGATAACGGAACAGCTGAAGCAGCACGGCTACAATCAAAAAACTTCCTGGGCCTTTCTGCGCGCTTGCTATTGGCATCTAGCCGACAGAGGCACCATGGTTGTCGATCCCTCAAATCGTTACCATTTTACTGAAAGAATAACTGAAGATAAAAAAGAAAAAATCTGCATGGAAATATATTATGGGTATGAAACATATCTTCAAGCAAACTACGCTCGTTCTTTAGTTAATCCAACTCCTTATTACGTGCCAGAAAAAGATCCAGATAGTTTTCCTGGATTCAAGCGGAGGCTGTATTTTTCAGGAGGGAAATGAATGCTTTAATTACCATAAATCTTAAAACCTCTTCCTCTTCTTACAACCCATGTCTCTCTTCACCATCAAATATGCGCCCAAGAATCCTGATCAGGTCTTCGGACAGCAATTAGCAGTATCGCAGCTACGTACTTTTATAGTTCAATATAAACAGCAGCCGCATAAGGCGGCCTTGTTGTTAGGGCCGATCGGCTGCGGAAAGACTTCTTCCGTCTATGCACTAGCTAAAGAACTAAAGTATGATGTGGTAGAATTAAACTCTTCCGACCTGCGCAATGCGGAGAACATCACTCAATTCCTTAACTCTGCCTTAGGACAGCAGTCCTTGTTCTTCACACCCAAGATGGTGTTGATCGATGAAGTCGATAATATTTCTGGAGCTGCGGATCGAGGCTGCATCCCGGCATTGATCAAAGCCATTGAAAAATCTTCTTTTCCAGTAATTCTGACCGCCAATGATATTGAAGATAGCAAATTCAAAGCCTTGGCAAAAGCATCACAAGTGATCCCTTATCATAAATTACAATACAAAACCGTTTCACATTGCCTGCAATGGGTCTGCGAACAGGAGGAGATACAATTTGATGAAAAAGCAATCAACTCTTTAGCAAGGCAAGTTGACGGAGATATGCGCGCCGCCCTGATAGATCTCCAGGGAAGTTCCATCAGCAAAAATCTCTCCTTTGCTGATGTCTCTACTCTTTCTGATCGCAAGCGGACGGAAACAATCCTTAATGCCCTGATGATCATCTTCAAATCTTCCTCGGTAGAGACTGCTCTTTCTGCTTTGGAAAATGTCGATCTTGAGCCAAGAGATACCATCCATTGGATCGATGAGAACATGCCAAAGGAATATCTATCTGCAAGAGCGTTAGCAAAAGGATATGAGCATCTTGCCCGCGCCGATGTCTTTCAGGGGCGCATCATGAACCGGCAGCACTGGCGTTTCTTAGCTTATATTAACGATCTGCTCACTGCTGGAATTTCTTCCGCTAAAGAAGAAAAGAATGCTGAATTTGTTCCCTACCGCCAGACCATGCGCTTCCTGCGCTTATGGCAGGCAAAAATGAAAAATGCCAAGAAGAAAGAAATCGCTCAGAAGTTGGCAGTGAGGACGCATACTTCTACTTCGGTCGCAGAACAACAGGTTCCGTATTTGCAAGTTATGTTTCAGAAAGGCGGGGGAAATGCTATCGCCCAAGAATTGGAATTGAATGAAGAAGAAGTGAATTGGCTGAAAGGGAGATGAAAATATCGGCTAAAGTTATGTCAAGAATTAAACTCTTGTATAATAATCCTTTTAAATCAGCGCCGATTCGGATCACAAAATGCCGTCGTTAGAATCAGATATTGAAATACAGTGGAAATCTTTTGATGCTTATCGCAGATGGTTGGATCAAGCAACCCCTGAAGAATTGCTGGCAGACGGTGTTAGGCCAGGAATGCTCGTTGATTTATATGGGATAGGCGGCGAGAACATTTCTAAGTACAGATCTAAAGCCGAAAATTATCTGTGCAATAATGGTTTTACATTAGAATCTATAGGGCACCGTTCCAGTAATTATTCTTTAGACAAAAATAAAAATATCCTTATTTCTCTTGGCGGGGAGTTTGCTGTCAGCATGATGGCATTTAGCGATAAGCCATCTGCAAATGATCTAGGATTGACTAAAGATATTTCTCAAGTAATACTAGGAATTCTTAGCTTCGTCCAGCAGGAAAAGATAAGCGCCAGACTGTTGCCTTCTGCCGCATCAGACTATAATTATGGGGTTAGAAATTATACCTTTGATTCAGATGGATCTAGAATATTTTCAGACAGCAAACAATGAAGACAAGCCTTCAGAGATTTCCTAACGAAAACCTTTAATAATTCCTTCTTATAATTATGACTCATGGCCCATTCAGCAATCGAAATTCTTAAAAAGAAAACAAACTTTGATTTGATAAATTGATCAAGGAAGCCTTTTATGATGTGTGTAATGGTTATTATATTACCAGGCAAGGTCTTAACTCCTTAGATGATTTATACAGGGAAGCGGTAGAGCGGAATCTTACTTTTGCAGAATTTAGTGATTTACAAATACAACGTGACAATGAAATGGAGCGTAATCCTAACCTTAAAAAATGGATTGAAGATAACGACGCTGATCTAGATAGGGCTTTATCGGAAGGTTCAAAACCATTAGCTTTGGGCGTGTTAGTCGGCTTGGCTGTAAACTATCTTACTAAAATTGGAGCCTCCTCTGAAAAAAAGAAGGTAGATGAATATACTCAAAATTTATGGAATAACTGGAGTCCGGATATGGTTCTTGAATTAGCTTTAGAACGTGATGTATTTCGTTATTTAGATGGAAGCAATTTTGACAGCAGAAAATGCGATAAACGATATGTTGCAGTAGAATCAGCCCAAGACGACTCCTGGATGAGAGAAGAACTAATACGAGATTTTGGGGCATTAGCAAAAGACTTCCCACAAGCTGACTTTGTTAATATTAATGGCGGCAGACAATTTTTCTTAGATCGGATGAGTCACCTTTATGTTCCTTCAATTATTGTCTTTAAAGAAAACAAAGTACATGCAAAATTTAAAGGTACGTATTCGGGGAGAAAGCAGGAACTAGAAGACTTTCTAAAAGATGGTATTCATTCTTAAGGCGAATTAGGAAGAAAGCCAAAAGTTAAATAAATCTAGGTACTCTTTTCACTAAAATGACTCATTCAGCGCAAGATGTCGTAACTTTCTGCAAGAAGAAAGGCTTCATGTATCCTTCTTCTGAGATTTATGGCGGAATTGCCGGATTATATGATTACGGCCATCTTGGAACAAAACTAAAGCATAATTTTGAACATCTCTGGCGCAGCTTCTTTCTCAGCTTAGATGATAATTTCTTTGAGATAGAAGCAGCCAACATCATGCATGAAAATGTTTTCAAAGCTTCTGGACATTTGGAAAATTTCATCGACCCGATTGTTGATTGTTCTAAATGTGATTTTTCTGAACGCGCTGATCACTTTATCCAGGCAAAAACCAAGACTAGGCATGAGGGGCTTTCTCCTGAACAATTAACTAAGCTGATTGAAAAGCACAACCTAGTCTGCCCCAAATGCCAATCAAAACTAAAGCCGGTAGCAGTCATGAACATGATGTTTCCCGTCAATTTAGGAACAGGAAAAGGAAACCGCGCTTATCTTCGTCCGGAAACTGCACAGTCACCTTTCGTCAATTTCAAACTGCAGTATGAATTGCAAAGAAAGAAACTTCCTTTAGGCTTAGCGGTGATTGGAAAAGCGTATCGTAATGAAATCTCTCCGCGGAATTTTGTGCTTCGCCAGCGGGAATTTACGCAGGCGGAACTGCAGATCTTTTTTAATCCGGCAAAACTGAATGAGCATAAGTATTTTGATTTGGTAAAAAATCACAAGGTAAGGGCCGTCTTGGCCGATGATCGAAAAGGAGGAAATGAACAAGCAATGGAACGTACCGCACAAGACTTGGTTTCTCGTGGTCTTCCTCAGTTTTATGTATATCATCTGCTCAAAATCCAACAGTTTTATCTTGATGTGCTAAAAATCCCCAAAGAAAAACTTCGTTTCTATGAATTGGATGAAAAGGAACGAGCTTTCTACAATAAATATCATTTTGATATTGAAATTGAATTACAAGATTTTGGGTTTACGGAAGTGGGCGGAGTCCATTATAGGGCTGATCATGATTTGAAAGGGCATGAGCGAGTTTCCGGACAGAAAATGGAGATATTCGATGAAGAATCAGCCAGCAAGTTCATCCCCCATGTTTTAGAACTTTCCTTTGGCGTAGATCGAAATAGCTATGCTTTGGTGGATCTTAATTATGAAGATGATAAAGCACGAGGAAATATTGTCCTGCATCTGCCTTCCTCCGCGGCTCCTTTTTTCTGCGCAGTATTTCCCCTGGTCAAGAATAAACCGGAAGTGACTGTCAAAGCAGAAGAAGTATATGCTCTGGTAAAAAAACAATTTTCCTGTTTCTATGATGAAGCTGCTTCAGTAGGCCGGCGTTACGCTCGAGCGGATGAGATAGGGGTCAAGTACTGTATAACAATTGACTTTGAAACGCTGGAAGATCATGCTGTTACTGTTCGCGATAGGGATACGGCGCAGCAGGAGAGAGTAAAGATCGCCAGGCTTGTAGAAAGGTTAGCGGAATTATCCTCTCATTGAGTGCTTAGATCGATTATGTTCTTTGTCTTTTCTGACAGCAATTTTTATAAATCCTTAAAAAATCACCTAAGTAATGAAAAAAAATAAATCGCCAGAACATGGGCATCATAAGCGAGGTTCTGCAGCATCCATCATCCTATTGATCTTAATAGCTTTGACTTTAGGCGTTGTAATCTACCTTTTGTTCCAACCCGGTGCAGAGGAAGGATCATCCATGCGGACCTTGCTCCTTTCTATAATCGGGGTAACTGTATTTGTACTTGTAGGGTATGTGGCCTGGGAATTTTCGGCCGCCAATCGCCTGCGCAGAATGCTCAAGAAAATCCAACCCATGGTTGATTCTGAGCCCATGGATGAAGTTAAGAGATTATATCTTAAGGCTTATAATCTATACATGAAGCTCTCTGAAAAAAAGAAACAAAATTTTTACAGCCGAGTAAACTCCTTGCGTGAATCTCTCGAAGAGCATCTGCAGAACGAAAAGGAATTAGGGCGCCTTCTTCAGGATACCGAGAAAGGCAGCATCAATGAGCAAAAGAAAAAATATTTGGACTTATATGCCATCTATGAAAAACTTCCCCACAAGGTGCAGAATCAATATTATCCCCAAATCGTGCAGCTTCGCGACAGATTAGAGCGGGGGAAATAAGTCAAAAAATGAAATTAAAACCATCCTTAAAGCAGAAGAAACGATATGTTCTCTTTGAGATCCAGGCGGCGAAAGCATTTTCCTTGCCGGAAGTCGCTGAAGCGATTGAAATATCATTGCTGCGTTTTCTCGGAGAGTTAGGCTTGGCTAAAGCCAGTCCCATCTTAGTCAAGGAAAAATGGAGTGACAAAAAACAGCGTTTTGTGCTTAAAATCAACCACACTTACGTTGACGAACTCAAATCAGCAGTAATATTAAACAAAAAGATTAAAAATACTCCGGTACTTATACGCTCAATTGTGACTTCGGGCACGCTAAAAAAGATAAGCTCGCACTTATAACCGTACAATTATATTCGAGGTGTTAAAAATGCAAAATAAACAACAACAGATGGTCGATAAGATGGGCTATGACCGCTCTATTACCATGTTTTCTCCAGACGGAAGGCTTTTACAGGTAGAATACGCGAAGAAAACAGTAAAACAAGGCTCCACTGCTATTGGTATCGCTTGTAAAGACGGAGTTGTCTTTGTGGTTGATAAAAGAGTGACTTCCAAACTGTTAGTGCCAGAAGCTATTGAAAAAATGTTCGTCATCGATGATCATGTAGCCGCCGCCGCATCGGGAATTATCTCTGATGCCCGGGTGTTAGTCGATAGAGCGCAGATGCGCGCCCAGCAGCATTCAGTAACCTATGATTCCAAGGTCGACACGCTCTCCTTAGTAAAGGAAATCTGCGACATGAAACAGATCTGCACCCAATCTGCCGGATTACGTCCTTTCGGCGTTTCCTTATTAGTGGGGGGAGTAGAAGAAGATGGCAGTGTAAAATTATTCTTGACTGAACCTTATGGCCTATACTTCCAATACAAAGCTGCAGTTATCGGCGAAGGGGAGATGGAGATCGAAGCGCAGTTGCAGAAACGGTATAAAGCCAGCCTTACCGTCGAAGAAGGATTGAAGTTAGGTGTAACCTTGCTCAAAGAATTCTTACAGGCAGAATTCAATTTCGATAGAGTTGATGCGGCCTACATCACCGTGCAAGAGAAGCGGTTCACCAAGCTCAGCAATGACGAATTGAAGAAGCTGGTGAAGTGATTTATCTTTAAATTATCTTTTTTTCAATCTCTTTCTTCAGTTTGTTAATGTAAAGTGTAAACTGCAATTCAACTTCTTTCCAATCTTTGCTACTTACTGGTATTCCGTAATAATTGATTCCATTTCTTTTTGTTCTGACTTTTTCGAAGAAATCCCATTCAAATTCTAATTGGGGGTGCTTTTCACAAAGGTAGGCAAACAAACATTGGTGATTTTCAATTTTTATCTTCTCAAATCGTAGATAAGATTCAGTCAACTCATGCAAGGCATCGTAGTACAACTTGTACACACTATTCCATAAATAATCGCCTTTAGCAGCGCTTTTCTTGATAACATTTGCGGCTTCCACATCTCCGTCTGCAATTCTCAGCGTAGATTTTATTTTGTCTAGTCCAATCTCATCAACAGTTAGAAAACGTCCTTCTTTTTTGCATTTCAGAAATGCTTCTTCTTTGGTGAGATATTTAGGCATTGATGTTCACCGAAATGAAATCTAAATCTCCTTTAATAAGATTCCCTTTAATTATATTTTTAAGCAATCCGTCTCCAAGCTTGGATAACTCATCTTTATTTTGACAAATAAACAATTCTATATCCTTATGCAGTTTTAGCTCATATTCCACTATAGAAAGTCCTTCAGGATCCCCGTATATAAAAATATCTACATCTGAGTCTTTATACCAATCGCCTTTACTCATGCTTCCAAAAATAATTATGGTCTTGGCATTCTGTAGAGATAATAATTTTGCGATAAGGCCGCTTTGGTGAAGCTGCTCTAAAGCATACATTCTTTTCCATGAAAAATAGATCGTGTTACCGCTTCCTGCGGTTAAGTAAGGAAACTTTCCTTTCTCTTTTATTCTTTTCAAGAGACCGCGCTTAACGTATTTTTTCAGCCATTTGTTGGCTACCGCTCTGGTCACCTTTGCTTCTCGCACAACTTCTTCGAAATGCCATTCTTTTAAGGGACTGTTCTCTAATATCAATTTCAACACTTTTTCTTCTTTGCTGGGGCTGGCCATAGATTAGTATGTCTGAGGTATACTATTTAAAAGTTGCGGTAAGAATTAGTAAAATTAAGAAAGATCATACTGCTTCTATCCTTTTATACGTGAAATATGCAGCTGGTTCTAAAGCATCATCTAATGCATCTATGTTTTTGGTTGTCTTTTCTTCGTGGTTGTTTTTCGCAATAGCGTTACCCGTAAGATATGATAATTTTCCTACTGAATGCGGTAAAGGAAGTCCCAGTAATCCCAACCAGAAAGAATTGGAGGAATCGAGCTTCGCGTTCGTCAGTAAATTAAAAAAACCATACCCTATAAGTGTGGCAGCTCCGGTAGCAATTGCATTTCCTACAGAACCATCGCTTCGATAAGCATAGTAGCTAGCCATACCTACTGCTGTAACGGTTGTTGCAAGTAACGCAGTAACGATTCCAACGCTATAATAATCTTCATCTTTCTTATACGGGGTAAAATATTTCGCAGCTTCTCCCAAACTCTCTACATTACAATATTTCAGATGATGCTCGCCTTGAGTAGTGGGATTCACTAGCAGAACGTCAATGTTCTTAGAATCGCGGTGCTGTCTCAGATAAGTAACCATTCCTTTAAATGGGTCTTGCTCTTGTGCTATGCTCACTAATCCTTGCTTCTTGTACCCTAATGCATACAAGGTCTCTTCCAGATCGCTTACAAAATCGTTCTCCAAATTTACTCGCGAAGCAAGTGTTCCTTCATACTGCTCATTAAAGCGCTGCTTCAGGCCGTTAATATTCCGCTGCAAAGATAACGGCAATTGCCGGGCTTCTCGATGTTCGGTCAAGATCTGCGCTGATTTGAGATCGACGCCGATTTCTTCTGCTCCAAGAGCTTTATTTTTCCCTGCCGTAGATTGTAGTTTCTCTAGGTCGGCCATAAGATCCATATAACTTTGATATTTGTTCTTCTTATCATGGCCTAACATGCGGAAAAGCACTTTTCGGAAATTCTCATTTATCTTCAGGGCGCCGAAGATTTCTTGATCATGAAGCTCATCGTACTTGGCATGGCCAACATATTCTGGATCTTTACCGGTGAACAAGAAATACGCGGTTTTAGCTAAAGAATAGTAATCATCAGCGCATTCATAGTCTGCTTTTATTCTAGTGTAGCCTGGCGTTCCGCTCAGAGTAGTGGTGATAGTCGCATTAGGGCTTACTTTCCGTAATAAGCCAAAATCAATCAGGGTATAGGTCCGATCTTCATCTTGCGTAGTACTGATGATATTTTGCGGCTTAATGTCTCGGTGAACTAAATCATTCTCATGGAGCGGCTGTAAATAATTCTTGGTAATCTGCAATAAAAAATCAAGCGTCTGGGCTTCAGTAAAGACACTATCAACTTCTTCTATTTCCTGGCGAAGATTCCGTCCTTCAACGTAATCGTTGACTACTGCTACATCAAGCACGTTAGCGGCAAATGCGGTCATCTTGGTGTTAAGAACACCATTTATTTTGCGGTATTCTTCTCGCAGTTTTTGTTCAAGTTCGCTGCTCGTCGTGGAAAGACCTACACCAACAAACTTTACTACTTTTTTCTGAGCAGATCCTGTCTGCGTAAGATAAGTATGCCCTTCTCCGCCGCCAGGCAATTTTTCCAGAACGGTATATTGTTCGTTATTGTTGGGATTGTCGATAACAAATCCGGATGGCAATTCCGCTATCACAGCATGATCCACAACATAGGCGGCTTCATACGCTTCTTGTTCGACTAATATTTCTTCTTCCAGTAATTGTGCCAGGGGTTCTTCTTTGATGACCATGTTTTATTTATTTTCAATGGGATCTTTATAAAATTTCCCCCATTTTTCACCAAAAACCTTTTAAATAATAGCCTTAATCTTAGCTTTGCGTGAATAAAAAGAAACGGAGGATTCGTGCCCACGCTCATCATACCAGCACGAATAAGAAAGAAAAATGAGTGAACTATTAGTACAAGAACGAAGTGTGGTTGTTCCCGGGGAATCTCTTGCCCAAGGCATGGATTTTCTACCAGGAGACAATACATATAGGGAAAAAGACAGGATTTATTCTAAGGTTTTAGGATTAGTATCAGTTTCTGGCCGTGTCATCAAGATAACGCCTTTATCAGGACCTTATCTGCCTAAAACAGAAGACAAGATCATCGCCAGAGTCCAGGATATTACCATCAGCGGCTGGCGTTTTGATACCGCAACTGCTTATACAGCTATGCTGAATGTGCGTGATGCCACTACTCGATTCGTCAAGAAAGAAGAAGACTTAAGCCAGATGCTGGCTATCGGCGATTACGCAGTAGTCAAGATCGTCAATGTTACTTCTCAAAATCTGATTGATTTAACTATGAAGGAACCTGGATTGCGCAAGATCACCGGCGGAAGAATTATCAGAATCAACTGTCAAAAAGTTCCAAGAGTTATCGGAAGACAAGGGAGCATGATCTCTCTGATCAAGGATAAGACCGGCTGCGACATCACTGTCGGCCAGAATGGCTTGATCTGGATCAAAGGGACGCCGGAAGGCGAATTGAAAGCTGAAAGGGCTATCAAACATATCGAAGCGAAATCCCATCTGGAAGGATTGACTGAAAAGATGGAACGATTTTTAGGGGAGAGTGCATAATGACATACAAAAAATCAAGATTTTTTAATATCATTTTAGGGGTGAACAACTAAAATGGCATACACTAAACGAGTAGACGGACGTAAGATCGATGAACTTCGGCCTATGGAAGCGAAAGCTGGCGTGGTAAAAAACGCTAACGGTTCAGCTTCGTTCAGGATCGGAAAAACCTGGGCTATCGCCGGCGTGTACGGGCCGAGAGAAGTTGTCCCCAGATTCATGGCTAATCCTAGACATGGTATCTTACGATGTCATTACACTATGATGCCCTTCTCCGGTTCAGGAGAACGCATCAAACCAGGAAGAAGCCGCCGCGCTCAGGAGATTTCCATGGTCATGGAACAATCACTGGCCCCTGTGGTAGACTTATCCGCATTTCCTAATTCTGTCGTAGATATTTTCGTCGAACTGCCTCAGACTGATGCAGGAACACGCTGCGCAGCCATCTCTGCCGCATCTATCGCTTTAGCAGATGCAGGGATACCTATGAAAGATATGGTAAGTTCAGTCGCAGTCGGACAAGTAGACGGCATGGTGGTTGCGGATTTGAATTACAACGAGGAATCATATCCGGCAATTGTCTCAGATATTCCGGTAGCGATGTTACACAACACCAAAGAGATCACCCTGCTGCAGATGGATGGAGAGATTTCCAAAGAAGATCTGCTCAAAGCGTTAGAATTAGCTAAGGCAGCGACTGAAAAGGTCTACCAATTGCAGGTAAAAGCGTTAAAAGAAAAATACGCTGTCAATAACGAGGATAATTAAAATGATAGTCAATAAAGAAACAATCGCAGAATTAGCAAAAGAAAATAAGCGGTTAGATGACCGCAGTTTGACAGAGTTCCGCCAGCCCATCTTGGTCGAGACTAATATCTCATGGACTGCAGAAGGTTCTGCCCGAGTCCAGATCGGAGAAACAGTAGTCATGGCCGGGGTAAAGCTTTCCATCGAGAAGCCCTACAATGATACTTCTGATGAAGGGGGCATTATGGTTAATGCTGAATTATCACCTATCGCCAGCCCTGAGTTTGAATCAGGCCCGCCAGGCATCAAAGCAGTCGAGTTAGCGCGAGTTATCGATCGCGGCATCCGCGAAGCAAAAGCCATCGACCTGAAAAAACTCTGTATCGTGCCGGGAGAAAAAGCATGGTTTGTCATTGTTGATATCATCGCTCTTAACGACGGTGGAAATCTCCTGGATGTAGCAGGATTAGCGGCTCTGGCTGCTCTGAAGACAGCAAAGTTCCCCGTCGTAGATCCGGAAACCGGCGCTATCGATTACAAGCAAAAGACTGACAAGTCCTTGCCCTTGACCAAAGAACCATTGCCTATCACCATCTATAAAGTGAATGGCGTGTTGATGGTTGATCCAACTAACGAAGAAGAGAAGGCCTACGAGGCGCGATTGACAGTAGGTTCAGATGCTAAGGGAACTATTTCCGCATTACAGAAAGGAGGCGAGGTCCCGCTCAGTATTGAAGAGATAGGAAAGATGGTTGATTTAGCTTTGGAAAAGGCAAGCTTTTTAAGAAAAGAGCTTACCAAAGCGCTTAAACACTGAAAATAAAATGAAAATCCTAAGATTTACTATCCCAACCACAGCAGAGCTGCGGGGTATTACGCAAATCTTCAAGATGGATTTTCAATCATTCCTCGCTGATCGCTGCAGAGCAACGGGGTATTTATATCCCAGCGAGGAATAAAGAATAAAATAAGAAACTAAAGACAAAAATGGCAAAAAAACAACTGATCGAAGAAGAGATGGAATACACCAAGTACGAGAAAGCCCGCATGATCGGTTCTCGAGCTTTGCAATTATCCATGGGAGCGCCGTTCTTGGTGAAATTGACTCCGGAAGAATTGACCAAGATGCGCCATGATCCTTTGGAGATCGCCTTGCTGGAATACGAACAAGGCGTACTTCCTATCACTGTAAAAAGGCCTAAGGCAAAATAACATTTTATTTTCTTTTGTATAAAATTCCTACCATGAATTCTACAATTACCTCAGAAAAACTGCAGAAATATTTTTCTATCACTCGGGAAGCTCTCGAGAAAGCTAAAAATGCCCTTGATATGTCGCGGAAAGCGCAGGCGGAGGACTTCTTAGACATGGCTTCCCGCTACGTCGAAGATGCGGAATATTTCTACACTCAACAAAAAGATGCTGTCTTGGCTTTCGCTGCGCTTAACTATGCTCATGGATGGCTGGATGCCGGAGCGAGGATAGGCTTGTTTAAAGTCAAGGATAGCAGGTTGTTTACCGTGGATGAGTAGGAGATTGCAACCTCAGTTTATAACTACTTAATAGTACTCACCCCCGCAAGTTTTATAAAGCAGGGCTATTCTGAGAGACATAGTTACGATCATAGAGGTTTTAGGTGTTGTATACGGGCAATGTCCCAAGGGGAAACAGATAAAATATGATAGTCCAAAAGGAATTTTTAGAAAGATTGAAGGATTTTGGTTTGAATTCCTATGAGCGAAAATTATGGATCGCTCTTTTATCCCGTGGCGTTTCTACGGCAGGAGAGTTATCAGACATCTCTAACGTACCCCGATCTAGGGCATATGATGTCCTTGAATCATTGGAAAAAAAAGGATTCATTGTCGTAAAAGTAGGAAAACCAATAAAATATCTAGCCGTCGCTCCTTCCGAAGTTATCGAACGGGTCAAGAAAAAAGTATCTGAAGAAGCTGATGAGCGCAGCAAGATGCTTTCACAGCTGAGAGATTCAGACATCCTGGAACAATTGAATCTGCTCCACTCTGAAGGTGTCACCTTAGTCGACCCTACCGATAGATCAGGATCCTTCCGCGGACGCGACAAAGTATATGAGCATCTCTTCTTGATGTTCAAGAACGCTAAGAAAAATATTATTATCATGACTTCAGCGCAAGGATTAGTTAGAAAACATGATTTCTTTGTAAATCATCTGCACCGAGCAGCGAAAACTGGAGTGTCAGTCCAAATAGTTGTTCCACCTAATGCTGATAAAGAACTTATCGAGAACTTTTCCCAATTCGCCAAAGTAAAAACCAGCAAGAATAGCACCACTCGCTTCTCCATGGTAGACGGAAAAGACTTATTGCTGTTCTTGACTGACGACCAGAAAGTGCATAAGAGTTATGATTGCGCGGTCTGGGTAGAAGCTCCTTACTTTGTCGATTACTTTGGTAAGTTGTTTGAACAGGAGTGGAAAGCGAATAAGTAAAAAATGTCTTATCATCGAGCTTACATCAATTGCATGCGTTGTTATGAATTAGAAGGACAGATTTCTCAGGAAGAAGATAAATTAGTAAAGTTGCGGTTGAAAGATTCTCAGCATCAAGCGCGGAATGAAGCTATGAAATCTATGGAACCTAAAGAAACTGGTTATAGCAGTACTAATGGAAGGACATTTTATGAAAATTCTCTTGGCACTTGTATTTCTTGTGATTATTCTAAGCCTTCGATGGCTCAATTCTTAAAATCAAATGATAAAAAAATTGCAAGTTCATTGGAATCTCCAGAACCAACAGAAAAAGCTCACAACTACCGAGCTAATGTGAAATCAGATTAAGCAATACCTTTTTATAATTAATTCTTCTTTCTCTCCTACATGCCTTACAAACAAGTTATCCTCGTACGCAAAGATTTAGATCTCCCCAAAGGGAAACTTGCCGCGCAATCAGCGCACGCAGCAGTAGAAGCGGTTCTCAAATCATCAGATAAAAAAGTATCCACTTGGCGTAAAGAAGGCATGCCTAAGATCGTGCTTAAAGTCAAAGATGAAAAAGAACTCTTATTATATCTCCAGAAAGCCAAAGACGATGGATTGACCACAGCGTTGATCACTGATGCTGGCAGAACTGTAGTCGCTCCCGGAACAAAAACCTGTGGCGGTATCGGGCCGGATGAAGAAGAGAAAATAGATGCTGTTACAGGGAAATTGCCGTTGTTGTAAGTGGACTAGACTAGAGAAATAGTTATAAAGAATAGTCCTGCAAACTTCTTTCCAGTGGAAAAAATAAAGCTGAATCCAAAAGAGATAATTGTAGAACCGTTAAACGAAAACAATAAACATCATATAACCACTTTTTCTTCAACAGCCTGCCAGGAATTAGAAAGATTTCTTAAAGAAAATGCCTGGAAAGAGCAAGTGGTTGGTTTTTCAAGAACATATCTCTTTTTTCATAAGGGAACATTAGCCGGCTATGTGACACTTTTAATGAATATCCAAAAAATAGATTACAATCGACAGAATGATTCATTAATCAAATTAAGGGATAAAACCAATCAAGAATATACTTCAGTTCCTGCCATCAAAATAGGGCGGTTATGCGTATCGGATGATTATAACACTCAACTAAGAGATTCTCATTTTTCAGG
>Ga0209542_10005410_pt1 | contig 25468 bp, 22 predicted proteins | sample RifCSPhighO2_01_FD_184028 | JGI IMG/M metagenome (GOLD analysis project Ga0209542, IMG submission 184028) | Soil microbial communities from Rifle, Colorado - Rifle CSP2_plank highO2_0.1 (SPAdes) (version 2) | ecosystem: Environmental > Terrestrial > Deep subsurface > Rock core/Sediment ...
TAAAATAATTTTTCCCATTTTCTTTTTTAAAAAATGATTCACGATAGGCAAATTCACACTCATCATTATTGAGAACATCTACTTCTCCAGTGACCACGTTACACACTTCAACGTGTGCAATTAATTGTGCCACCTCCACTCCATACGCGCCGACATTTTGCACTGGTGTTGCTCCGACCGTGCCTGGAATTGATGATAGGTTTTCAAGTCCCCAGTATCCCTTCTCAACACTCTCCGCCACCACCTCATCTAGTATCTCGCCTCCTCCACACACGAGCGTCACTCGCCCATCCTCATACTCAGTGTATTCACGTCCCTTGATAGCACACCAAACAACAACTCCGTTGTAGCCAGTGTCATCAATCAGCATATTTGACCCTCCTCCTAGAAATAATAATGGTAGTTTCTCCGCGCGCGCAAAGGCTACCGCCTCAGTTAAATCAGCTTGATTGGTAACGGTCACAAAATAACGAGCTACACCACCCGTTTTGAGGGTGGTGTAGTTTGATAGTTGGATATTTTCTTGAATTTGTATTGGCATAGTTGCCAGTACACTTTAGCAGCCTTCTTGCGGTTGTCTACCTGCATCAATGTTGTCTGCAATACAATTAGCTGATTTGGCAAAGGTAGGACGGACCACAGCGGCCTCACGCAAGGTCGCAACTGCAGAAGCCTTGTCACCAATCTGGCTATATAGGAAAGCCAGAGATGCCCAGTTTTGATCTACTTCTGGATTGTTCTTAACTTTCTCCTTGTATAGCTCCACCATAAAGGCATAGTCCTCTGCTTGGTTCACTGCACTCAAGAGGAAATCATTTTTTGAGAAACTACTCAAAATCTCTGGAGTGGTAGCGAGCGCCTTGGCTGCCTCACCTTCACCATTAGTGAACAACATGGCCGCGTAGAACTCTCTAGCTTCAGCGTTACGTTCATCGAGATCAAGAGCTTCTTTAAACAGATCTCGCGCCCCGACTACATTCCCAAGACTATACTCAATGATAGCTTGCTGCGAAATAATAGACTGCTTCAGTGGAGACAGTTCACGAGCTCTGGCCATCTCGGTCTTGGCTCGCTCTAGGTCACCAAGGGAACGATAAAAAGTACCAATAAACACATGGATACGGGCATCGCCTGGCTTGTCTTTAGCTAGTCTATCAAGCTCACGAACCGCCAGCTCAACATACTTCATCCGCACCTCTTCACTTACCTGCTCATTGCGAATGATAGACATTGCCTGTTGCGCCACTTGTTCAGCAATTTCTTGTTGCGCAAATGAATTGCGATTTACCGCTCGCTCAAAGGCTTCGAGACGCTCAACTGGATCAGCGGTAGCTCGGTAGCCATCGATGATATCTGAAGCAGCGTGCATACCTGGTAGGTGTAGTGTGTATACCAAGAACACCACAAGGAGTGCTGCCACTGGTGCCACAAACTGCTTTACCAACACTGGATCAATCTTAAACTTCTCTACCGATGGCATAGCCAGCCCCACCCGACTATGGATAAGCGCCAAGATAAGCGCGAAGAACATATAACTGACGATGTTATCAAACACCACCAGATTGTGAGTGAAGTACCCGGCCAAAATACCGATAAGTACACCGCGCTCTAGTACAGTAAACGTCTCCTTCTCGCGACGTAAGAACGGCTCCACAAACAAGTAATACAGAGCGGCCACAAAGATACTGAGGTACGCAAAGAGTCCCAAGAAACCACCAGTCACCAACCAATCCATAAAGATATTGTGGGAACGGTCAAACCACTGCTCTTGGTTAAATAGGAACGGATCATACTGCTGATTAAAGACGAAGTTAAAGTTACTCTGACCCCAACCAAGAACTGGTCGCTCCTTCACCCCCTCCCAGGCCATCCCCCAGATAGTCACACGAACGCGAAGTTCTTCTTCCAGGTTGATGTTAGCTACGCGAGCAATGTTCGGATTGCTTTGAACAAACTCCGTATCTTTACCAATAATCAAAGTACCTGCCCCAAGAACCAAGACAATAAAGGCTCCAATCGCGTATTTACGAAACTCTCGATACTTCGCCCCAAAGAGCATGATGTATGTCACCATCACAGCCAAACCAGCCCCAAACCCAAGAACAGTACCTCGAGTACCAGAGTTCACTAGGGCATAAGTAAAAAGAATAGCCAGCAAGATGTAACACACTCGATGTAGCGTCACTTTACTTTCAACAAACATCCAAAAGGCAATAAAGATATGGAAGAACATGTAGATGGACAGATAGGCAGCGTTACCGAGATAACTCTCAATACGACGACCTTCATACCCTTCAACTACACCGGTATACTGCGCCACACCGTAAATAGCGGTAATTAGAGCTGCCAAGAGTGTCGTATGTAAATACCAACCCCAAGCTTTCTTGGTCGTAAAGACACTGCCTAGTACCACTACATAGAGAAATACGTGCACGAGCGTGATGTATCCATCCATACGTTCAAAGTTACTAAAGAAACTCGTCTCTGGATGCACCCCGAATATATTCGCAAAGAACATAACTCCGAGTAGCACACTAAAGCTAGACAATATCCACGAGAACTTCGGTCGATAAGTCGTATCCAGCAAGGCTAAAACCGCCCACGCTACAAAGACCAGCTCAACAATGATACGAAAGGCAAAGTTTTTGCCGGTAATAAAAGGAAAGAAATAATCGTTTGCCACAAACAATGTCAGGAACGGAATTGCAAACAATCCACCGTAGACAATAGTCTTTAAAATGTCATTCATATGGGTGCAAATATACCATATCCTAGAATCGACCCCGCACTAGACGAAAGCCCAAAACCGGTTTGAAAACACGCCAGACATATGAAAACGGCTGGGAACAAGTTCCCAGCCGTTTATCGTACGCACTTTCGTGCTACTTGTTGAGTTGAACCTTTTTGTCCACTTCCTCTTCAAACTCAGGCGCAGTTTCGGAAATGCGCTCGATGTCCGTTTCTTCCGAAACACCAATCTGCACCTCGAGGATGATGAGAGGCTCATCATCTGGTGCCTTTGGTGCATGCCACACTCCAGGCAAGTTCACCCGCACCTCGCCTTTCATGGAGAAGAAGAATTCTGTCCGGAGTCGATGCCGTTGCAACGACAGCTTCATACCTGGTTCGATATGAAGTAGCTTCACCTTAAGGAGTGGCATGTCGAGAATGACATCGTAGTGACCCCAGCGCGTCATCACCCGTTGCTTGGCGTTGATGGCCGAGCTAGAGCTGTACTTGCCGCCCCCGAGACCAAACACTGGCTCAATACCAAGCTCCGCACAGACTTGCAGTTCTGGCGTGTTGTCGTTGGTGCGGTCTCCCCCGTTACCGAAGTAATCGGGCTTGATGCGCCTGAGCGCTTCACACACTGTGCCGTCACTGTCGTCAACTGAATAGATATGAGGCGTGTACGCCTCAAGAATCTTCTTGCGGTCGACCCACGGCTGATGGAAACTACCCTTCTTACGGACAAGCCACTCGTCACTGTTGACGATAATGTGCACTTCTCCATATTTACTGGCAGCTTCAATCATCGCAATGTGACCTGGGTGCATTGGATCGAATCCGCCCGAGATCGCAATGGTTTTCGGTTTTGATGTCGTGTTCATAATATATGTATACCAAAAGAAGTGAAGAAAAGTTACGAATGGTAAACAAAAACCCTTTATGTTGCCATAGAGGGTTTTTCACTGACCGTGCAACTCACGGATGAACGGAGACCTGATATTCTTTCAGGTACTCCAGATACGAACTACGAGGCAGACCAAGTTTGGCAGCCGTCGGATTCTGGAAACGTGCCAACCCTAGCGCCGTGGTGAAACCACGGGACAACCAGAAGTCGGTGTAAGCTGCTTCATGACCGTACGCAAAACGATGCTGACGGATGAGGATCTCCTGAAGAGAAGTTGTCCACGAACATGATTCGCGCGACAAGTTGTTGAAGCGCTGTTGCAGTGTAGTGAGGTAGCCCCACTCCACCTCATCGAGCTCACAGAGCAGGTACGACGTTAGCGACACAAAGCCCGGCCGAGCTTCAGGATCAACCGACTGCAGGACATCGGTACCAACCGGCACCAAATAATCCTGCCACGGCTTTGCCTTGGCAATGATGGCCTTGCACAACTCGACAAACATCGTCCCCTCTTCTTTCGAGAAGCCGTTCTTGTTTTCTCCATTCCTGCCAGGCTGCATGAGCCCGGTTTCAAACGCCCCAGAGTACTGAGGGTGTTTGAACTCGACACACATCTCTTCTTTCACCCGACGGCAAAAGGTTTCGATGGGCGACTTGTCCTTGGAGCCATTGGCTCCAGCCCAAACTCCACCAAGCGGGCGAAGTGCCCCACAGAAGACTCGTGCCGCAGTGCGACTATCTTCCATATTGATGAAAATATGGCTCGGGTCTGCCTGACGGCAGACGATACCAACGGCACTGAGGTGCGAAACTGCAATCATGGCGATCTCCTTTTCGGTTGATATGGACTAACGAAAAACTATCCTGTTCCTTAATACCACATTTATTCAAAACAGACAAAGGTAACTTTTCTTCTGGTCATTATGTTGTAGAAAATGTTAGTATGATGCTAATTTTAGCGGTAGTAATTATTTATGAAAAAAGCACTTATCACAGGCATTACAGGACAAGACGGCTCATACTTAGCTGAGCTACTACTTGAAAAAGGTTACGAAGTTCATGGAATTGTTCGACCATCAAGCTCTATCAGGACAGCGCGCATCGAGCATCTTTTTAATAATCCAGAAATCCACGACAAAACTCTCTTCCTGCATCACGGCGACCTAACAGACACAACCAACATCTCTACCCTGATTCGCGACATTGAGCCAGATGAGGTATACAACCTCGCCGCTCAGAGTCATGTCCGTATTTCTTTTGACCTGCCCGAACTCACGGCCGAAACTGACGCCATGGGAACACTCACTATCCTAGAAGCCATTCGCAAACAAGGACTAGGAAACAAAACCAAGTTCTATCAAGCATCTACTTCCGAACTTTATGGCCTCGTTCAAGAAACGCCACAAAGTGAAACTACCCCCTTCTACCCCCGCAGTCCATACGGAGTAGCTAAACTCTACAGTTTTTGGATTATCAAAAATTATCGGGAAGCCTACAATATGTTTGCCTGCAACGGTATCCTTTTTAATCATGAAAGTGAGCGCCGCGGCTACAACTTTGTGACTAGAAAAATCACTATCGGTCTTTCCAAAATAAAACTTGGCCAACAAGACGTTCTAGAGCTCGGTAATCTAGATGCTAAACGCGACTGGGGCTACGCCAAAGAATACGTAGAAGCAATGTGGCTTATGCTGCAACAAGATGTTCCAGAAGATTTTGTAATTGCTACCGGCGAGACCCACAGCGTGCGAGAATTTATTGAAGCCGCTTGTGATGAACTTGGTATCAAGCTGGCATGGCAAGGCGCTGGTGTAGACGAGATTGGTGTCGACCAAGAGACTGGAAAGACAATTATTAAAATCAATCCTCAATACTTCCGCCCTACAGAAGTAGACCTACTGCTTGGTGACCCAACAAAAGCCAAAGAAAAACTTGGCTGGGAGGCAAAGATTAAATTTGCTGAATTAGCAAAGCTTATGACCAAAGCTGACTTTGAACTGATGAAAAAGTACAACGGTGAATTTCGTTTCTAAAATCATGGCTACAGAAATTCCGAAAAAAACCTACCAAAAAATTCATTCTTCTGTCCCTATTGCCTGTATCGACTTAGTAATAGTTAAAAAAGGTAAAGTACTGCTCTGCAAGCGAACAAATAAACCAGCTCAAGGGCAATTTTGGTTACCTGGTGGCAGAATTTATAAAGGTGAGACTTTTTCCGAAGCCGTTCACAGAAAGGCTGCTCAAGAGACTGGGCTTGAAATCCAAAAAATGAAGAAGCTTGATGTGGAAGAAACGATGTTTGATGATGGACCCTTTGGATTACCGACTCACACCGTCAACGTTTTGTTCTTGGTAATACCAAAAAATATAACCCCATTAAAAAGTGACGACCAGCATGATGAATTCATGTGGGCTGACTTGGAGACCAAAAACTTGCACCCATATGTTAAGAAGTATATAAAAATTGCGCTAGCTAAATAACTATATGGAAAAAACAGCTAAAATTTACGTCGCTGGACATCGGGGGTTGGTCGGTAGTGCTATTGCCAGAACCTTAACAGCACAAGGTTACACAAACCTAATTACCCGTACCCGTGCCGAGCTCGACCTACTCGACCAAAATGCCGTGACTGATTTCTTTGCCATAGAAAAGCCAGAGTACGTATTTTTGGCTGCTGCCAAAGTAGGTGGCATTATGGCCAACAAGACCTACCCCGCTGACTTCATATACGAAAACTTACTTGTTCAAACCAATGTGATTCATGCAGCCCACCTGAACACTGTTAAAAAACTTCTCTTCTTGGGAAGTTCTTGTATCTACCCAAAGATGGCTCCGCAGCCAATTAAAGAGGAATACCTACTTACCAATGAGCTAGAACCCTCAAACGAGGCATATGCCATTGCCAAAATTGCTGGTATCAAAATGTGTCAGTCATACAACACCCAGTATGGGACAAACTACATCAGTGTCATGCCGACCAATCTCTATGGTGAAAACGACAATTTCGACCTAGAGACCTCACACGTCCTCCCTGCCCTCATTCGTCGTTTTGACGAAGCTAAGCAAAATAACACGCCAAGTGTCACTCTATGGGGCTCTGGCACACCAATGCGTGAATTCTTGCATGTAGACGACTTGGCTGGAGCTTGTGTTCACCTAATGCAAACTTACGACCACAGCAACGAGATTGTAAACATCGGCACCGGCGAAGACGTTACTATCAAAGAACTGGCTGAGACTATAGCCAAGATTGTCGGATATACCGGCACCATTGAATGGGACACCACTAAGCCTGACGGCACACCACGCAAACTCCTCGATGTATCCCGCCTTCATTCACTTGGTTTTAAGCATAAGACCTCACTTGAAGACGGCATCAAAAAAACCTACGAGTGGTACTGTAATCAAATTGGCTAAATACTAAAAAACGATCCGTCCGCGAAGCGGACGGATCGTTGTCTTTACCCCAAAACGCAACCAAACCATCGCTGGCATTGTATTATAGTTAAACAACACATGTACCATACTCTCGACCGCATGACTAAAAAAATTCTCCCTGTCTGGATATACCAACGTATCGTTGGTGATTGGGACAAAGGAGGATTCAAAAAATACTTCCACAACACAGGGTGGATGTTTTTTGGACGATTGATAACATTTATTACCTCATTTTTTACTATTATTTTCGTTGCAAGATACCTAGGGCCAGAAAATCTAGGTAAACTCAGTTACGCACAAAGCTTAATTGCCATTTTTTCAATGTTCGCCTCACTTGGCATAGACCAAATAGTTTACCGTGACCTCGTTGCGCACCCAGAACGTGAAGGAGAAATTCTAGGCACAGCAATCGCTACAAAATTCTTTTTTGGCACAGTTACATTTATTGCAACTGTTATTACAGCCCTATTATTACACACTGAGCCCCTTCTAACTTGGCTCGTTGCTATCATAGCCCTGACTTTCATGTTCCAGCCACTGGGTGTTGTTGGTCATGTATTCAATGCACGAGTCCAGTCAAAATACCCATCCCTTATTGGTATTGTCATAGCATTACTGATTCCGCTCCTTAAAATAATTGTTATTTGGACCAATAAAGGGATTCTCTACTTTGCTTTTATTGTGGCAGTTGAAGCCCTTATATACAGCATGCTTTATGTTATTTTATATAAAAAAATCTTAGGGGGATCCTTGCGGTCTTTTTCAGTTTCCTGGTTTACATTCAAACGAATGGCTCATGATTCATGGCCACTTATGCTTGTTGGTGTAACTGGATATCTCTATGCAAGAATTGACCAGGTAATGATTCAGCACTTTATTGATTCGACATCTGTTGGTCTTTACGAAGCCGCAGTAAGACTAACTGAACCCCTTGGTTTCTTTCCAGGAGTTATTATTGGTTCACTTTTTCCAGCTTTAATTAATGCACGTGTCAATAACCCAGAAGAATATAAAAAACGTTTTCGTTCATTGGTTCTATTATGCCTTGGCATTTCTACTAGTCTTGCCTTAATTATATTTATATTAGCTCCCTATCTCGTCAATTTTCTTTACGGTGCAGAGTATGTTGAGTCGGTCTCAATATTAAGAATCTATATTTGGTCAAACGTTGGCACTGTAGCAACTTTACTTATGTATCATTATTTCATAGCTGAAAATCGAACATATCTTCAACTAATCTACACCACTATAGGTGCCAGCCTTAACATTGGACTTAACTTCATCATGATTCCAGTGCTTGGGATTACTGGTGCAGCGTATGCAACACTTATCACAGTTTGTGTAGTTGTTGGAACTTTCCTTTGCACTCGACGCTGGTTTTGATATAACTATCACAATCTTTTATTACATTTAAATAATAACAATATGATCCGCCTCATGAAGAACAGCTTTTATAACGAAGCAAGTACAAAAACTGCATTGGTGGATTTTATCACTAAAGCAACTCGCTTTAGTATGGGTGAGCAATGTGCTCAGTTTGAAAAAAACTTTGCTAAGTGGCAAGGTCGACAACATGCCCTTTTCGTAATGAATGGAAGTATGGCAAATTTAGTACTCATCCAATCTCTTATGAATATGGGTCACCTATCACCTGGTGACAAGGTTGGCTTTTCTGCTGTGACATGGTCTACAAACATTATGCCTATTATTCAACTGGGTCTCGTACCAATACCTGTTGATTGTGAAATTAATACTTTAAACATATCGAGTGAGGAACTTCAAAAAACAATTGACTCAAATCCCCTTAAAGCATTATTCATCACAAATGCTCTTGGCTTTGCGAGCGATATAGATAAAATTGCGGAAATATGCGAAGCTAACAATATTATTCTCATAGAAGACAACTGTGAGTCGCTTGGTTCTGAAATTAAAGGAAAAAAACTTGGAAACTTTGGTCTAGCTTCCACCTTTTCAACTTTTGTAGGCCACCACATGTCCACAATTGAAGGAGGAATCATCTGCACTGATGACGAAGAACTATATGCTCATCTTGTCATGTGCCGCGCACATGGCTGGGATCGAAATCTTAATCCAGAACAACAACAGGCTCTCCGCAAAAAAGAAAATGTGGATGATTTTTTTTCTACCTATACATTCCACGAACTGGCCTACAACGCTAGACCGACTGAAATTCAAGGATTTTTAGGCAGCATTCAACTACAATACTTGGACGAAATCGTTGCAAAACGGGAGGAAAACTTTAACCGTTTTCAAGAAGCACTGCCTTTGGATAAAGTCTTTTCAATAGACGTTAAACATATGAGCCTGGTTTCAAACTTCGCCATGCCAATTATCTGTAAAAATAAGGAAATATTTAAAGATTTAACGGCAAAATTCAGGGCGGCAGAAATTGAAATAAGGCCTGTTATAGCAGGCAACATGCTACGTCAACCTTTTTATCGCAAGCATGTAAAAGAGTCTTTTGAATTGCCTAACTCTAACTACATTCACGACCATGGATTTTATTTTGGCAATCACCCTGATTTAACCGAGGCAGAAATCAATATTTTGGCAGAGACCCTATCATCCCCTTTATAAAGGGTCACTAAGCAAATGGCATTTATTAAAGACTTCTTTACTACACCTTTGACAAGTCAAAAGTAGTTGCCTTTATGGTTGTACATTTAAGTAATATATTGTTAGTATTACAAAATAATGAGTGATTCCAACAAGAAAATACGTGTTCTCATTACAGGCTCTAGAGGTTTTCTTGGTAAAGCAATTATTGAGCTCTTGGGTGATAAAGAAAATTACGAAGTAATAACCACCAACAGCTCACTTCATAACCTAGAGAATCTAGAAGAATGTAAAATAGCTACAAAAGACATCGACATCATCATTCACTTAGCTGGTTTGGTTCTAAGTAGAAATGAACAGCAGTTAAGACCCGCAGAAGTGTTTACCACAAACACACTGACTACTATAAATATTGCCGAGTCGGCAAAAGTAAATAAAGTACGACGAGTAATATTTATTGGTTCAGTTACCGCATATCCCGAAAAACTTGAGCCCCCCTTTACTGAGTCAGATTTATGGCGAGGACCAGTAGCGGAGGCAAACTACGCTTACGGTACCGCCAAACGTATAACCGAAACAATTGCTCGAGCCTATCGTGACCAATACGCTATTGAAACTTGTGTGCTGTTTTTGCCAAATCTCTATGGGCCAAATGACAAATTTACCAATACCCCTCCCCCACTTATACCTAGTATCATTTCACAAATACATAAAGCAAATGAGGAGAACAAAGCAGTAATAAAAGGTGGCAACAATGGGGACGCAGAACTTGATATACTATACGTAGCTGATGCTGCACAGGCAATATACTGTGCCCTAACGGCGAATGAACTGCCTATCATGGTTAACATTAGTACGGGGAGCACCATCTCAATAAAGAATATTTACAAAACAATAGCAAATGTACTTAAATATAAGGGTATAATTGAATGGGAACCAGGCAACGTTCCAAACCCACGAAAAATGGACTCTACTCTTGCGCATCAGTACCTTGCATGGAAAAGCACAGTATCATTTGAAACTGGTATTACTCACACAATTGACAGTTATTTAAAATAAAGTGATTATGGCAATAATAAAAGATTTATCCAACCCATTACTCTTGCCGTTAGAAAAGCAATTTTTTAGAGTATTTAGGATTGTCTACCGCTTTTTTAATGGCAACAATAGACCGTCGTCGTATCCGTTTGTTACCGGCGATTCTTTTAGAGCCTTGGCTGACCATATTTTTGACGAAACTACAACAACTTTTAATCCGCAAGAAGTTCAGTTGGGAGATATAGTATTTGTATCCAGCCCCTACTTACGCACCTTCCTATCAACTCATCATCAACAAATAACCAAAAAATACATACTCATTGAACATAATGGGGATGATCAGGTAACCGAGGACATCCTCCCATATATGGAAGATGAAAAAATTCACCGTTTTTACGCTCAGTGTGCATTGGTAGCACATAATAAAATCACACCCATACCTATAGGGGTAGAGAATAAACATCACGGAAACACTTTTCTCTGGTTATTGCGCAAAAAACCAAAGACTGATAAAAAATATAGAATTTTTTATCACTTCTTTAACGGCACAAACCCAAAAGAGAGGATTCCGGCATCTGAGTATTTTAAAACACATCCATACATGGATACTATTGATTCGTTTATCCCAAAGCGACCATATAAAAATCTGCTAAGCTCTTACGCTTTTGTTGCCTCCCCGGCCGGCAACACACTTGGTAGTCATCGTACATGGGAGGGACTATACTTACGTACTATTCCTATCGTTAAGCGAACCCCGGATGCAGAAGCATGTATTTCATATGGGCTGCCACTATGGATAATAAATGAGTGGCATGATCTTGAAGAATATACAGAAGAAAAATTGAAAGAGAAATATATACAAATGATGAGTACGGCAAAATTCGATGCCTTGTCAATGGATTATTGGATGGCAAGAATTCATGAAGACCAGAAAATTATTAAAGGGGATTAAAATGACTATCGCTACTGAAAAAAGAAATCCGCAGATTTCAATTATCATACCTTGCTACAACTGCGAAAAAACACTGCGCGAAGCGGTTGATTCGTGCTACACGCAAGGCTTTACGGAAGATGCATTTGAGGTTGTGCTGGTTGACGACAAGTCAACTGACTCCACAAAGAAAGTGATGCGAGAGCTAGCGCTTGAACACAGCAATATAAATCTAGGGTACCACACTGATAATCAAGGTGGAGGTGCTACACGCAACACAGCTACTAATATTGCAAGCTCAGAACTAGTATTTTGTCTAGACAGTGATGATATCCTAACTCCTAATATGCTCTCCAAAATGGTCCAGATGCAAAATGAGACTAACGCTGACGGAATTGGAATAGAGATATCAGTAAAATTCAAAGGTAACGACGTAGACGATATTGCATTTACAAACACCTTTGGCTACCGCAATGAAGTAATTCCACTTATATCATTACTTCAATTTAATAATGTGATGTGTCCCCTTTATTCAACTTTTCTGTATACAAAAAAGGCATTTGAAAAAATTGGCGGCTATCCTACTGAGCATGGATTTGATACGCAAGGTTTTGCTTGGCGATTCCTAGCAGCCGGACTAACTGCATACACTTGCCCTGACATTGTATATTTACATCGCATTAATTTTCACGAATCATACTACCTACGTGAGTACAATGCTGGTAGAACTAATATAAATTGGAAAAAAATTCTTTTGGAACAGAATTTCATTCTAAGTGATGAAGCGTATACATTTGTGCTTAATTTCAACGAATTAGATTTTGAAACTAATATTATTGATGAATTAAAAAAACTACCCACAATCTTCTTAACCAAGCCCAAACTCCGAAATACAAATACGACAATCTCGGTTGCGCCTTTTTCTATACCCAGGAATAGCCTCACTGGGTTATTCTATCGCTTTCGATCTAGAATAAAAAAATACACTTCTATTGTTAACCACTTCGTGGAAAGCTATCTAAATATTATTAAAAGACATAATGAATCTGGTGAACCAATTTATGCACTTGCGGCTTGGCACGTTATGCGCTTGAAAAAGAAATTGCGTATTGATTTTGATATAACCCAGGAACGAACCGAAGATGTAGTTGATCTTTTCTTACCCACTATAGCTAAAGATTTTGAAACGCTACAACTTGTCATAGAGGCAGCACAAAAAAATATTTTACACACTATTGGTAAAATTTATATTGTTACTCGCATAAATAATGAAATGATTAATTTTTGCCAACAACATGGGTACATATTAATTGATGAAACATCTGTACTAGGCTATGGTAAAGAGAAAATAAATTACAAAGTAGGAAGTCTCGACAGAAGTGGCTGGCTGCTCCAGCAACTACTAAAATTTGCGGCTGATAAAATTGTTAAAACAGAAAATTTTATCAGCATTGATTCAGACACAATTATCATCAAGCCACTTTCGTTCATTGAGGATGGTAAATTTATTTTTAGACAAAATGATGAGTGGCACGAGCCTTACTTCACTTCATTTAGGAAGATTTTTGGCTACCCTGTAAAAACTTGGTTCTCCTACACCTCACACATGATGATATTCAACAGCAAAATGTTGAAAGAGATGCGCGAAGAATTAGAAGAAAAGCACCATCAACCATGGGACGAAGTCTATACCAGCACTGCTAGCCCTGAAGAAATGTCATGTATATCAGACTACGATACATATGCGAATTGGGTGCGCTGTAACTACCCCAGTAAAACAAAAAGTATTGTTTTATATAACAGGACATTGCAACGAACAGACCTAACTGAATTGGAAGAACTTGAAGTAAAGTACGGTAGTAACTACCATACTATTTCATTCCATAGCTACGCCTCACCGAACTAATAATAATTTTATGTGTGGAATCTTTGGTTATAAAGGAAAAATTGAAACTAAGCGAGGCTTAGCTTGTTTACAGACTCTCGCTCACCGCGGACCAGACGGCGAAGGAATTTTTCATATCCCAGAAATCTTTCTTGGTCATCGACGCCTATCTATTCTAGACTTATCACAAAATGGTAAGCAGCCAATGTCATATGCTAATGACCGCTACCAAATTATTTTCAATGGTGAAATCTATAACTTCCTAGAAATACGTTCTGAGCTAGAAAAGTTAGGACACTATTTTAAAAGTGAAAGCGACACCGAAGTAATTTTGGCAGCCTTTGCGCAGTGGGGAGAAAATTGTGTACAAAAATTTAATGGCATGTGGGCTTTGGCTATTTGGGACACTAAAACCAAAGAGCTATTTCTTAGTCGTGACCGTTTTGGCAAGAAACCTCTTTACTATACCTGGCTTGGAAAAGATTTTGCTTTTGCCTCGGAAATGAAAGCCATTGCCCCGCTTCTACCTAGCATTGAACCAAATACCAAAATAATTAACGACCTTTCCCATATTTTTTATTACGAAAGTACCGATGAGTGCTTGATTAAAGGAATTGAACGTTTTCCAGCTGGTCATTCTGGATGGGTACGAAATAATGAATTAACACTCACCCGCTACTGGCACACTCTTGATAATTTGATTGAAATACCAGAAACCTACGAGGAACAAGTAGCAAAGTTTCGTGAGCTATTTCTTGATGCCTGCAAAATCCGCATGCGTTCAGATGTTCCAATTGGCACAGCTCTTAGCGGCGGACTTGATTCTAGTGCGGTCTTTTCTGCTCTTTCATATTTAAGTAAACACGACGCTGGTTCACGAGCTAGCGCAGATTGGCAACACGCCTTCGCTGCCTCGTTTCCTGGGACGCCACTGGATGAAATTATTTGGGCAGAAAAAGTAGCAAAGCATTGTGGATCCAATATCACGCCTGTAGTAATTGACCCAACACAATATCTTTCCCGATTCCACGAAGACACCTATCGTTTTGAAGATTTATACATTACACCGCACATACCATTTGTCGCCACTTACGGAGCGATGCGCCAAAATGGTGTTGTTGTGACTCTTGACGGGCATGGTGCCGACGAACTATTTGGTGGCTACAGTTTCGATTACCTACACATCCTCCATGATGAAATGTTTAACTTTAAGAACACACGGTCTGTTGTCGACACCTATTATGACAGCCAACTCAAAGACGACACACAATTCTCTTCTTTACCAAACAAGAACATCTTTATATTGAAACAATTTACTCGCAACGCTGGTAAAAAAATACTAGGCTACAAAAACATACATCCCGACAGCAATCACCCGAAATGGTCTGAGCTTGACTACTTCACTCAAAAGTTGTACATCTCGTTCCACCAGACTGTCCTGCCGACACTTTTACGCAATTACGATCGTTATAGTATGACGAGTGGAGTAGAAATTCGTATGCCCTTTATGGACCATCGTCTGGTAAGCTATGCCTTTTCACTCCCTTGGCAAGCCAAAATTAGAAATGGCTATACTAAGTCGATTATTCGTGACGCAGTAGCCGACCTGATGCCAGTAGAGGTTGCTTACCGTAAGACAAAAATTGGTTTTAATGCTCCAATGGTAAACTGGTTTAAAGGTCCAATGCGAGAATTCATTGAAACCACCCTATCTGATACTGAGTTTAAAAACAGTAGCTTAATAAACTCAGTAGTAGCGACCAAAAAGATACGTCACGTGATAGACACACCTCAAGCGACTTTCCATGAAGCAGAGGACGCCTGGAAGACAATTTCGCCACATTTTTGGGAACAAGGTTTTCTAAAACAAATTAAAAAGATATGAACCTCGCACCAATAGTCTTATTTACCTACAACCGACCAGACCACACTCAAAAGACCATCGAGGCACTTTTGGCTAATACCCTTTCTAGTGAAAGTGAATTGTTTATTTATTCTGACGCTGCCAAAAATGTACGAGCCGAAGCATCAGTCCAGGCCGTACGAAGTTATTTAAAAACAATTTCTGGTTTTAAAAAAATAGAAATAATTGAACGAGAGAAAAATTGGGGATTGGCTGACTCCATCCTAGATGGTGTTACTACTATCGTAAATAAATACGGTCGGATTATTGTATTAGAGGATGACATTGTAACCTCCCCTCACTTCTTACAATTCATGAATGATGCCCTTGAATTATATAAAGATGAAGAGAAAGTAATGCATGTCAGCGGCTACTTCTTCCCAGTTGACCCTACTGGTCTGCCCAATACTTTTTTCTACAACCAAACATCTTGCTGGGGCTGGGGCACCTGGGCGCGAGCATGGCAAAAAATGAATACTGATGTTGATTATTTACTTAAACAACTTGAAAAAATTAATAATAAAAATCATTACTTTAAGAGTTGCTTGAGTCAGCTTCGAGCAAACAAACGTGGCGATATAAAGACCTGGGCTGCACGCTGGCAAGCCAATGTGCTTATAAATGGAGGCTTTTGTTTACACCCATCAATTTCATATGTAGAAAATATCGGCCACGACGGCTCTGGTATGAATTCAACTAACAATACCGTCCTTTCAAAAAATGGTATTGTAGGACAAGAAAAAATTACGCTCACTGAATGTACAATCACCGAAAATATCACGGCAATTAAACGTGCAAATAATTTTTATATTTCACTTATACCAAAGTGGCAAACAAGAGTAATTAATATGTTATCTAAAAAACTAAGAATTAAAAAGTATCATCAATCATGAATATAATTTCTTTTCTAAAAAAAATACGTATCAGACTGCGACCAAGGTACACCACCTTCGCGACAACTTATCCAGGTTTTTTGTGTACAGTAGCCGACAAATCTTCATTTTTATACATGCATGAAGAGATTTCAGAAAAGGAAATCTATCGTTTCGCATGTACGTCTGAAAAACCTTTCATCATTGATTGCGGTTCAAATATTGGCCTTTCAGTAATATATTTCAAAAAACTTTTTCCGAATGCAGAAATAATTGCTTTTGAACCTGATCCGAATATATATAACATCTTACAAAAAAACATTACCGCTGCTAAGGTAGCCACAGATGTTACTGTAGTTCAGGCATGTCTGGGTGACAGTGATATGAAAATAAAATTTTATAGCGATGGTGCTGACGGCGGCTCAATAACATCTTCTGAAGTATCGACGCGAACTATTGAAGTACCACAACAGCGCCTGGATACCTACGTAAACAAACCAGTCGATTTTTTGAAGATGGATATAGAGGGATCAGAATATACAGTGCTTCAGACCATAGTCCCAAAACTCCACTTGATTGATAAGATATTTATTGAATATCACTCATTTGTTGACCAAGAGCAAAACCTTGATAATATTCTTTCAATTCTTAAAGAAGCAGGATTTAGGTATTATATTGAACATGTGGGTATACGTTCCAATCACGTTTACATACACCAAGAGAGCTACCATGGCATGGACCTGCAAATTAATATCTATGGATATCGTACGAAAACAGCTAAATAAAAATTATGTCCAAATTAAGAAAATTAAAGGAACAAATAATAACGGAAAACTTTTTTCGACCACGGTGGTATTCGGTATTTATTAATCCGTACTTTATCAATCGCTGGAGTTTATACCGAGCTATCCAAAAGTTTGCCTTAGAAACTCCGACTGAAGCAAGTATTCTCGATGTCGGCTGTGGTTTAAAACCTTATCGCTCTCTATTTAATACTAAAGAATATACTGGTATCGATATCGCTGGTGGCGGACATGATGACACTGCCAAAGTAGTTGACGCTTTTTATGATGGATACAGTATTCCCTTTTCGGATAAATCCTTTAATACTCTTATTTGTACTCAAGTACTGGAGCACGCTGATGACCCAGAAATATTAGTAGCTGAATGTGCCAGAGTACTCAAAGAAGGCAGCACCGCCTTCTTCTCGATGCCTTTTACCTATCCCGAGCACGAAATACCTTACGACTTTAGACGCTTTACTCGCTTTGAGCACCAGCGCCTGTTCGAGAAAAATGGCTTTAAAAATATCCAGATTGCACAAACTACTGGTTTTGCTGGAACTTTTGGCCAACTGTTTGTTATTTGGTTATTTGAAAGTATTCCCTTTCGTGCACCATTATTAAAAACTCTACTAAGTGCCCTTATCTTCGCTCCGATTCAAATTGTCGCTTTGGGTATTGATTGGCTGACCAACAAATCCGGACTAACGATGGACTATGTAATAACTGTCAAAAAATGAACGTCTTGATTATTGGTACAACAGACATTCTTGGCGGCGCGGCCAAAGTATCTTGGGAAATTAAATCAGCCTTAGAACAAGCTGGTCATACAGTGACCATGTTTGTTGCCGATAAGCGAAGCACTGATCCTAAAGTAAAAATAATCCCTCGGCAAAAGTGCCGAAAGGTTCTTGGTTTTATTTTTGCCACTGAAAATTTTATTTCGACCGATTGGATTTTAGAAACTGACGAATTTAAAAACGCAGACATTGTTCATTGCCACAATTTACATGGTCGTTTTTTTAACCTCCAGACATTACAAAAAATGTCTCAGTTGAAACCAGTAGTCTGGACTCTCCATGATGAATGGGCACTTACCCCCCACTGCGCCTACACTCTGGAGGGTGCTGAAATGAAAAACGGATTATATATTTGTCCTAGTCTAGATACACCACCACGCATTTTATGGGACAATAGTAATAAATTAGCTTTAGAAAAAACTGCCCTATATAAAGAATCAAAACTAAATATTGTCACCCCTTCAAACTGGCTGAAAGAAAGGGTGGAGCGAACCATTCTTAGTGAACAAAATATTTCTTTAATCCCTAATGGTATAGACACAACTACTTTTGTTAAGTGCGACAAAACAAAAGCCCGTGAGCTATTAAATCTACCCCAGGATAAGAAAATTGTGTTATTTCTTGCAACAGCTGGAAAAGCCAACACTTGGAAAGGTTGGCGCTATACTGAGGAAGTAATTACTCACTACCAAGACAAAGACGACGTCTTGTTTCTAAATGTCGGTAATTTTATTGAGGAAAAAACTGAGAATAATGTAGAGTACCGACTACATGTAAGTGACCCTAAACAACTAGCCCTCTACTACAGTGCTGCTGATGTACTACTCTTTACTTCTATTGCCGAAAACTTTCCTTTGGTTATTCTTGAGGCAATGAGCTGCGGCTTACCAATTGTGGCTTTTGATGTCGGTGGTGTTGCAGAAGTAGTAGAACATACAGAAAACGGTTTTATTGCCAGATACCAAAATAGCCAAGATCTTATAGAAGGGGTTAATTGGGTACTTCATCTCGCTAGTGATGAAAGTGTTATGATATCGAAACATTCAGCCGAAAAAGTGAGGACAGAGTATGATGTTAAGCTTATGACGGATGATTACCTGGAACTATACAAAAAACTTTTACCAACACCATGAACGAAATAGAACGACAAAAATTAATAACCACCGTCTTAGCACGAGAGGAGCTGCGTCCACTTTCACGCCTAGAGAGGCTGCTACGTTCACCTTGGCGAACTCTCCCCTACTATGTACTAGCTACAGCTGGACATCTAAAACCTTTCCCAATTACTTTTCAGACTTTGTGGAAGACAAAAATGACTTGCTACCTACCTGAAGGTAATACATTTTATTACTATGGTTATTGTGAGGCAAACCTAACCAATTTTTTTATTCGCTACATACAAGAAGGTATGAGCGTGATAGATGTCGGTGCTCACATCGGTATTTATTCCATGCTTTCTGCTGAACTCGTAGGCACTGATGGTCATGTTTATGGCTTTGAACCAACTCCTTGGACCTTTGAAATTTTAAAAAAGAATACTAAAAAATTGCCCAACGTAACAATTTTCAACCAAGCCATCTCTGAAACAAAACAATTCCTTACTTTCTCTGACTATGGTCCTGGCTATGGAGCATACAATAGCGCTCACGCTGCTGGTGCTGCTGATATGCATAAAGTAGCAAAGAAGATTTCAGTTTCCAGTATTTCACTTGATGCTTTTTGCCAAGAAAAATCAATTCAGCCAGACCTGATAAAAATTGATGCTGAAGGATTTGAATATGAAGTTCTTAAGGGAACCAAGGCAATTCTAGAAGGCAAAACGTCCAAGCGACCACTTATCACAATCGAAGTAGCTGGTGGTGATGCGTGGGCAGAAAATCGCGAGCAAACATTTACTCTACTAGCAACACATCAATATATTGCTTACGAAATAAATCAAAATGGGTTAATCGCTCCACACAAATTAAAGAACACTTATACTTACGACAACCTACTTTTTGTCCCCCAAGAGCAAGTTGAAGAAATGAATAAATTTTCTGCATGATAATAATCAATCTAAAAGGCGGCACCGGTAATCAACTCTTCCAATATGCCCTTGGTCGACATTTGGCGTTAAAGAATAATGACGTACTCAAACTTGATGTAGAGGGATTAGCGCGGGCTAATGCTGTTGGTGATATTTACCGACCATTAGCTTTAGACGCTTTTAATATAATTAAAGAGGTGGCTAGCAATGAAGAAATCAAAAAACTTAAATACCCTTATAGTTTGATTTCTAAAGGTTTGCGCTATCTATCTTTTAAACTTTCCAAAGACAAAAATACTCTCTTTAATCCAAAAGTGTTAGCTTGGGCTGGTGATATTTATCTAGACGGGTATTGGCAATCACCTAGGTACTTTGATGATATTCGTGAGGTATTACTCAGGGAACTAACTCTCGCCGCGCCGTTGTCGCCCAAAGCCGAAGAATTTGCCAAACGCATTACTGGGAGCCAAGCTGTCTCTTTGCATGTGCGGCGCGGCGACTACGCTAAGAATCCAAAAGTTTTGCGAGACTTTGGAATTTGCTCAACTGAGTACTACAAGCAGGCAATGACGCAAGTTACAGAAAAAGTTTCCTCACCTACCTACTTTGTTTTTTCTGATGACATTGACTGGGTGAAGCAAAATCTTCCTGTTGGTGAAAATGCAGTTTATGTAAAAGGTGAAGGTATTACCGATGTTGAAGAACTGGTGCTAATGAGTCTCTGCCAACACAACATCATAGCCAACAGCTCATTCAGTTGGTGGGGTGCTTGGCTCAATCAGAATCCTGACAAGATGGTAATTGCACCAACTCCTTGGTTTGATACAGTTACCTATGATGCTAATCTTATTCCCGATTCATGGATACAACTACCGAAATAAAAGATGGGCCACTCGTAACCATACTAATGCTCACGTACAATCGCGCGCATTTTTTGCCTGAAGCAATCGAGAGCGTGATCCATCAAACGTACCAGAATTGGGAGCTTGTAATTATTGACGACGGTTCAACAGACAGGACCACGGACCTTATGACGTCATACACTGATCCCCGTATTCGTTATATTAGACACGACACCAATGCAGGGCTTCATTCCCGTCGACGGGAGTCTCTGACTCATGTCCGCGGTCAGTATGCCGCTATTTTAGACAGTGACGATAAGTGGCTAGACAATGATAAATTGACTTCCCAAGTTGAATTTCTTGAGGCACATCTAGATTATGTGCTCGTTGGTACGAATACAGAATTAATAAACGCAGAAGGCGCAAAGATAGGTGTAAACGTATTTGCCTTAACGGATAAAGACATCCGAAATCGCCTATTGCTACGCAATCAATTCACCCACTCTAGTGTTCTAATACGTAGCGCAGCTATTAAAAAGACAAATGGCTATCAACCAACTTTGGCCGAGGACCTGGAATTATTTTTGCAGCTGGGAAATATTGGAAAATTAGCTAATCTACCTGAGATAATGACAGCTCACCGTGTTCACGGAGAAAGCGCTAATGATCATGGTATTCTCATGAACACAGCCGTCTACCACATTATTATGAAGCATCGTAACTATCCGGGTTACTGGGTAGCTAGGTTACTGAGTACTGCCAAAATTCTTTGGTATCGATTTTAAAAAACACTAGTCAATGACTAGTGTTTTTTATTAAGTACTAAGCGGCTTATCTATTGGCCATAGACACGAATGTAGTCAAAGGTGTGATAGTGCCCTGTGAACCAACCATAGGTAGTCAGTAACAAACCAGACACTGGCGATAGATGATTTGATGGAACTGTTACACTGAAATCAACAATGCCGTCATCGCCAATATCGTACACAAATTCACCTGTTTCTGAATCGTATTCAATGGTAGATATAATCCACTGATCATATAGGCTAGATGATGTGATGTTGCTGACAAATTGCTGTTCAAAACACTTCTGTCCGTTTATCCCTGGAATCAGCAACAGCACTTTGTCATAATTAATGCCAGTATCACAGAACCCTTGAGAATACTGTGTTCGTTGCATACTCAAAGCTACAACTTTTTGAGTATCAATTGTTTGCAATACAATGCCTGGGAAATAATAGTTATTGGCCGCATGCATGTAGTGACGCATCACTATTTTAATTTTTGTTAGTGTTGGGAGACCTATTGTTTGAATTTGTGCTCCTTCATCGGTCGTATCCATACTGATTTTCAACGATCCGCCAGTTTCTGTGTGTGCAGTAATCTCATTTAGCCAACCACGATAGCCCTGAAAATTCCACTTAGTTAGGTCGTCGATACCGTCATCAAATTCATCAGAAAATACCAAAGGGAGTGAGGCTGGGGTACTATTAATTACAGTTACTTGCACGCTAGCACTAGCTAAGGCACCTTCATTGTCTGTTGCTGTAAACTCAAATACAAGTGGTGTGTCCCCGGTCACTTCGCCAGCGACAAATGTGATTGTGTCGGCTGTCTGTGAGCTGGTTGTAGTCGTACCTGAAATCTGTTGCCATGAGGTACTGTCAATTGAGCCATCACTGTCTGTGGCTGTGCCTGTAAGGATTACAGTACTGCCTATCTCCACAGTCATATCCGCGTCTACACTCACAGTAGGCACTTGGTTTGACCCGGCATGGAAAGACGCGTAAATCTCACAATCAGCTGAAGCAGGCGCTGTCGTAAATGTGAAAGTAGAAGCATCATAAGTACCACCACAACCAGAAACTCCAACCACACGATAGCCCACTTCTGGCTGAAGAGTAAACTGCTTACTATCACCCAGCTTTAGATTAGCCACTCTGGGAGTGACCATGCCGCCACTGGTCGTTGATGTATTTATTTTAAATGGCTTATTGCCCTGTGCTTGTACTTGACCTGCAAAAATTATTAGGCCTGCGAATAGTAATACTATGGAAAAATATTTCATATATTTTTATTATTTTTAAACTTTCAGGACAGGTAAACTTAAAGATGTTTACTTGTTCATGATATATATTGAGAAAATAATGTCAAAATACTTATACTCTCGTCACACTTCTATTACAAACTAGCAAACTAAAATAGTACGTAGTTATCTTTAAGAAAAATATACTCGAAGGGTATCACGGACCATTTCAGACAAAGTATGTTTTGGTATCCAGTTGAGATACTCGGCCGCCAAACTCGCATCGGCCACTACTACCGCCACGTCACCGGGCCGACGAGCAGATTCTACGACCGTCAAAGGCTCGGGGAGGGCTGCGTCAAACGCCGCCACAAGTTCCCAGACTGAGCATCCAGTGCCGGTGCCTAAATTGTAGGTGCCACTACCTCCTGCCAATAACGCCTTGGTGTGGGCAGTCACTAAGTCACGCAAGTGTATGTAGTCTCGGATGCAAGTACCATCTCTTGTGTCGTAATCCGTGCCGTAAATGTTAAACGGAGCGCCCACCTTCACTGACCGCGCAATAATTGGAAAAACATTCTGTGCCGCTTCCTCACGGTAATCAAGCCCGGCATCCCCTGCCACATTGAAGTAACGTAAAATGGTATACGATTCTATCTTGCCAGTACGCGCAAAGCTCTTAATGATTTCCTCAACAATGAGCTTAGTCTCACCATACACACTCACCGGACTAGTTGGGGTTGCTTCAGTAAATAACGTATCCGTGACTGGGGGCTCATACACAGCAGCAGTTGAAGAGAAGATTAGTTTTGGAATATGATTAACCTCCATCGCTTGGAGAAGATTAATGGTACCAGTGACGTTAGTTGTGTAGTAGAGAGCGGGATTACTCTCACTCTCCCCAACCGCTTTCTTGGCAGCAAAGTGCATCACAGCATCAAACTTCTGACTTGCACACACAGCCTGCACCGCAGTAGCGTCTGTGATGTCACCTTCAACTAAAGTAGCCTGGGGTGAGACTTTATCTGCCTGACCGGTTGATAGATCATCAAATACCGTAATTTCGTGCCCAGCCTCACATAAGGCCGCGACGCACGCTGAACCAATGTATCCTGCCCCTCCAGTTACGAGAATTTTCATATACAGTATATTACCACCAGAACGGCTAATTGGTTACGTCTAAAGGGCAAAATAGGCCTTTAAAGCGGTCTTTAGGTGGACTACCTGGTCTTTTTAGGCTTTGGCATCTCCTCATCATCAAAACCCCATTCTGATGTCAGGCTGCGGTGGAGTAGGCGCGACAGGAGCGCGATGTCTTGGCGGTAGTAGTCTTTGAGGTAACTCTCTAATTCTGGAGACAGTGGAATCTTACGCGCCACAATTGCCGCCGTCTCAAGCGGCACCTCTGGTGGGTAGAGACGGTTGGCTAAATTGGTGAAAAAGTCCTTAATGTGTTGCTTGAGGAAACGGAAGGTACGCTTGATGATGCCAGGCTTATGCTTTGGATCATCCTCAACCGGCACTAGATGCACAAGTGGAGGTGGGATAAATGAACTATCTACACCAATATGCTCATAGGTTTCTTTGACCACCCTAAGTGCATCATTCCGTACATCACCAGCCGTTACCACCAGCAAATCAATTGGGGCGTAATAGGTAAAGTATTGTGCTAGTTGACGTCCGTAGCGAGCATTAAAAAGTACGTCGGGATTTTGTTTGAGGAAGAGTGCGAGAGAAGTCTCTGGTGAAATTGTCCGTGCGCGACGTGCCTCTACATACGCTACTCGCACCGATACTAGCGGATTCTCAATGACTGCCACTAAGTGGGCGTTTGGGTAGGTGCGCACAATAAGGGACGCTGCTTGCGCACTTTGGATGTAGTTACTAGAGAGTTCACCACACGCCATGTTTGCTCCCCGTTTGGCAAAAAAGCTCTCATACCAATCAATCCCCTGCTTATAGACTTCAGTGCTCAAAAAAAACTGCGTATCAATTGCGGTAGTACATACACCCGGATGACTTTTTATATATGAATACAATAATGGCGCAGCACTGGCTGAACCAATACCGATGAATGAAACAAGTCTGCGTTGAGGGCGTCCCATATATTATTCAGGATTATCTACTACGACTTCGTCGTCCATACCCAAGAACAACACCTCTTCGATACTCTCACGATAGGCGGCTTTATACTGTCCTGGATCCTCGTGGAACTTGGTCATGATTATCTGCTGAGCATTCTCGGCGATATGCTTGCGTAGCGGTAAGTCGTTCATGAGGATATTGAGCTTGAGACTATATTCATCGATATTATCTGGAGCGCACATAAGCACAGACTCACCATCGGTAAATATATCTTCTCGCATTGGGGTACGAGCCAAAATCATTGGGATACCAGCGGCGGCAGCCCTAAGGACAATCTCTTCACTTTCGGGAGTAGTGTCTGGAATTACTAGCACATTAGCAGACTTCATATACTGAACATCGTCTTTGACTCCCTCTTCAAACACCACCTGCTCGCGCACGCCAAGAATTTTGGCTCGTTCTTCAAATTCCTTCTTCGCCGGGCCGTCACCAACTGCTACTAGTCCAATGCGTGGATTCTTGAGACCAAACCGAGCCGCGTCAATCACACGATACAAAAAACTATCGTGTTTGAAAGTTCCAACATATAAAATAATAAAGATAAACGATTTGTATTTAGCGCGTAAGT
>Ga0209542_10005412_pt1 | contig 25461 bp, 27 predicted proteins | sample RifCSPhighO2_01_FD_184028 | JGI IMG/M metagenome (GOLD analysis project Ga0209542, IMG submission 184028) | Soil microbial communities from Rifle, Colorado - Rifle CSP2_plank highO2_0.1 (SPAdes) (version 2) | ecosystem: Environmental > Terrestrial > Deep subsurface > Rock core/Sediment ...
AATTTTAGAATAAGATAACTATATAGTTTTTACCCAGTCACAGCAGAGCTGTGGGGATTTCTTCTCAATTAAAGTAGGAAATAGTGCAGGAATATTAGTTCCAAAAGAATGGCAAGGCGGAGAAGCTAGAGTAGAACTAATAAGAAAACCAATTAACATAAAATCAGATATATTGGAGATATTAGGGCCTTATTTATCCGATATTGCCGGAATATACTTAGTAGGCAGTTATGCAAGAAACGAAGAAACAAAAAATTCAGACATTGACATATTGGTTATAACAAATAAAACAAACAAAAGAATTAAGCAAGAAAAATACGAATTAATTCTTATATCTAAGGATAAAGTTGAAATTATCTTAAAGAAATCTGCCCTACCTTTACTTCCTATGTTAAAAGAAGCAAAATCAATATTAAATGAAAGACTGATAGAATCCTACAAAAATGCTCATTTAACAAAATTGAATCTAGAAATGTCTCTAAATATGATAAAATCTGCTCTAAATGTTAATAGATCTTTTATTGATTTATCAAAAGAGGATAAATCAAACTGCTCTAATGCAGTTGCCTATTCTTTAATCCTAAATCTAAGGAGCGTATACATCATTGAATGTCTAATAAAAAATACAAAATGGACAAATAAAGAATTACAAAAAACAATAAAAAAAATAACAGGATCTTTGGAAGCTTATAACGGATACTTAAGAATCAAAAATGATGAAAACTCTGAAAATAAACTAAATATTGAAGAAGCAGAGAAACTTTATGCCTATATCCTAAATAAACTAAAAAAAGAGGAAAGATGGCTAACAAAAAAAAGATAGAAAAAGCAATAGAAAGTTTAGAGAAACAAAAAGCATTGCATATTAAAAAGATTAAAGAACATGATAAAGAAAAAGAATATCTTACAGAATACTGGGAAAAACAAATAAAAGCATTTGAAAAAGAAATAGAAAGGAGAAAGAAAAAAATTAGATAATTAATATCAATGTTTACTAATTTCAATACTCGCTTTCTTACTCAAAGCACTCAGTTTGGCTCTTCCACCAATAGGGAATGTCAATTGAGGAGTTGTATGTCCGAAGTCAGCCCCATAAATTACTGGGATACCTTCTAGTTCTTTCTTTGATTTGATTATTTGATAAACAAGTTTGTTCGTCATCTCAGAAGTCTTCTCAAATCTCCCAATTATTATTCCTCTTACACTTTCAAATCCAGGCTGATAAATCAAACTCAATAAGTCTCTATCAAAGTGATGTGCTTTAGACTCACTATCATCTTCAACAAAAAGTATACTATCTTTCAAAGAAGGCATAAATTCCGTTCCCTGGAGTAAGTTGAAAGTTCCTACGTTTCCTCCTATTATAGTTCCTTCTGCTTTTCCAGGATTTATAACATAATATCCTTCATTTTTAATAAATTCTCTTTTATCTTGTTCCTTATACCATGGATCATTACTCCATTCTTTAGAAGCAAGTACATCATACTTCTTAGAATCTATCAAACATTTCTTGAAATATTCTAAAGTGTATTCAAATCCCTTCTTCATTCCAAATGTTGAAAAATGAGGTCCCGAATAAGTAACTAAACCAGTTTTAGCATAAAGTGTATTCTGTAAAGCCGTTATGTCCGAATACCCACATAATATCTTAGGATTTTTCTTTATCAAATTATAATCTATATTTCTAAGTAATTGGTTTGAGTTAAATCCACCTAGAACTGTTAAAATTCCTTTTACATCTTTATCTCCAAAAGCGTCATGTAGATCCTCAACTCTTGATGCTACAGAAGAAGAATTAAAATCGTCTTTCTCGTAAATATGTTTTCCATAACTTACCTTAAAACCTAATTCTTTAAGCCTAGCTTCAGCTATCTTTTTCACTTCATCTGAAACAATAGCCATGCTTCTTGCTGGAGCTATGACTCTTATCTCGTCTCCTGGTTTCAATTTGTTTGGTATCATATAAATTCCATAAAAAGTCAGTTTAATTATTTTTCTATAATACCGTAATTAAGACGCAAACACAATCTACTTATCATACCTTTTTTTCTGAAAGAAAATTTTTAATTTCTTAAGCAATAAATCATTCTCTCTTCTTGTTTTTATACTAAATCTTACAAACCTATCCGATAAGGCTGGGAAAATATTTCCTTCTCTAACTTTTATTAATGCCTTATTAAGATAATTAAACAGTTCGTCTGGTGCAACGCGTTGATTAATTATTTTAAAGATTATAAAATTAGCTTTGGGTTCAAATGTTTTTATTCCATTTATTTTTGTTAGATTTTCATAAACTCTTAATTTCTCTTTAGCAACAAAATTCTTAGTCTCGGACAAATAACCTTTAGCTTTAATTAAATTTGGCAGTAACTTTTGAGCAAAAACATTAACAGAATAAGGGTTCATATTTTTCTTTATCAAACTTATATTTTTTCTTGACGATACACAAAAACCAAGCCTAATGCCTCCTATAGAAAATATCTTTGACAAGGAACTTATAACAATCAAATTATTTACTTTAGTCGATAGATCATTTAAAGTCAATTTATTATAGTTTTTAAGAAACAATAGATAAGTTTCATCTACTACAAAAATTTTATCTTTAAACTGCGAGATCAGACTAATTAAAATATCTCTCTCAATTAGAGTTGAGGTTGGATTATTTGGATTACAAATATATGCACAATCTGCATTTTGAATAGCCCTTATAAATTTATCTCTATCAAACTTAAAATTATCCTTTGATTCAAGAATAAAACTATCCACTTTCAAATTATTCCTTCTTAAAGCCTCCCCATACTCCCAAAATGTAGGTTCTAATAAGACTGTTTTCTTAAACTTAAATATTTTAGGTATCAGAAAGAATAGCTCCGAAGAACCATTAGATATAAGGGTATTCTCCTTTTCAATCCCCAGATATTTGGCTAATAAAGATGTAGTTTCCTCAGAATTAGGTTTCGGGTAGTTAGCAATAGTTTCTCCATTAATTTTTATATCCTTTAAAAATTTTCTTGGAAATCGAAATGGACCATAATTAACACTAAAATCTATTATTTTTGAAGAATTAATTCCAATTAATTTATTTCTTTGAACCATTTTCCATCCCCCACAATATATTCTTCACCATCCTTTATTAAATAACCTTCCCTTACAAAAAGATTAAATACCTGACTATACGTATCTCTGAGATAATTTCTTACAACCGAATAGTTCTCAAACCCTAGATAATATTGACCGGTTCTATTATCAAATTCGATCAAGTTATCTACAAATTTCCCTAAACTTATCTTTCGAACATTCCAAGCAGAAAAAAACAATCTAACTGATTCTTTCAATGCAATTTCTCTCATTTTATTAAATTCTTCAAAGTCTCCTCCGCAAAAAACATTCTTTGTCATAATTGCATTAAGAAAAAGACGCATCGCAATATTAGAAGATGACAAAAATTCCCTGGTTTTTACTATCGGCTGAACAATTACCTTGCCGAAATCCCTCGCAAATCCTTTGCCTTTTATAGCTTTAAGAGCAAAATCCGAGTTTATTACTACTTTATTTTCGTAAGGAATATCCTCATCAAGTTTGAGACCATACTTACTATGCAAACTTTTAACAAATAATATTGTTTCCTCCAATTGTTTTGCATTAAATTTCTTGCAGACAGCAGCAATGTCTAAATCAGAACCATCGCTATTTAGTCCAAAAACCCAAGAACCGTAATAAATAACAAATAACAAATCACTACCATACTCTTTTTCATAAAATTCCTTTATTTCTCTCTTTATATCGGATATAAAATCTTCCGTCATCCTAATAAAAACCTCATAGTACTATGATATGAAACTCCCTTTCTTATAGAAGTGACCTGTGCGTCTAAAAGCTCTTTCTCTTTAAATAAATCCCCATTAACTATCAGTTCGCCACTATAATCAGTATAACATGTCCAAGGCTCATCACTACCCCATAAGAATTGTTTTGGAACCATATTATAAATCTCTGCAAAAGCCTTTTTTGGATCTTTCCAATCTAACTCGATTTTACCTTTTTTATTCTCCCTCCTATCAAAAATTTGGCAGAGTACGTTAAAAGAAGAGGAGTCTATGAAGAGGTTTTGAAAATCCTTTGCTCTATTCATAAATTCTGCATTAAAAAATCCACAATGAGCTATCGTAACCTTAATATCTGGGTAAAGATCTAAAAATTTAAATATTTCATTTGGATCAGAGTATTCATCGAAATCGCTAGAATGAATGAGTATTGGAAGTTTATTTTTTTCTAAAAATTCCGGAAATTTAGAGTTTATGAGATTTGACACTTTTGAGTGTGTAGCAAGTGTATGAAATTTTAAACCAAATAAATGATCCCTAGATAATCTCTCTTCGAGTGCTATCAACTGTTTTTCTTCTTCAACATTCGGATGAATTGCCATAAATGGTAAAGCTCTATCGCCAAATAAAGAAGCCTCATAAAATAAGGCTCCGTTTCCCAATTGGTAAGGATATTCTTCTAAACCAGATCTAGAAAAGTCTCGAGTATCGAAATACATTGAACTAGCCATAAGGAAAACTACGAAATAATCTACTTTTGCAAGTCTCATTTTAAGAGAAAGATCTCGCATATTCTGAGTAGTATGTAATCTTTCATGTTGAAGATTGTACAGAGAAACTTCCCCGCAATGACTATGAACATCAATGCATACCTCATGATCTTGCAGTTTCTTTAGCATTTCTTTTCTATTATTCATCATGAGTCAACAATCTCCTTAACCTGATAAATTTTGTAATTTTTATTATAATAATATGAATTAATAATTCTCCCAAAATCATCCACCTCTACTAATCTAAAATTATTTGAATCTGCAATCAAATAATTTCCATTACTTAGTTTAATTGCATCTTGAATCCAATCAAACTCGCCAGTTATAGACTTTAAAATCTTTCCGTTATTATCAAATATCAAAATCCTATTTTTATTAGTATCTGAAACTAAAAAGTTTTCACTCAATTTATAAACTGAGTGTGGATGATCTAACCCAGATAAAATAGTTCTAACTTTTAAGGTTTTTTTATCTATTTCAATTACCTGCCCTTGATGAAATAAAACAACATAGGATTTATTCTCATCTTCATCAACATAGATCACGGAATTTAAATGAGTGGTTTGAGCTAAAGTAGGATAATCAATCTCTCGATGATCTATTCCTATCTCAATTATCCTATTCTTGCCAAACATATCCCTATTAAATCCATTCTCATTGGCCCACCAAATCCACAAAATCTTTCCATTATCGTTAACTTCAATTATACAATCCAGTCCTGTATTTGCAAGGATAAAACCTTTCTTTGTAGAATGTAAAGAATGAAGATCGTTAAAATATTGATTGCCTATTCCACCAATTATTTCTAAATCATTATTCAAGACAAAGATTTTATTCTCACTCATTGAACAAACAAATAATTTATCCCCTTTCACATCGAACCCTGAAGGACAACTTAGCTCTTTACTCTTAATTTCTTGCTTTCTATCCCAATCAAATATCACAATTTTTCCTCCCAACTCCTTTTTTATCCCCAGCGGCACGTTGGTGCCAAAAATGTTCTTATCTTTAAGTATACTATTCTCGTCCCAATGCTCTTTCATCAAACTATAGTTCGTAATATAAAAAGTAATTGCTAATTTCATTTTAGCCTAGACCTGATTTTTAGCCACTCTTCCTTACCTATGACCTCAGAATATTTAATTAATGAGATTAAATCCTTCTTCTCAGTTAAAGGGTTACCCAACATCAATCTCTGCATTTGATATATCTTATCACTACCACTTCTCAAGACGTTTTTGAAATCATTTAGTCTAAAAGTATGAACATAAAATTTCCCTTCCTTAAACATCCTTTTCTGAATATTTAGATTAAGATCATTAACTAAATCAATATTTTCCTGAATTGGAGACTTTTTAATCAATTCTCTAAGTTCATTTGGTAAATAAATATAAGCAACACTGTTTATTTCAACATTATTCATAAGACAAAAGTTTTTATTCTTTTTGACCAGTGAGCTAAAATACGTTGCCATGATGTGTCTCTTCTCAATAAGCCCGCCAATCTTCTTTTTTCCAAGATTTTTTATCAAAAACCATAGTTTTAGACTATTAAAAGGTCGACTACCTAAGAAGGGAGTAATTTGACCAAAGGAATATTTTTCTTTTGTGATCAGGTCACTTACTCCAGAAATTGCCTTAAAATTAGCTGGATCCTTTACCAGAATATAACTTGCAGGATAAGGGACAAATAAAACTTTATGAGGATCAATAGTAACAGAATCTGCAAGGTTTATTCCCTTTATTTTTTTCTTCATTTTATCACTAAAACACAACGAAGCTCCATGACATGCATCAATATGAAACCACAATCCATACCTTTTAGCAATTTTTGATAATTCTGGAAAATCATCTATGGCCATAGTCCTAGAATCACCAGCATAAGCTATCAACGCAAATGGGGTACCCTCTTTCTGAGATAATTTTATCTTTTTGACTAAATCCTTTTTATCAATCATAAAGTCTTTTGTTATTTTAACTTCGATTATATTTTCACTGCCTATTCCCAACCAAGAAATGGCTGCTTTTGAAGTATAATGGCCTATTCCTTCAGGAATAAACATCCTCAGCGGCTTATTACTAAATAAGCCCTTACTCATAGTATTTGGTAAGATTTTTTCCCTTGCAAGAAGTAAAGCAACAGTATTCGCAAGAGTTCCACCGGGTACATTAATTCCCCCAACATCTAATATTTCTGATGGACGGGTATTTACTTTATACCCAACAATCTCTCTAAACCAATTAATTACCGCCATTTCAACAAATGTTGCTGTCGGAGAACAATGCATAGAATTAATTAGATTCTGATTCAGCATACCCGAAACTATGTGACCACACATAGCCGAGGTTGAATTGCCACAATCTGGAAAAGCCAAAAAATGAGGATTTGAAAAATTCACAGCACCGCTAACTATTTTTTGCTCGCAAATTTTTAACACCTGTTTAATATTTTTAGATTTGACTGGAATAGGTTCAAGCAAATCTTTCTTTATATCTTCTAAATCCCTATAATTTATCAAATTGGAAGAACTTGTCTTAAAATTCAGACCCAAATCTAAGGCCTCCAAAAGAATTTTTCTGCTCTCTTTATTTATGAACTCTTTATTACCTCGCAAATTAGACTGCATTTTACGCATAAACAGATAATCTTGCAACATATTTATTAATCATTGTTTCAAAAATGGGACTGTTCCGCAGATAAATTTTTATAGAGAGTTAATCTATTTTAATTATGAACAAAGAAATATTAGACAGACTAGCTCTTCAGTCACTAAGTAATTTTCTTGGTTATGATGAAGGAAAATTATATTTTGAAATTATTAATAAAATTGACACCCCTGCAAAAACTGAACATAGTCACAGTAAGAAATATAGAATTCTAAAAAAGTTACAAGAATTGAGCGTCATTGCAAAAATTGGTTCTGACATAGATAGCACTAGGTATTTTCCAATGCCACCTACATTTGTTGCTGATAATAAGATTGACAAAATAATTCTCAACCATCTTGAAGATATCTACCTAAAAAAACATTACTTAGACCTCCTCAAAATTTTAAATAATAAGCAAATGATTTATATCTCTTTTAAAGGTCTAAAAAACAACAGCTTAATACTTTTTTTACTAAAGTATTTTATGAAAGATTACGCCATTATTCTAATGGGGGGTACAAGCGAATTCGAGTATTATCTACATAATCTTGATCCAGGTAAATTAAATAAGATAAAATATTTTTATAGGGAAGATTATTTTACTGAGAATTTATCTCTGCAAACACATAAACTCAAATCCTCAAAGATAGGGAATAAAAGGTTAGCTTTAATTGATGGAAACATTCTAATTGAATTCTTGAAATTTCCTAACGCACACTATTTTTATAAGCCAGAGGAAACACTCTTTATAGGCTATATGGTAGGATCAAATTTTGAGATATCAACTCCATCAGGAAAAATAAACTATATTAAAAGCATTGAACGTGAGATTAAAGAAACTATCTCATAGTCATTTATTGTAACTTTATCGTAATAACAAAGCGCAAGGTTTTAAAAGACAGGCATTATTTAAAAACCATGAAATATAATGATTTAGAACAAAGAATAACGGAGGAAGACCCAAAAATGAATAAAAAAGAAAAAAGACTCATAACTGCAGCTCTACCTTACATAAATAACATCCCTCATCTTGGACATATTGTGGGTTCTCACCTTCCAGCAGATATTTTCGCCAGATATTGTAGAACTAATCAATTCAAAACAGTTTTTGTAGGAGGTACAGATGAAAACGGATCAACTTCAGAGATAGCTGCCGAATCAATTGGAGTAAACATAAAAGTCTTTGCAGATAAATTGCACACTGAACATAAAAAGATATACGACTGGTTTAACATAACCTATGATTGTTTTTCAAGAACAACCAATCCAATTCATCATGAAACAGTCAAAGAATTCTTTGAAGTTATCAATAATAAAGGATTTATCACACCTGGAAAGATGAAAGTCTTCTATTCTCCAAAAGAAGATAGATTTCTCCCAGATAGATATCTTCGAGGAGTTTGTCCAAAATGTGGTTACGAAGATGCTAATGGAGATCAATGTGAAAAATGCACCACTGTTCTTAATCCAACCCAACTGATTAATCCACGTTCTGCCATGACTGGAGATCTTGTAGAAATAAAGGAAGTAGAACACTTATTTTTAAGATTAGATAAAATCTCTCCAACCTTAGAAAAATGGATAAATAAACAAAAGACTTGGAGATCCCAAGTAACTGCTTTGGCCCAAGGATGGATAAAAGAAGGATTAAGAGAAAGATGCATAACTCGAGATCTCAAACATGGAGTTCAGGTTCCATTGGAGGGCTTTAAAGACAAAGTTTTCTATGTTTGGTTTGATGCACCTATAGGCTATCTATCTGCAACAAAAGAAGCAAGACCAAATGACTGGCAAGATTTTTGGAAAAATGATGAATCAAAGATCTATAACTTCTTAGGTAAAGATAATATTCCATTTCATACAATCTTTTGGCCAGCCATGTTGCTAGCACATGAAAATTTAAATTTACCTTATAATGTAATTGGGTTACAATATCTAAACTACGAGGGCGGAAAATTTTCTAAAAGTAAAAAGAGAGGAGTATTCTGCGAAAAACTACCTGCGACTGGAATAGATCCTGATTTAATGAGAGGTTATCTGACATTTATAATTCCTGAAACAGATGATGCAGAGTTCAAATGGGAAGAATTTCAAAGAAGGATAAATTCTGATATAATCGGCAATTATGGGAATTTAGTAAACCGAACAATAAGCTTTATTACCGCCAGATTGGAAGGTCCAGTTCAAAGACCTCAAGAAAATGAATTAACGGCATCAGATAAAAGATTAGCAGAGACTGTAAGGAAAAAATACTCAAAAATCACTAAACTATTAGAAAAATGTCAGATAAGAAATGCCTTTTCTGAAATTCTCTCCTTATCAAATGAAGGAAATAGATATTTTGAAGAAAATAAACCTTGGGAGATTGTAAAAACTGACAAAAATAGGGCTTCACAAGTTCTTTATCATTGCGCAGGTCTCTGTAAATCTTTATCAATCTTAATTTCGCCTTATCTGCCTTCATCTTCACAAAAGGTCTGGGAACAGTTAAGCTTACCTGGCAAAGTAGATACCCCTGGAAACTGGGATTTGGCAGCAGAATTAAAAAACCAAGAGTCATATCTTCCTCAAAAACCAAAAGTCCTATTTAGCAAGATAACTGATGAATATTTAGTCGAATTTAGAAAAATTGCATCTGATACATCAGATATAAGCATGTTATTCAAATCCTAGTTTCTGCCAAAGTCCTTCCCCTATAAATTTTAGCATTTTAAAAATTCAAGGCATAAGAATCGCAAACAGAAACATTTTTAAGTGATGAAAATCAACAATCTTCATGCAAATCACATTTAAGAATAGAGCAAAGGCTGAAAAAACAGCTGGTTATATTCATTTCTCCTAGATTTATCTTCAATTCAGACTGCACAATTCTAACTAAGCTATGTTCTTTCTCAAATAAATTAAACATGGCGGTAGTAGTTCAATGGTAGAATATCAGACTGTGGCTCTGAGGACGCGAGTTCGATTCTCGCCTATCGCTCTTAACAACACAATATGGAACTAAGTTTACCTAAAGGAACACGTGATTTTCTCCCAGAAGACAAAATTGTCAGAGATAAAATAGTCGCACTTCTAAAAGAAACATTTGAATTATATGGATATAACCCTTTAGAGACACCCGCATTAGAAAACTTTGAAACTTTATCAAATAAATTTGCGGGAGGTTCTGAGATTCTTAAAGAAGTATACACATTAGAAGATCAAGGTAAGAGAAAATTAGGTCTTCGTTATGACTTAACGGTCCCTTTTGCAAGAGTTATTGCAATGAATCAAACTATAAAAAAACCATTCAAAAGATACCAAATTGATAGGGTGTGGAGAGATGGTCCAATAAAATTAGGAAGATATAGAGAATTCTGGCAATGCGATGCAGACGTTGTGGGAATAAAATCAATGGCCGCGGATGCAGAAATTCTTTCGCTGGCATCTGCTTTCTTTAAAAAATTAGATCTAAAAGTCACGATATTTGTCAATAATAGAAAACTTATGAATTCATTGCTTGATTTCTCTTTAATTCCAAAAGAAAAACAAGAAAGTACGATCCTTTCAATTGATAAATTAAAAAAGGTTGGTGTTGACGCAGTAAGGAAAGAACTTGAAGAAAATAAACTTTCCGATGATTCAATTGCAAAAGTCCTTTCAGTTTTTGAAATTTCGGAAAGTTCTAATGAAAAACTACTAAATCGTTTAGATGAAATACTTGAAAATAAAGAAGGTATAAGAGAATTAAAAGAATTGCTTAATTATGCGAAACAATTTTCTTTAGATAATGTAAAACTTGATATTAGTCTAGCTCGTGGACTTGCATATTACACTTCAACTGTTTTAGAAGTTTTTATGGATGACGAAACAATAAAATCTTCACTTGCTGCAGGGGGGAGATTTGATAAAATGATAGGAAATTTCCTAGGCGCTAAAGAGGAAATTCCTGCAGTTGGAATGAGTTTTGGACTTGACGTACTAACAGATGCTATTAAACTAAGTAAAAAGAGCGATGGAAAGAAGTCAGTAGTTGAAGTTTATATTGCTCCTATAAAAGCTCTCAATGAATCAATTATAATCCTTGACAAATTAAGAAAAGCTGGAATTAAAGCGGATATGGACTTCTCATCAAAGAATATTACAAAAAACTTAGATTTTGCAGATAAATTAAAAATACCTTATATAATGATCATTGGCGAAGACGAAATAAAGAAAAATAAAATTAAATTAAAAAACATGGCTTCAGGAAAAGAAGAAATACTTTCTGTAGAAGAGATAATCGGGAGAGTAAAAAATGAAGCTTGACTTTTCTAAATTAAATGGTTTAATACCTGCAATTGTTCAAGACTATAAAACAAATGAAATTTTAATGGTCGCTTTCATGAATGAAAGGGCTTGGAAAAAAACTCTAGAAACAAAAAAAGCCCATTTTTATAGCAGATCAAGAAATAAATTATGGATGAAAGGTGAATCTTCCGGAAATATTCAAGAAGTTAAACAGATACTAGTTGACTGTGATGATGACACTATCTTATTAAAAGTTAATCAAATAGGAGATGCTGCCTGCCATACAGGATATAGCTCATGTTTCTATAGAGAGGTCTTAGACAGTGAAAAGGATAAGTTTAAAATAGTATCAAACAAGGTATTTGACCCGGAGAAAAAATATGGAAAATAAATTTAGTCAAAAAGTTAATGAAAACGGCCACAAAATTAGAATAGGTCTCCCAAAAGGAAGCCTACAAGAGCATACGTTTGAATTATTCAAAAAAGCAGGATATAATATTCGACTTTCTGATGAAAGATCGTACTTCCCAACAGTTGATGATCCTGAGATAGAATGCATTTTACTTAGAGCTCAAGAAATAGCTATATACGTTGAAGATGGTGCATTAGACGCAGGAATAACCGGAAAAGACTGGATATTAGAAAATGGGGCTAAAGTTGTTGAAGTCGCCGAACTAGTCTATGCCAAACAAGGTTTACGTCCAGTAAAATGGGTACTAGCAGTTCCAGAAAATTCTGATATTAAATCTGTTAAAGATCTTGAAGGAAAGAGAATTGCAACAGAAGTGATAAATCTTACAAAAGTATATCTTGAAAAAAATAAGGTAAATGCAAAAGTCGAATTTTCATGGGGGGCAACAGAGATTAAAGCGCCTCTTTTAGTTGATGCTATTGTTGACGTTACAGAAACTGGAAACTCTTTAAGAGCCAATAAATTAAGAGTTATTGATACACTTCTAGAGTCTTCAACAAGATTAATTGCAAATGAAGAAAGTTGGAAAGATAATTGGAAAAGAAAGAAACTAGAAGAACTAGCTATGTTAATTAAAGGCGTTCTATTAGCCGAAACAAAAGTCGGATTAATGATGAACGTAAGGAAGAAAGATATTGAACAAATCCTAAAGGTCTTACCTGCATTGCAAAATCCTACAATTTCAGAATTAAGTAATAAAGAGTGGTGTGACGTGATAACTATAGTAGATAAGAAAATAGTAAGAGGATTAATTCCACTGTTAAAAGAAAAGGGTGCTGAAGGAATTGTAGAATATCCATTGAATAAAATAATAGAATGATTATTTCATTCCCACAATTGCGAATCTCATACTATTATTTAAAGATATATGGTTTGAAAATGTCAATTTTCTTTCACATATTGAAGTTACTTGAACATCATATCCATTTTCCTGCAAATAGAATAGCCTGTCAAAGTTTAAAAGCAGCCTATAACCATCCCTCATAATAGATCTTATTCCATCATCACTTTCCTTAACACTTCCCTCGTATTTAAAAACTAAATTTATTATTTTTTCATAATCTTCTTTTTTGCTTTTCAAGATATGGCTTCTTGGCAAAGATAATTTTTCATTATTTATTTTACTATAACAGCAAGGAACACAAATTATATTTCTAATGTTGCTACCTACTCCAATATCTATTACTCGATCAGTCAAACTACCACAACCATGAAGGGAAATAACCAAGTCAAAAGAATAACTTGGACAATAAGAAAAAGCATTAATATGCTCGTACATTACCCTTGCATCTCTATTTGATTTTGTTGACTTTTCCGTTAATTCTTTATTAGAGTCTATGCAAACTATTTCTTCCACATCTAATTTATCTGCAATAAATTTAGTAAGTTCGCCATTTCCACCCCCAATTTCTAAAATATTTTTTACATTATTTATTGATTTCATTAAGCTATAGATTCCTTTGTACTGTGCATCTTTTTGGTTCTTTAATTCGCTTGTAGATATAACTTCTGTAACTAAACCATTAAGAATTATTCTTTATAACATCCTTGAATATTATGAATGCCTTTGGAACATCTTTTTCATTTATAATAAAATTAAGTTCATTTAAAGTTGAAACTAGTTCTACAATTGGAATATTTTCCAAAGCAAAAGCTCTTGTGAATAAATAAAAAAATCCTGCTTCTTCAACAGCTTTTATCGGAATAGTTGTGCCTATAGAAGAAAGTTTATTTATTTCCATAAAAATTCTTTCTCCTTCGAGTAATTTCATTATTTTACTCTTATTTCTCGTATTTGATATAATGGTAACCTGTGTTAATCCCTGTGTAACACTCAAAAGATCCCTTTCATGATCAATATGATCATAAATTTCCTTAAGAAGCAATAATGTCTTTTTAGATTTCTTAATTGTAATCTCAAATAAATCAGATTTTACAAAAACATCTGAATTTTCATCAAATTTTAATTTTTTTATATGCGTCTTTTCAAGTTTTTCATTTAATCTTCTTAAAGACATTACAATTGCACTTGTATTAACTTCTTTCTTTAGTTCCACCTCAACTCTTTTTTTTATATATTCAGCCAAACCAACATAATTTATTATTCCTTTAGAAAGAGATTCGGCAATAAATGGATTATCATCAATCACTTTCTCAACTACTCTGCTTATCGTAATGGCTACCATAACATTTTATTATTATTTAGTTATTATAATAACATTAAGTTATTATATACTTAAACTTAAGTATTGTATATGAGAATAAATAATATCCTGAACCCTGAAGACATTAGTGGCAACTACACCGCATTAATGACTCCTATGAAGAATGGCGGAGGTCTCATAAATCCAATAGATTATGATAAGTTGTTCATGCTTATCGAAGATCAAATTAATTCAGGAGTAAGAGGTTTTGTAGTTGCAGGAACAACGGCCCAAAGTTCAACTCTGAGCAGAAATGAACATGTTGATTTAGTAACTAATACGTTTAGCCATATAAGAAAGAAATTTGGAAAAGCGATTGGGTTAATTGTAGGAGCAGGTTCTAATTGTACTTTAGAAGCATTAACCCTTTCTATGGAGATAGAAAACGCCGTTGGACCCACAACATTCTTACATGTAACAGGATATTACAATAATCCTCCTCAAGAAGGATTAATAATTCATTTCGAAAAGTTAGCCTCTGCGTCACCAGACAGCAACTTAATGCTTTACAACGTTCCTTCTAGAACTAATTCTAAATTAGAAATTGAATCAATAAAATATTTATCTAGAAATGAAAATATTGTAGGCATAAAAGACGCCTCTGGCGATTTAAACTTTGTAAAAGAGATTATTAATAACACTAATAAAAACGAATTTGTAGTTCTCTCTGGAGAAGATAATATAGTTTCAAATGTAATGAAACTAGGTGGAAGAGGAGTAATTTCTGCCTCAGCAAACGTAGCTCCAAGATACTTTGTCAATATAACAAATGCCGCTTTGTCTTCGAAGTTTGACATTGCAGACACTCTTCAAAAAGAAGTAAATCCTTTAGTAAGTGCGGTTTTTTATAGAAAAAACCCCATACCCTTGGCACATATGTTTAACACTAATGTTCGTCTGCCACTTGTAAGACTACCACCTATAGAAGAACATCTAAAAACAATTCTTAGCAGATATTCAAAAGAGAATTTAGGAATAGATTTATTGAAATATAATAATTCTCATAAATAAAATAAAAAAGAAAATTTATACTAAAAACGGAGAAAAAAATACTTACTTCAAAAGTCGAATACTTTGAAGATTTCATAGAATACGAAAACCCCTCGAATAGAGAAGTCAATCATCTCAGAAAGAATAATGTTGAAAAAATTGTTTGTATGATATATAGTGAATACCCCGACCCAAACAGAATGAACTCTTAGAAATCTTTATATATCCTTTTTAATTAAGAAGTACATGCATAGAGGTGATTTAACTGTAGATAGATGCCCTACTGGAATAGCGGGATTTGATAAAATTACTAATGGTGGATTTGTTAGAGATTCTGTAAATGCCTTGCTTGGTGGTCCTGGAGCAGGTAAAACTATCTTTCTCTTACAGTTTTTATATAACGGCGCTACAAAATATAAAGAAAATGGGCTATATTTAAGTTTTGAACCCGACGTTGTAGAGTTATACAAAGACGCTGCAGTTTTTGGCTGGGACTTTCAAAAACTAGATGTAAGAAACCAATGTAAGATCCTTAAAATTTCTCCACAGACAGGAATAGTGGAACTAAAAAGAGAATTAACAAAGGTAGTTTCTAAATATGATATAAAAAGAATTTGTTTCGATCCTATCAGTTTGTTTGCTGCTTCAGAAAGAGATGAAGCTAAGGTTAGAGCAATGCTTTTCGAACTTGCCGATATGTTGAAAAGACTTAAGGTAACTGTCTTAATAGCAAATGAAACAGCCACCACAGATACAGAAGAAACTGGTATTGCAGGCGCAGATGTAAGATCACAATATGTAAAGTTTTTAGTTGATGGTTTAGTCGATATGTATTCTTCAGGACTTGGAGGAGCTACAGATAGAGCAGTAAGAGTCGCAAAAATGAGAAGAACAAATCATTCAAGAGGTCCAGTGCCTATGCAAATTACTCCTGAAGGAATTGAAATATTAGCTGGTAAAAAAGGCGATAAATTAGAGCTTTAAATTCTCTAAGCTCTTCTCATAAATTATATAGTTTTCCACTAAATATTCCTGAATCAAAAAGCTTTATAAAGCAATTTTTCCAGATAAACTAATCACAAAATGAAAAGGTCATCAAGACGTTGGAAGAAAAAAGGGCAAATGCGTTGGAAATGGCAGCGCAAACGCCTAAAGAAAGAAAAAAGAAAGAGAAGATTACATAGAGCAAGGTCTGCTTAAACGCGTTTTCACATATAATATTTTTCTATTTAGTATTTAGTAAAAAAGTTCAAAGATCTCCCTACCACAACAATATTTATAAAAAGATTTTTCTAAAAAGGCTAATGGGCAATGTTGATATTTGGACTGAGAAGTATCGTCCAAAAAACTTTGAAGAGGTGGTAGGCCAGCAGGAGATAATAAAAAGAGTCAAATCTCTTGTACAGAGCTTAAATATACCTCACTTCTTATTTGCAGGTCCTGCTGGAACAGGAAAGTCTACTTTAGCATTGATTACAGTCAAAACTTTATTCGCAGATACTTGGAAAGAAAATTATCTTGAATTAAACGCCAGCGATGAAAGAGGAATAGATGTTGTAAGACAAAAAGTAAAAGACTTTGCAAGAACAAAAGCCTTGGGGAGCGTTCCCTTCAAAGTTATATTCCTAGATGAAGCAGACGCTCTTACAAAAGAAGCACAACAGGCGTTAAGAAGAACTATGGAAAATTACTCCAATACTTGCAGATTTATCTTATCATGTAATTATTCGTCTAGAATCATTGATCCCATACAATCAAGATGTGTAATCTTTAGATTTAGATTACTTGAAAAGAAAGATATTGCTACTGTTGCACTACGAATTGCAGAAAAAGAAAATCTTAAGATAGCTGAAAGTGCATTCGAAACATTGTATGAAACTTCAGAAGGAGACTGTAGAAGAGCCATAAATCTTCTTCAGGCAACATCCTCCATTTCTCCAGATGTGACTTCAGAAATGCTTACCATGATAACTTCTGCAGCAAAACCTTCAGATATTAAAATTGTCTTAGATTACGCTCTAACAGGAGATTTTATTCAGTCAAGAGATAAACTTCTAGATGTAATGCTAAGAGAATCTGTTTCTGGAACAGATATAATAAAAGCGATTCAAAAAGAAATTTGGAACTTACAAATTGAACCAGAAACGAAGGTGAGATTAACTGAAAAAACAGGCGAAGTAGAATTTAGAATGATAGAAGGTTCTGATGAATTCGTTCAGCTTCAGTCTTTATTGGCTTCTTTTGTTTTGGCTGGACAGGGTAAACCTGTGTAACATGGGCATTCAAATTGAATTCAATCCAGATCTCGCATTAAGAAAATTTGGAACTATTGGGAGACTAGAGGAAGAATGTATTCCAGAAAAACTAGATGAAGGAAAAACTTACAAGTTTCTCAAAGAAGGACAAAGAAATTATTGGCTAAATGGAGAAATACCTCTTTTAGAAACCTCTGGAAATCAACAATTAAGTAGACCTATTGCAAGTATTTACATTATCGAAGCGACACATTTTGTTAAAGATAATAAAATCTTTACAAGAGGAAAATATAAAATTAAAGAAATATTTAATGTTTACAATAGCAAAATAAATTTTGAAAGTTATAAAAGAATATGACCCTAAATCATGAAAGTTTAGTTGAAAAATATCGTCCAAAAAGATTTAGTGAAATATTCGGACAAGACCTTGCGATTTCTCAACTAAAAACGTTCATTGAAGAGTTTCCAAAAAGAAAAGCTCTTGTTCTCCATGGCCCTGCAGGGACAGGAAAAACTTCCATTGTACTTGCAGCAGCAAAAGAATATAATCTAGAAATCCTCGAACTAAATTCTTCAGATCTAAGAAATAGAGCGCAATTAGAAGAAAGACTTAAACCTGCAACAGAACAGCAATCTTTGTTTAAAAAAGGTAAAATAATACTCATGGACGAAGTAGATGGCGTTACCGGAACAGATATTGGAGGAATTCCAGAACTAGTAAAACTCATTGGATCTACAAGATATCCTATAATAATGACCTGTAATGACGTCTGGCAAAGCAAATTATCTCCAGTAAGAGCCAAATCCAAAGTAGTTGAATTAAAACCTCTTCCAATAATAAAAATAAGCCAAATTCTTCAATTAATTTCAGAAAAAGAAGGATTGAAAGAGAACCCTTATTTTCTTAATCAAATTGCAATAAAATCGCAAGGAGATTTAAGAGCCGCTCTAAATGATTTACAATCTTATTCAGGATCAGAGTCAATAGTAGATGTAAATGAGAAAAGAGACGTGGAAGAAAGTATATTCAATATACTAAGGAGAATATTCAAGGAGAGAGAACCTTTTCTCGATTTATTTGACACTACTTCTTTATCAATAGATGAAATATTTCTCTGGATAGAAGAAAACGTGCCTAAAGAGTATAAAGGAGAAACATTAGCAAGAGCATATCATGCACTAGGAAAAGCTGATGTCTTTAGAGGAAGAATATACAGAAATCAATCATGGAGATTCTTAATATATCAAAATATCTTTCAAAGTGCAGGAATTTCTTTTGCAAAAAAAACCACTATTGGGGGTTTCACAAAATACGAACGCCCAAAAAGAGTTTTAAAAATATGGCTTCATAATCAAAAAACATTGAAAAAGAAAACAATTGCTAAAAAATATGCAAAATTCGTCCATTGCTCAACAAAAAGAGCAATGAGAGACTTTGAATTACTAAAACCAATTTTAAAGAAAGACTCTGTCCAAAAACACCTTCAACTCTCTGACGAAGAAATTGAGTTTTTAAATAAGTAATTTAACGCTTAAATCAGAAGTATATAATCCCAATATTCTCTAAAGTTGTATCATAATCAGTCTCTACTTTTTTATCTGTCCAGAAATAAATAACATCTCCAACATTAACACTTGTTGTATTAGTTATATTCGCTGAAAATCCATTTGAAAAACTATTAAAGTAAAGTTGTTCAGAATTCTTATAAATAGAATAGTTTATCCCATCCCCAACACCATTATCTCCATCTCTTATGCTCACATTAATTACAATATTTCCTGGAATGCTAACATTCCATGCTCTTACGGCATCATAATTTGGAGCTGGATGTGAATATGTCTGACCAAGAATGCCATCTGCAGATCCTCCCCAAGCGGGACCTGTCCATTGTAAAAGACTATACACTCCTGTTGACAAACTTCTTCTATAATAATACCAGTTATTTTCGCCTTGTGTCCCAAATGAAAATTCAGCCTGTGAATTAAACATAACAATTTGGCAACTCCCAACAACACAAACTCCCGTTGAACAACTTGTCCCATCAATTTTATTTCCTAATTCTGTACAAGTTCCCCATGTCCCTGCAGAACAAGTTTGTTGATAATTTTTACATTCATTTGATCCAGAACATGATTGTGTCTCACTACCAGTACAAGAAGGAGCAGGTGAAGCTAAAATACTGCCTTCTTCATCGCCTTTTATTTTGTAACTCACCGCCTCATTTCCAATTATTTCATTTCCATCTTTATTCAAAACAATTGGAGCAACTGCAATTCTTTTTATACTTGTTAAGTTATGCTCATACAGTTTAATGTTAATTGTTTTACTTCCTAGTTCGTTTATGCTTCCATCAATCCTTTTTACAACTCTATTTCCTTCATTATCTTCTATTATAACATTAACTGCTTCTAGCTCTGCTTCTCCAGCACTTCTAGTCAATTTAAACGTAATATTATTATCTTCTGTAATTACCACATTTTTACTAGGAATTGAAAAACCAACATTAAAAACACCAGTATCTATTTTAGCGCTATTATCAAGAATAAATACTCTTACAAACGCCCAAACAATAATAACGACTGCTAAAACAAGTAATATCAACAAGACAGTTGTAACAACATCGCTTAAACCTCTCTTTTTCATAATCATATAGGTTGAATCATGATTAAAAACTTATTGATTAGGCTTTCTTTTCATATAATTCATTAACCCTTTCCCAATTCACAACATTCCACCAATTTTCAACATACCCTTTTCTATCAGAATTCCATTTAATGTAATACGCGTGTTCCCAGACATCTAGTCCAAGCAAAGGAGTCTTGCCTCCCATTATTGGAGAATCCTGATTTCCAGTTGAATAGATCTCCAGTTCATCTCCATTCAAAACAAGCCAAGCCCATCCAGATCCAAATCTAGCAAGTGCTGCTTCACTAAATTTTTTCTTAAACTCATCAAAACTTCCAAACTCCTTCTTAATCGCCTCTGCTATTTTTCCCTTTAGTTCCCTTTTCTTTTTATCAGGAGTTATTATATTCCAAAAAAAAGAGTGATTAAAATGCCCCCCTCCATGATTAATTACGGCCGTCTTAATTTCTATAGGAACAGAATTAATATTTTTCAATATTTCATTAATTTCTTTCTTAGCTAGATCTGGATATTTACCAAGAGCATCATTCAATTTTTGCACATATGTAGCATGATGTTTTGAATGATGTATTTCCATAGTTTTAGAATCTATGTAAGGCTCCAAATCATCATACGCATAAGGTAAGTTAGGTAATTCAAAAGTCATTTTAATTATGTTTAAGCATTTAATTCAGAATCAATGATTTGCTTGAATACCGAATAAGGTTGTGCCCCTTCAACTCGAACTCCGTTAATAAAGAATCCTGGTGTTCCGCTAACTCCTAAACTAGATCCATATGCTAAATTTGCCTGTACTTCATCAGCAAATTCATTAGAATCTAAACATGCGTCAAACTTAGCTCCATTTGCTCCAAGTTCTCTGGCCCACTTTTTATAATTTTCAATACTCAATGCCTGCTGATTCTGATACAACTTATCGTGCATCTTAAAGTATCCAGAATCTCCCTTTTGTGCTCCAAAACATCTTGCTGCTTCTGCTGCCTTTTGAGCATTTGGATGGAAACTAAGTGGATAATCCATGAATATTAACTTTGCTTTTCCTGTATCAATATAATTTTTTACCAATTGTGGATATGTTTCACTAAAATGTCTTCCACAATAAGGACATTCATAATCGGAAAACTCAACTATTGTTACCTGCGCATTAACATCTCCAAGAACGGGCGAGTCGCCTGTTTCAACAGTCACTCTCTCTCCAGTATTTGTTGGAGTGTCAGTGCCAGCAGCATCTCCAGTACCTTCCACAGCGGTGCCAGACAACGGAACAGGATCAACTATCAAATATTTTCCATCGAGTGTTACAAAAACAGGAACCTCATCACCATTATAATTAACAACTACTTTATACAATTGCCCTTCTCTATCAGAAGAAACTAAACTTGCACTTCCTTGACCTTGAGAATTAATAAAATTAACTAAACTTTCTCCAGCCACACTAGCAGATATGCCTCCAGTGCCCCCTCTTCCGAAAACTAATACTAAAACTAATACTACTGCTATGACAACACTAGACAAAATCCATGGATTTTTCCTAACTGCCGCAACATTGAATATCTTTCCAATTGGAATTTCAACAACATCTCTTTTTTCAGATTTATCTTTTTCCATTCTCTACTATAAAAGCCTTCCTTTAAAAACTTTTGGAAAGATAATTCAAATTTATACATCAAGAGAATGATGTGCCTCTCAGGCTTTGGATTCTCAAGAACTAAAACAACACGCTATGGAGTTTAGAATATAGTTCTTAACACATAAGTTTAATAAAATATCTTTCCTGATTAAAATAACAAAAAAGATGGCATACGATATAATAATAGGAAGAGATAAATCAGACAAAGCTAAATTTGGCTCTAAAGGACTAATCAATATTGGAAAGGGTTATGTAAAAATGGGCAATTACACTTCCCTATCAAACAGAATATGGATGGATGTTGCAAGATCTCATGTCATCCTGGTAGCCGGCAAGAGGGGTGGAGGAAAATCGTACAGTTTATCTGTCATAGCAGAAGAACTTTCTTGTCTTCCTCAAGAAGAAGCAAAAAACATTTCATCACTAATTTTCGATACAATGGGAATTTTCTGGACTATGAAATATGAAAACGAAAAAGATTCAGAATTATTAAAAGAATGGGGTTTAGAACCTAAAAAACTTCCTGTAAAAGTTTTCATACCCTTTGGAAAAGCCCAGGAATATGAAAAAAAGTTAATTCCTTTTGATGAAACCTTTGCACTAAAATCCTCAGAACTTAATCCCGAAGATTGGATCACAATTTTCAAATTAGAGTTAACTTCTCTAGTTGGTGTTCTAATTGAAAGAGTGATAAATAAATTAAAAATTTCGGAAGGTAGTTTCACAATAAAAGACATTCAGGAAGAAATAGAAAAAGATAGTAAAGCAAATAAAGAATCAAAGGAAATTGCGTTTTCATTATTCGGTGCGGCCGACTCCTGGGGAGTTTTCTCTAAAACTCTTGAAGGAACGCAAGTAACTGATTTGATCACGCCTGGAACAACAAATATTTTAGACATTTCAGTTTACAGTTCTATTTCTGCCTTCAACATAAGAGCGTTAGTTATTTCATTAGTTTCAAGAAAGCTCTTCACAGAAAGAATGGATGCAAGAAAAAAAGAAGAGCTAGAATCACTAAGACATGGACAAGACTATTTATCTTATAAATCAACCAGAGAAATTCCCTTGCTTTGGTTATTCATTGATGAAGTCCATGAATTTTTAAATAAAGAAGAAAAAACTCCTGCAACAGATGCGTTAATCCAATTGTTGAGAGAGGGACGTCAACCAGGAATATCCTTAGTTATGGCAACTCAACAGCCAGGAAAATTACATTCAGATGCACTAAGCCAAGCAGATATTGTAATATCTCATAGAGTAACTGCAAAGCCAGATGTAGAAGCCTTAAACGAAATAATGCAAACCTATTTACTTCAAAGCATAAAAAAAGCAATTGACGATTTGCCTTCCTTAAAAGGTTCTGCAATAATTTTAGACGATAATTCAGAAAGGCTCTACCCAATTCGTATAAGACCCAAATTCACCTGGCATGGCGGTGAAGCCCCTGCCGCAGTAAGGATTGAAACTCAATTATAGGAAGCTTTAAAAGCAAAGTAAAAATAAACAATCCATGTCAAACTTAGACCTTTGTAAAGTAATAGATCAAAGAGATAACTCTGTAAAAAACGGAAATCTTGTCGAATTAACACGTGGCGAGCTCAGAGTACAGCAATATCAATCAAATTTGAAGAAGATGCTTGGTTCTCTAAGGCAAATGACTTATCATCGCTTGACTAAAGGCCAAATTGGTGGCAATCACTATCATTTACAAAAAAGAGAGATAATGACCCTTATGTTCGGCGAACTTGATGTTGCGCTTTATGACTTAGATGAAAAAGAGGAAATGTATTTGAAAATATATCCTGGGCAAACATTCTATTTACCTCCTAGAGTAAACCACAAATTAACTAGCGTGTCAGATGACCCTGCGATCTTCATTGAATATTCAAATTTAGCTTTTGATCCAAAAAATCCCCAAAAAGACTGTTTAAAATTAGAAGAACCAAACCAAAACCAATAAACCTCGAACAAAAGCTTTAAAAAAGAGGCTTAGAACAATCGTATATCAAATGGCGATAACAAAATGGTATAGAACAGACGCAAAAGGAAGAGCCCCCGTTGTCTTAGGCCTGCCTGGATTTGTTCAAGAAGATGAAGACACGAGAATAGACTATTTTCTAAGAGAATTTAAAGAAAAACACAATATTAATGGAATGAGATTAACTTGGCCAAATATTACTTTCGATCAAGAAAGAAAAACAATAGAATGCCGTTTCAAAATGGATGAATATTTAACCACCTTACAAGAAGCAATTAAAGAATTAAAAGCAGATCAACACGTAGATTCAGACATTGTTGGAGTTCTTGCTTCAAGCATGAGCGCTTCTGTATTTGCCTATCACCTTGCATCAGAAAATACAAATTTCAAATGTTACACTTCAATTTGCCCAATGATTGGATGGAATTATTTTGGAAATCCTCCCCTAAGATCCAATTTAGAAAGAAATCCAAGAAATATTCCTGTAAGCAATTATTATGACAAACAAAAAGGAATTACAAGATATATTCCAGCCTCTTACCTCGACCAAATAATCGAGGTAGATGCTTTAGAGGCTCTAAAAGATTATAACAAAAATGGAATGAATGTAATGACTATCATAGGAAAACAAGACGACGTTTCTAATCCAGAGTCTATGAGACAGTACCATAAATTTTTAGGAGGATCTGAAGCAAATATTTTAGAATATGATGCAGGCCACGATGTCAATCCAAATTTATGCGAAGATCCAATCATAAGATTCTTTACAAGTTCACTAAAAAAAGATTTTGATCCAAGTATTTTGCTTAAAGCAGGTTAAGTTAAGACCTTAATGTCTGCTCTCCATCTAAATTTATGCGGGCCAATGTCACCTGCCTTTTTTATTCCAGTTATTTTGATCTTCTTCTTTGCTTTTTTAGCTTCACCTTCAATTAGTTCATCTAATATCCCTGCCTTTACTTCAATCTCATGATAAAATCCATAATAATATATCCTTCCGTTTTTCTTAACCTTACTAAATGCTTCCTTTAGAAAACTCTCCTTCAAATTAGGGCGAGCCATAACTATAACCTCAAATTTATCTTTTATTTTTCTGAATACTTTCTTAACATCTCCCTTAATAATTTCAATTTTATTCGTTAGCTTATTCCTTTTCACATTCTCTATTGCATATCTATTACACTCCTTAGAAAGTTCAACACTCACTATTTTTTCAGCCTTAGAAAACTTCCCTATTACTATTGCGAATGGTGCAACTCCCCCAAACATAACAAGCACTTTTTCTCTATTTTTCACCATCAAAGCAATTTCCTTTCTTTCAGAATTAAGTCTCGGAGAAAAATAACATGTCTCAACATTTAGTCTAAAAACACAATCGTTCTCTTTGTAAAGCGCTTCTTTTGTTTTTTCACCAGCAAGGTACTTCGTCTTAAGTGTTCTCAATCTCCCAGAAAATTTCTCAGTCTTCTCAAGCACAGTCCTCACAGATTTATTCTTTATCAAAAATTCTTCAGCCCACTTTTTTTTTCCCTTACTATCTACTTTAATATTCTGAAACTTAACTATTGCGATGTTACCTATCACATCATAATTTGCCATTACCAAGAATGCAATTTTTAACTTAAATACTTAAGCATTTAAATCAAGTGTGCAATCCACAGACATATGTCACCCCCTAAATCCACTTACTAAAATCAAAATAAACTTGAGCAGGAGTTTTATTTTCTAAACTTGTATGAGGTCTGAAATGGTTATACCTCATCCTAAAAAATTC
>Ga0209542_10005413_pt1 | contig 25459 bp, 23 predicted proteins | sample RifCSPhighO2_01_FD_184028 | JGI IMG/M metagenome (GOLD analysis project Ga0209542, IMG submission 184028) | Soil microbial communities from Rifle, Colorado - Rifle CSP2_plank highO2_0.1 (SPAdes) (version 2) | ecosystem: Environmental > Terrestrial > Deep subsurface > Rock core/Sediment ...
CAGGTCCTTTCCCGCAACTAGACCCTTTGACTCCGCCGCAGGCGGAAGGCACTCGGGTCGCGAGCGCTTCGATTCACATCGGAGCGCTCTTTCTTTATAATTAATAAACATCTGTTGGCACTTCTGATCACGGTTAGGAGTGACAGATAACCCTAAGACTAAATTTAGGGAAGAAAAAAAGAAAATAGTTGGTGTCAGAAGCTAAGGAGCAAGACTCCGCATAAAATACAGCTCCAAGAGTATTCAAGGAGCAGTGGCATGGAAGGCTTCTAGCACGAAAGCGACTCTGGGCGGTGAACGCGAACTGGAACGCCGACAACGGCGGTTGGAACGTGAACGCCAACTCGGTGACGAATCCGAACAGGTGGAATGCCGGTAATCAGGTCCTTTCCCGAAACTGTCACTTTTCCTCCTGTCTACGGACGGGAGGTTTTTATTGAAATACTTTTCTTCCAACCGCCGAGTTCTTTACCTAAATTCTGAAGGCCCTCCAAGAGTTCTACATATTCTCTTGGAGTCATCAGCTTGTTCTCCCATGCAATTTCTGAGAAAAATTTGATCTTATCTATCTGAGCAATTGATTTTTCTAAATAAAGAATTTTATCAGTACCGCTAGAGTATTGACTTGAGTTAATTAAATCTAAAAGCTCGAGGAAAAGTTTATCAATTCTTTCTCCGATACCGAAGCGTTCAGGCTTGGCAATTTTTCTATAAAGCTTCAACCAATACGAGTATATCTTTCTGGTCTTAAAAAGCACCGGAGGTGCTTTTGCGGGGGGGGGGTAAATTGGTATTCTTGCTCACATGTACGAGCGTATCATATCTTTAGAAAATCTTTTTATAGCGTGGGAAGAGTTTCTTAAGGGCAAAAGGAAACGCAAAGACGTAGCAGAATTTGGGGAAAATCTTTCCGAGAATATTTATAACCTCCACCTTGAACTGTTAAACAAATCCTACCGCCACGGCGGCTACCACGCCTTCAACATCTCCGACCCTAAACCCCGCAATATCCACAAAGCCTCTGTCCGAGACAGACTGCTCCACCATGCTATCTATCGAGTACTCTACCCCTACTTCGATAAGAAGTTTATTTTAGACTCATACTCTTGTCGTCTCAACAAGGGTACGCACAAAGCTCTGGAAAGGTTCAATAATTTCTCAAGAAAAGCTTCTCGAAATAATACTAAACAGTGTTGGGTATTAAAATGTGATGTTAAAAAGTTCTTCGCCAGTATAGATCATGAAGTTCTTCTCTATATCCTAGAAAAATACATTGACGATAAAGACACTCTCTGGCTTCTTGAACAAATTATCAGCAGTTTCAGTCCCGGTCTTCCTTTAGGAAACTTAACTTCCCAGCTTCTGGTAAATATCTATATGAATGAGTTTGATCAATTTATAAAGCACAAGCTCAAGGTTAAATATTACATCAGGTATGCTGATGATTTCGTAATCTTATCTCAAGATAAATCCTACTTATCTACAATATATCAGTATATTGAAGCATATCTACGAGAGAACCTTAAACTCTCACTTCATGAAGATAAAATCTTTATTAAAACTCTTTCTTCCGGTATAGACTTCCTCGGTTGGGTGCATTTTCCAAACCATAGAGTACTTAGGACAGTAACGAAGAGAAGAATGTTTAGGAATCTTTCGGAGAAATCCTTACCCTCTTATCTGGGAATGCTGAGGTGGGGGAATACTTACAAGCTGAAACTTAAGTTATAATGAAGTGCTCTTAAATACGTCAAAAGTTGTATGGCAGGAGAAGAAAACAGCAGGGTAGATAAGCTCGATGAGACTCTGTATTCGCGGAGCGGTTACAATAGTCCCTCGGATAGGAGAAGCTCAATGGCTGCCACAGAGAGTCCTGAGGTAGCAGAAGATTGGCAGAGTCCAGAGCTTAATGAAATGCTCGCGGTAGAACGGGAGAAAACTGAACACGCCGGATTTATGAAAAAATTTTTCATCTTTGCCCTTCTTTTCTTCATCGCCTCTATCCTCATCGCGGGATTCGTCTTCTTCGGCGGCTCGAACTTCATCTCTTCCAAGAATGTGGATATCTCAGTGGTTGGTCCGGCCAATGCTCCAGCGGGAGAAGTCTTGGAGCTCGAGGTAACTGTCGAGAACAACAACAACGCGGACCTCGAGTTTGCCAACTTCTCTATGCAGTATCCTACCGGCGCGAGAAGTTCGGACGACTCTTCTAAGGCTCTAACCTTTTCCAAACAGGAACTGGGTGTCATTGGCGCGGGAGAAGAGGTGGTGAAAAATGTGAGAGTGATTCTTATCGGTGAGACTGGAGAGGTAAAGGAGGTAAAGTTTTCAGTGGAATACCAAGTGGAGGGTTCGAATGCCACCTTTTACAAGGACAAGAGCTATGAAGTGACTATCGGCTCATCACCGGTATCACTCCTCATAGAGATGCCGGAGTCCGTGGCTTCCGGAGACGAGTTCAAGACCATTATAAATATTTCACACAACTCAGAGGAGGTACTTAAGGACGTGATGCTGCGCGCGGAATACCCTTATGGCTACGGTGTTTCGAATTCCGTACCGGCCACCTTGTCGGGAGACAATGTCTGGGCTCTGGGAGATCTCTCCCCTGGTGCTACGAAGAAAGTGGAGATTATGGGGAAGCTTCTAGGTGAGGATAGCGACCAGAGAACCTTCCGCTTCTATATCGGAGTGGCGGAAGGGGCAAATCTCAATCCCAACTTCCGGACTATTCTCCTCTCAGCGCAGGAGACCATACTCTTGGAAAGGCCGGCAGTAAGTCTCTCGGCCACTTTTAATAACGAAGCGGTGCCGCAATACATTGCTCCGGCAGGAGGCACGATAAATACTACTATCCGCTACCAGAATAATATGAGAGAAAAGCTCTTGAATCCCAAGCTCGAGGTGCTCTTCTCCGGTCCGGCTTGGGACGAGTCTTCCATGCAAGTTTACAACGGCGGCTTCTATAACTCAGTGACCAATAAAGCCACTTGGGATCTCAAGGATACCAAGGGGGACGGAGAACTTCTTCCAGGTGACAACGGAGCGGTGTCGCTCTCCTTCTCCTCGATGCCGGAGCAGTCTCTCTTGGGTTCGCGAGACATCAAGCTTCTCATAACCCTTACCGGTTCTCCGGTTGGACTTGCTCCTCTGACCGTAAGCGAGAGTAGGACGGTGAAGGTGGCTTCTCAGGTAAATTTCTCTTCCTATGCTCTCCATTCCATTGGTCCCTTCGAGAATACTGGCACCATGCCCCCCAAGGCAGAGAAGGAGACTACGTACTCGCTTGTATTCTCTCTGGGCAATACCAGGGATGACTTGAATGATGCCAAGGTGACGGCACGTCTTGGTCCAGCGGTAAAGTGGCTTGGTGCTAAAGAGGGCGGAGAAGATATAACTTATAATGAAAGCAGCAATACCGTGACTTGGAATGTCGGCGGACTCTCATCCGGCTTGGGGTTCTCAGAACCATTTCGTGAAGGAGCGTTTCAAGTTGCTCTTACTCCGTCAAAGACTCAGATTGGCACTGTGCCGGTACTTGTCAGCGGTATAAGCTTCTCTGCTTACGATACTTTGGCGGCGAAGAACATTACTCTCTCAACTCCGGCCGTGACCACAACTCTTTCCAAAGATCCCGCATTTATACAAGGAGATGATATAGTGGTGAAATAATGGAGAAGATAATATCACTTTGCAAAAGGAGAGGATTTATATTCCCGAGCTCTGAGATTTATGGTGGCTTTGCTGGTTTCTGGGATTATGGGCATTACGGCAATGAGTTACTAGATAATATAAAGAAGCTCTGGTGGCGGCAGTTTGTCTCAAATCAGGAAGATATTTACGGCATTAGAGCCTCGATAATTATGAATCCGCGCGTATGGGAAGCTTCCGGTCATGTAGCGGGCTTTGCTGATCCTCTTCTTACAGGAGAGAAGTTTAATGTCATGTTCAGAACTTCAGTCGGGGTGGGGGAAGAAGCGAAGGTATCGTATCTGCGTCCGGAAACGGCCCAAGGTATTTTCGCCAATTTTAAAAATGTTATTGACTCGTATCATCCGAATTTGCCATTCGGTATTGCCCAAATCGGCAAAGCTTTCAGAAATGAAATTTCCCCCCGTGATTTCATTTTCCGATCGAGGGAATTCGAGCAGATGGAACTTGAGTATTTCGTAAGAGCCGGAGATTGGGAAAAGTATTTCGAAAGCTGGCGAGAAATGATGAAAAGCTTTGCCAAAGAAGTCGGCATAGAGAAAGTACATGAGTTAGAAGTGCCGACTGAAGACAGAGCCCATTACTCCAAGCGCACTATCGATTTCCAATTCGATTATCCCTTCGGCAAGGGAGAACTTTGGGGTTTGGCTTATCGCACTGATTTTGATCTACGAAACCATAGTGCTTCGAGCAACGTAGACCTTGAATATTTCGATGAGGAGAGTGGAGAAAGATTTATCCCGCATGTTATAGAGCCGTCTCTTGGCGTAGATCGGACACTCTTGGCAGTGCTAGTTTCGGCTTACACAGAAGACGAACTGGGTGGTGAGAAGAGAGTTTATCTAAAGCTCAATAAAAATATTGCACCGGTCCGTGCAGCGGTCTTTCCACTGCTTAAAAATAAGCCAGAATTGGTAACTAAAGCTCGTGAAGTTTATCAAATGCTCAAGAAGGAAATTCCAAGTATCGAATTCGACGACAACGGCAACATCGGTAAGCGCTACAGAAGGCAGGACGAGATTGGTACTCCCTCTTGCATCACTATCGACTTCCAAACTCTCGAAGATGACACAATAACAGTGCGTGACCGCGATAGCGGGGAACAGGAGAGAGTGAAAATTTCCGAGCTTTCCAACTTCCTAAAATTCTAATACGTTAATATTTCGCGATCGTAAGCTGATAGCGTACATACATTATAAAAACGCTATAGCAGAATTATAATGTGTGGTAATAGATATATCGCTATTAGCCAAATAGTTGAGAATGAGAACCAATATCGGCCAAGATCAAGTCATTCTCATTTACGCGATAGATTAGAAGTATGTCCGGCTTTATATGACATTCTCGATAATGTCTAAGCCCGCCCTCTAATCTATGATCTTTATATTTTTCACCAAGACTATTTCCTTCAGATAACTTTCTGGTAACTTCTTTAATTTCTTCAAGAACATTTTTATTGCCTGAGGCCGCAATTCTCTTTAGCGACTTTTTGTATGACCTTGCTTGTTTTATCAGATACATTATCTGAGGGCTGCCCGCATTGCCTCTTCTGCTGTTTTGTATCCTCTGGTTTTTTTGGCAGCAGCAACTTCTTTGTCCCACTTTGCGCGGAGCATCTTATGATTAGCTGTAGGCTTGAAGGGGAGACCCTCTTCAGCTTCCACGCGCGCTAGGAAGATATTAAGAGCGGTGGATCTGTCCATTCCCATGCTTTTGAAGACCTTGTCTGCGCGAGCCAAAATCTTCTTATTTGTTCTGAAATTTACTTTAGTATCCATATGTTCCATGATATACAATGTACCTACATTGTCAATACATATAACGGTAGGCTTTAACTATCATTACAAACTCGATTGTTGAAAGAAGTTCTGCTCTAAGATAGTCTATACACTTATGAAGTTCAAAAAGACAACTCTGCCGAATGGGTTGAGGGTAATCACCGTGCCGATGCATGGAAATCCTTCTGTGACCATTATGGTTATGGTCGAGACCGGTTCAAACTACGAGAATAAGGAACAGAACGGTCTCTCCCATTTCCTCGAACACATGTGCTTTAAGGGTACAACCAAGCGTCCTACAGCACTCGACATTGCTCGCGAGATGGACAGTATGGGGGCATACAACAACGCCTTCACCATGAATGAGCTCACCGGCTATTATGCCAAGGCGGAGAAAAAGCACTTCAACAAAATTCTGGAAGTTCTCTCGGATATGTATCTCAACCCCGTCTTCCCACAGGAGGACTTGGAGAAAGAAAGGGGAGTAATACTACAAGAGGTAAGCATGTACGAGGATCTGCCACAGGATAATGTCTATAACTTCTTCACCAAGCTTATGTACGGGGATACTCCGGCCGGCCGGCCTATCATCGGTAGCAAAGAAAACATTAAGAAATTTTCCCGCCAAGACTTCGTAGATTACCGGCGTGAGCACTATGTAGCAGGGAAGACTATAGTGGTGGTAGCCGGAGACGTAAATGAGAAAGCGGTGATAAGGGAAGTGAAGAAAAATTTCGCCAGTATTCCCAAGGGCAAGATCATTTCCAAGCTTCCGGTAAAAGAGAAGCAACGTTCACCGCAACTTCTGCTCCACAAGCAGAAGACAAACCAAGCGCACTTAATCTTCGGCTTCCGCGGTTACGATGCTCGTGATAAAAGAATTCCCGTCGCCACTATTCTAAGCTCTGTATTGGGCGGGGGCATGTCTGGAAGACTTTGGCAAAAGGTTAGACACGAAATGGGAGCTTGTTACTATATCGACGCTACGCATCATGAGTATACGGATCACGGAGTACTCACTATTTCGACAGGTATTGAAGCTCTAAGGACACAAGAAGTAGTTCGGGCAGTCCTTGATGAGTGTAGGAATCTTGCCACTATACCCGTTTCCGGAGAAGAGCTTAATAAGGCCAAGGAATATTATTTGGGCCACTTCTTCATGTACTTGGAAACCACTCACGCGCAAGCGCAATTCTACGGTATTGAGGAGGCGTTGACTGGGAAAATCAAATCACCCACAGAGATTGAGAAGGAAGTACGGGCCGTAACAGCAAAGGAGGTAACAAACTTGGCGCGGGATCTATTTAGAGATTCTAATCTCAACTTAGCCGCTATCGGTAACATATCTAACCCCAAACTGGTAAAGAAAGCACTCACCTTTAAAGAGTGATAATATGGGGCGTATGCAGAAAGTCTCCATTACTACTGGTAGCTGGGTGAAGCTTGCCATCGTAGCTCTGCTTGTTTACGCGCTCTTCCAAGTGTGGGGGTTTATCTTGGTGCTTATTACCTCTATCGTTATCGCTTCTGCCATAGAGCCTGGCACACGAGGGCTTATAAGACACAGCATTCCCCGCCTGGTTTCCGTGATAATCATCTACGTGGGTACTGCCGCTACTCTTTCTCTTGTCTTCTACTTTCTACTCCTACCCCTTATTGGCGAGGTTTCGGGATTTATAAATACTCTTACTATCTACTCCAATGCCGTGGCCAATGACAGTGTACTCTCGGATGTCTTCAGAACTCAGGAGCTCTTCGGTGGTCTAGATACTCCGCGGGTGATGACAGAGCTCGGTGAGTACCTTAAGACTTTCTCGCAATTTATCTCACAAGGTATCTTCTCCACTGCCGCAGCTATCTTCGGCGGGGTAGTGAGCTTTGTTCTCATCATCGTGCTCTCCTTCTACCTTGCCGTGCAGGATGACGGAGTGGGGAAATTCCTCCGAATCATTGTACCGAGTGATTATGAAGAATACGCGCTCCGTCTCTGGAGACGCTCACAGCTTAAGATTGGCTATTGGATGGAGGGGCAACTTATCTTGGGGGTAATGGTGGCGCTTCTGGTCTACTTTACTCTTCTTATAGTGGGGGTGCCTCACGCTCTGCTCCTAGCAGTATTGGCAGGAATCTTTGAACTCATTCCCTTATTCGGTCCAGTACTTGCGGCCATACCGGCAATCTTTGTGGCTTACGGTTCGCTTGGCATGACTACGGCACTTGTTATCGCCGGAATTTACCTTCTCATACAGCAATTAGAAAACCACATCCTTTACCCAATGGTGGTGAAGAAAGTGGTGGGAGTGCCTCCAATAGTCTCTATCATTGCAATAGTGATAGGAGGACAGTTGGCCGGTTTCTTAGGTATTCTCGTTGCAGTACCGGTCGCGGTAGTAGCGATGGAATTCTTGTCTGATTACGAAGAGCGGAAAATTGCTAAGCTGAGTGAATTAAAATAAATGTCGGACAAGAAAAGTTTCTACATCACCACTACGCTCCCATATGTAAATGCCGAACCGCATATTGGTTTTGCGATGGAGCTTATTCATGCAGACGTAATTGCTAGAGCGAAAAAACTACAAGGATTTGAAGTATTTTTTAATACAGGAACTGATGAGCATGGACAGAAGATTTTGCAAAAAGCGGTGGATTCGAACAAAAATATTAAGGAGTATGTAGATGAATATGCCAAAAAATTTAGAGACCTAATACCCCTATGTGGTATTAGCTCGGATGTTAATTTTATCCGTACTACTGATGAGAAACATATAAGAGCTGCTCAAGATTTCTGGAAACACTGTGCTGATCGAGGAGATATATATAAGAAGTTTTATAAGATCAAATACTGTGTAGGTTGCGAGCTAGAGAAGACTGATTCGGAGATTGTAAATGGTAAGTGTTCTATTCATCCACATTTAGAGCTAGAAATTATAGAAGAAGAAAATTACTTCTTCAAATTCTCTAAATATCAGAAGGATTTGCTAAAAATTTATAAAGATAATCCTAAATTTGTCATTCCAGACTTTCGCTTAAATGAGATTACTAAATTTGTAGAACGTGGATTAAATGATTTCTCAATCTCTCGACTCAAAACCAAAATGCCTTGGGGTGTAGCCGTACCAGGCGATGAAAATCATGTGATGTATGTCTGGTTTGATGCTTTAGTAAATTATATCTCGGCATTAGACTGGCCGGCATCTGGAAATTTCGAGAAATTCTGGATCAATGGTACTCCCACTCAATATGCTGGTAAAGACAACTTGCGTCAGCAATCTGCAATGTGGCAAGCAATGCTTTTGTCTGCTGATCTTCCTAATTCTCATCAGATTGTGATTAACGGCTTTATCAATTCTGATGGGCAGAAAATATCCAAATCGTTAGGAAATGTTATCAGTCCTAGAGAAGTAGTTGAGAGGTATGGTACAGAAGCTATGAGATATTTTCTTTGTCGCGAGCTATCAGCATTTGAAGATTCTGATTTTCGATGGGGACGTATGCATGATGCTTACAATGGTGATCTGGCAAATGGTATTGGTAATCTCACTTCTCGAATAATGACTTTGGCAGAAGCTAATCTAGATGCTTCCGTCTCTATTCCAGAATATGAAGATATGTCTGAATATTTTACTTTCTTAAACAATTTCCAGATAAATAAATGCATAGACTATGTATGGGAAAAGATAGGCGATCTGGATAAAGAAATTCAGGATAAGAAGCCGTGGAAGTCCAGAGATGCACAGGTCATCTCTGGACTAGTCAAAAGGCTCTATTCTATCGCTCGAATGCTAAACCCATTTATGCCAGAGACATCTGCCAAGATCAAAGAGCTTATAAAGGCTAATAAAAAGCCGGAAGCACCTTTGTTTGCGAGAAAAGAATAAGTCAAACCCCCTCTAGCATCTCCCCCTTGGCAGGGGGCGAAAATATAAGAATATGAAAAAAATAGGTTTAAAGAGAGGCACTGTAGAACTAGTAAAGCATGACAAAAATTGGAAAAATGCTTTTGAAAAAGAGAAAATAAATATTCAGAAAATTCTGGGCAAATATGCAAAAGAAATTGAGCATATAGGAAGCACTTCCATTTCTAGAATTAAAGCCAAACCTTTAATTGATATTTTAATTGGCGTTGAGTCAATCAGAAAAAACGGAAAAAATTATATTAAGAAAATGAATTTTGCTAATTATGTATATAGATCTAAATTTGGGAACAGTAATCATATATTGTTTGTGAAAGGTAATGAAGAATCTAGAACCCATTATATACATATAGTGAAGTACAGAGGTGTTAAATGGAATAAATACATTCTATTTCGAAATTATTTGCGCGACAATTTCAGGGTAGCTAAAAAATATGAAAACTTAAAAATTAATTTAGCACAAAAATTTCCTGATGCGCGTAATGAATATACAAAAAGAAAATCAGAATTTGTAGAACAAACTATCGCTTTAGCAAGAAGGAGAAAATATGAAAAGGCTAAATAACTTACCTCAACTTAAAGGACGGAGAATAGAACTAAGGCGTAACCAGACTCCTCAAGAGATGTTTCTGTGGGATGAATTGCGTAAGCATCGGCTTGGTTATAAATTCAAGCGCCAACACTCAATAGGACCATATATCTTGGACTTCTATTGCCCTGAAAGAAAATTAGCTATTGAGCTTGATGGTGCACATCATATTGAAAATAAAGAGTATGATGTGGAAAGAACGAATTACTTATCTAGTTTAAATATCAAAGTGATACGTTTCTGGAATAAGGAAGCCAATGATAATATTGGTGCTGTTATTAAAATTATTAACCAAGAATTAAACCTCCTCCCTGCTAAGGGGGAGGTGCTCGAAGAGCGGAGGGGGTGAATTGCTATGCCTAAATATTTCGACTTCCATTCGCATTTAAACTTTCCAGAATTCGAAACTGATTTCGATGAGGTTCTAGATCGCATGAGAGAAACAGAGACTCATACAGTAGTAGTGGGGATTGATTACGAATCCTCGAAGCAGGCGGTAGAACTGGCGGAAAAATATGAAGAAATATATGCCTGTATCGGAGTGCATCCAGTTACACCTCTCCCAACCCTCCCCTTAGTAAGGGGAGGGCAAGGGTGGGGTGAATTAGTTAAGCATCCCAAGGTTGTAATGATAGGGGAGTGTGGGTTCGACTTCTATCATACAAAAAAAGAGGAAGACTACGAGAGGCAGAAAAAGTTATTTATAGATCAGATTGAATTTGCGCTAGAGCACAACAAGCCCATCATGGTTCATGCGAGAAATGCTTACCAAGAAGTGGTTGAGATCATAGCTGAGTATCCGGACCTTCACGGTAATATCCACTTCTTCACCGGTACACTGGAAGAGGCGAGGAAGTTTGTAGATTTGAATTTCACCTTATCCTTTGCCGGTCCTGTCACCTTCGCTAGAAACTATGATGAGGTGATCAAGGGTATTCCTATCGAACATATAATTTCTGAAACAGACTCTCCTTATGCCGCACCGGCGCCTTATCGGGGTAAGAGGAATGAGCCGAGCTTTGTCCAAGAGGTGGTAAAGAAGATTGCTGAAGTAAGAAATGAAGACTTCGAAGAAACGCGGGAGACTCTTGTCAATAATGCTATCCGTATGATAGGGTTTAAATCTCTATAACGAGATTTAACATGCAAGTTTACGAATTGGGTTATCTTATACTGCCAAGCATTCCGGAAGAATCTCTGCCGGATATTGTAAGCAAAATTAAGAGCAATCTGATATCTCCTCTGGACTCCGAAGATTCCATTAAGGTTGATCTCGCTTACCCAATGAAGAAGACCGTGGGATCTAGTAACTATGTAGTAAACGATGCTTACTTGGGTTGGATGAAGTTCGAAGCGACTGCTGAAGAAGTCGAAGAACTTAAAGATAAGATAGAGAAGGTAGAAGAGGTTCTGAGGTTCATCATTGTGAAAGCTTCCCGCGAGACAAAGTTTACTCTGGCTAAGGCCGAAGAAACACTCTCCGAAGCAGAGGAAGCAGTAATAGCGCCCGTGATAGAATAGACCTATGTATCCCATTAGAAGCTCACTTGTACAAGTCATGAAAAGTAATTATTATCAGAGAGTAATAAGCACTAGCTTCTAACGGGATGTATTTCAACCGTGCCATTGTCATAGGCAATCTCACCCGTGATCCTGAGCTCAGGTCTATGCCTTCCGGCGTGCAGGTGGCTACACTTGGTGTGGCCACTAACAGGGTATGGAAGGACAAGAATGGCGCTAAGCAGGAGTCCACCGATTTCCACAATGTAGTGGCCTTCGGCAGGCAAGCAGAGACTACGGCCCAGTACCTGCGCAAGGGCTCAAGTGTCTTGGTGGAAGGAAGGATGCAGACTCGAAGTTGGGAGGGGACAGACGGACAGAAGAAGTATCGCACCGAAATAGTGGCGGATAGAATCCAATTTGGCCCAAGGAGAGATGGAAATAATGCTGAGACATCTACCCCGACGAGCAAAGCTGTCGGGGTCCCGACTCCGGAGGACGTCGGGATCGAGTATCCTGAAGAAAATATAAACGTCGATGACATCCCATTCTGATACCAACTACATAGATTACAAAGATGTAGAAACTTTGAAGAAGTTTCTTAATTCTCACGGACGTATCTACTCGCACAAACGTACCAACCTTCCAGCTAAGACCCAGAGAGAGTTGTCTGAAGCCGTTAAGAGAGCCCGCTTTATGGGTTTGCTCCCTTACGTCAGTCGTTAGACACGGTCCGTGTACTGTCCTGTTTCGGTGTTGATTCTGACTATATCTCCTTCTTTTATAAACATGGGTACTTGGATTTCTGCGCCGGTTTCTAGTACTACGCTCTTTGTAGCGCCTTGAGCAGTGTTACCCTTGGTAGTTTCGTGTGCCTCAGTTACCTTAAGCTCCATTTTTATAGGAATTTTCAAACCAATGATCTTTCCTTGCCCTGAGGGATTCGAAGGGTTGTCAAATAACATGGCATCTACGGCAGTGTTGCTTTTCAGAAATTTTCCACCCGGTCCAATCATGGAAGAGGGAAGTTGGAAACGTTTGCTCGGGTCATTGGCTTCCGAGAACCAGTACTCACCTTTATTAGTGTAGAGATACTTCACAGACTTTTTATTGATATCCGCTTCTTCCACCTTGTCTGAGACATGGAAAGAAACTTCCGTAACTCTTCCTGTAATAAGATTGCGCAGCTTGGTGGCATTCACCGGCTTTCTTTGCTGTTTCCTGAAGACGTGAGAATCGATAACCTCCCATGGCTCTTTCTCATAAATTATATATTTGTGCACTGTTACTTCGTTGTAATCAAGCATGAGCGGACATTCTACACTTCACGAAGCTTTTGTCGAATATCTTTCAATATCTGATCCGCAACTTTTTTATTATCTCTTAAGAATTGGCGGGTGGAGTCGTAGCCGCGGCCGAGTTTTGTATCTCCATATTCATAAGAATTTCCACTCTTTTCCATAATGCCGTACTTCTCACCTAGAGCGATCAGCTCTCCTTCGCGGCTGATGCCCTCGTTGTACATTAGGTCGAACTCAGTTTGCTTAAATGGCGCAGCCACCTTGTTCTTCACCACCTTCACTCTCGTCCGACCTCCCATTACCTCTTCGCCTTTCTTGATTTGTGCGATGCGGCGGATGTCGAGACGCACTGAAGTGTAAAATTTGAGCGCCTTGCCACCAGTAGTAGTCTCAGGGTTACCAAACATTACTCCGATCTGCATGCGAATCTGGTTTATAAATATAACAATCGTCTTGGTTTTGGCTACTATGGCAGTAAGTTTACGCAGTGCTTGAGACATAAGACGCGCTTGTTTGCCAACATGGTGCGCACCCATATCTCCCTCTATCTCATCCTTCGGGGTAAGCGCTGCCACAGAATCAATTACTATCACATCAAGCTTGCCGGAGCGCACTAGGGAGTCCACAATCTCAAGTGCCTGCTCACCTGTATCCGGCTGAGAGATGAGAAGCTCATCTATCCTTACCCCCAGTCTCTTGGCGTACTCTGGATCCATGGCGTGTTCCGCGTCGATGAAGGCGCATATCCCGCCTGCTTTCTGCGCTTCTGCCACTACATGGAGGGACAGGGTAGTCTTACCTGAGGATTCCGGACCGAAGATCTCAATTATTCTACCCCGTGGCAGACCACCGACGCCGAGCGCGGCATCGAGTCCGATAGATCCGGTCGAAATGGCATCGACGCCAACTCTGGGCTTGTCACCAAGCTTCATGATAGAATCCTCGCCGAACTTGGTACGGATAGCATTGAGCGTGGTGTCAATATTACCCTGTCTGACGGCAGGCAGGTCTTTCTCTTCTTTTATTTTAACCATCCCATTAGAAGCAGATCGCGATCAGCGAGCTTTGCTTAAGATTATTTTGATAATTTTCTAAACTTATTTCCATAGATATATTATAGCTTTTATTTGGATCGTGATCGCGGCTTCTAAACGGGACCATTAAATATTATCCTTATACTTGTAGACTTCTCTCGACCGAAGCGGTCCTTGGCAGTAACCGTCATTATACTCATACCACGCGACACAATCAAAGTTTCCTGCCAGAAGCCTTCTTTGTCCGTAAAGATCTGATCTCCGTTTAATGTAAGCCAAGCGGCATCACGCGCCCTGCCGGAAAGATTGATCACTGATCTTTCCGCTGTCGCTCCATCATGGTGACTTTCGATGGAGATTTGGGGACCAAGAATGAGGAAACGCGCTTGATATAAGGAATAAGAGAGAAGAAAGAGACACAATAATAAAAGAAACAGGTATCTAGATCTGAGTGCCGTCATTGTTGTATGGCAGAACAGTATCGCTCTCTCTAGGTACAGATGCACCTATGACATCTCTGGGCTTCGCTCCTGAACCGGGACCTATCACACCACGCTCCTCAAGCATATCCATGAGGCGCGCCGCTCTAGCGTATCCAATACGAAGTTTTCTCTGGAGGTAAGAAGTAGAAGCCTTGCCCGCTTCTACTACTGTGACCCTAGCTTCTTCGTAGAGTTCATCATCGTCGCCTTCGAAAGAATCTTCCCTCATTACGTCTGTTGAGAAGATGACATCAGGATTACTTTTGTCACTGAGGCTAATCTCATCTTGGAGCTCTTCTTGATAAGTGTCTTTAAAGTATTTTACTACCGCCTTTACTTCTGGCTCTCGTATGTAGGCTGACTGGATACGTACAGGCTTACTCATCTCGCCATTTTGGAAGAGCATATCTCCAGCACCTAGGAGTTTCTCAGCACCCGGTGCGTCTAGAATAGTGCGCGAATCTATCTGGGAAACTACTTGGAGCGCGATACGAGAGGGGATGTTGGCCTTGATAAGTCCAGTGATAACATTTACCGAGGGCCTCTGTGTAGAAAGGATGAGATGGATACCCACGGCACGGCTCATCTGGGCAAGGCGGATGACGCCCGCCTCAAGCTCTCGCGGATAGGTCTGCATGAGGTCTGCCAACTCGTCGATAACCACCACCACATAAGGCATGGTGTCAGGCAGTTCCTCTTCTTTATCACCCCCTTCTATCAGAGGGACGAGTACATTTCTATGGTAAGAGTAAATATCGCGCGCGCTCGACTTCTCCAAAATATCATAGCGCCGTTCCATCTCCTTGGCGAGCCACTTCAGGGAGAGTATGGCCTTTTTCGGGTCGGTGATTACCGGAGTGAGAAGGTGCGGGATGCCGTTGTATAAAGTAAGCTCGACTCTCTTGGGATCGATCATAATAAACTTCAAATTCTCGGGAGGATTGCGGTAGAGAAGCGAAGTGATGAGAGCATGTATAGCTACCGACTTGCCTGATCCGGTAGCACCAGCGATGAGGAGGTGTGGCATCTTGCCAACGTTATCGAAGACCGAAGCGCCGGTGATGTCCTTGCCAAGGGCTACGAGAAGCGGTTTATCTGATTCTTGGAAAATAGATTCACTGAGGAGAGAGCCTAGTCCGATCACCGACTTGGCAGAGTTGGGTACTTCAATACCCACCAGAGATTTCCCGGGAATAGGAGCTTCAATGCGAACCGGATGAGCTGCAAGGGCGAGCTCCAAGTTGTTTTGAAGTCCAAGAATTTTCGAAAGCTTCACCCCCTCAGCAGGTTTAAGGGCATAGCGGGTGACGGAGGGACCAATGGAAATCTCATCCATCTCCACCATGATGCCGAAGTTTAGGAAAGTTCTCTTGATAAGATTGGCATTGGCCTTGATGTCTCCCACTCCCGGTTTGCCACTATCTCTCTCCAGAAGCGAGAGTGGGGGAGGTTTCCACATGTGGGAAGCTTTACCTCGTCTTCTGATAGGAGTAAATGAGTCGTCTTCCGTTTTAGCAGCTGGTCTTATTTCCGACCTTCTTACACTATCTTCCGGAGTGATTCCTATTTTATCCAAGGCTTCTGTCACAGCTCTATCGGTCTCGGCGTTTACCATCCCGTCTTTTTCCAGACCGCCATTGCCGAAGAGTCTCTTGAGGTTAAGTTTGAGTGGCACATCGAAGATAACGATGAAGGAAGCTACGGCCAGAGAGAGCAGAAGTACCATTGAGATGTAAATATCGAAGAGGTTTATGAGTGGCTCGGATATAAGAGCACCCATCACCCCGCCCTTGTCCGATGCAAGATCTACGAATCCCAAGGATGATATGAGAAGTACCAAGGAACCTAAGATTTGTGGCATGGCCAAACCGCTTTCCCTCTCGTGTATTAAGGAGATGCTAAGGAGAAGAAAAGTTATGGGTAAGAGGTAGTAGCCGACTCCGAAGAAGTAGGAAAACATTTCAAATACACCAGAGCCCACCTTGCCCGCAGTACCGAAAGCTCCTAAGAGTAAGAATACTGATAATACTAAAGAGAATATGGCAACGACAGTGTGAGCCGTTTCTCGAGAGACGGGGCTAGACTTGGGCAGAGCATCCTTGCGTTTCTTGGGCATAGAACTTTTAAATAATAACACGAGTCCGCACACTTCACTCAGTTGCAAATTTTGTCCGAAACTTCTATAATGGACGTATTGCTTGCAATAAAGGACAAAATATGGTAAATCTAAAAGACATGTCCGATATAGATAAAAAGACCCATAAATTAGCCACAGCATTATATTTTGTTACGAGCTTCTTTTCCGACCAAGAGCCACTTAAATGGCGCTTGCGATCTTTGTCCACTGAGCTTGTATCAGAAGGTATAAAGGACAAAAATATGGCTATCAAAGAAATAGGCTCTCTTCTCAATATGGCTAAAAGTGTGGGTCTTGTGTCAGAGACAAATTATGGAATATTGGCTAACGAGTTTTCTAAAGTCGAGTTCACTCTTCCTGAATTCCTCTCTCTGCCTGAGCCCAAAAAAGAAGAAATCATAAAGGACAATACCTCCAAAATTGAAACAGTAGAGAAGCCCGTTCTTAGCGATTTTGGAGCTGTTTCTGTGAAGAAGAATAAGCGTCAGAGCATTATTATTGCTCTTCTTAAGCGTAAGAAAGAAATCATGATAAAGGACGCCACTCCTCTTATAAGCGGCTGTAGCGAAAAGACGGTACAGAGAGAATTGGGAGAAATGGTCGCGTCCGGCATTCTGAGGAAGATTGGAGAGAAGCGCTGGAGCCGCTATACCCTTGCTTAATGCCTTGTTATGGCTTAAACTGGGTTATCCACAAGTGCCTCAGAGGTACTTGGGAGCTCATGCTCTATAATTGTAGAGTGTGGACTTGCTGAGAAAGGCAAAACCGTTCTCGGCAAATTAATACCCCGTTTGCAACTCTTAACGATTTAGAAGTTAATGAGGGTTTCAAACGCATTAGAAAGAAATACTTAGAAAATGATTAAAACAAAGATTGCAGCGATCGGGCTGTCTTTGGCAATGGTTCTCGGCGCAGCCGCTCCGGTGGGCGCAGTGACAATTGCTGAACTCCAGGCTCAGATCAATGCTCTTATGGCACAGCTCTCCGCTCTTCAGGGTGGTGCATCTGTGTCTTCTTCTGCTTGCGCCTTCACTCGCAGTCTAACTGTGGGTTCGCAAGGTGCTGATGTCACATGCTTGCAGAATTATCTGACAGGCACTGGTCACTTCACCTTCGCTGGTGGTGCTACCGGATACTTCGGTCCTATCACTAGGACTGCAGTAGCCGCATGGCAAGCTGCTAACGGAGTCGCTCCAGCAGTAGGTTACTTCGGTCCTATCTCGCAGGCTAAATTCAGCGCAATGGTAGGTGTAGGTGGTACTGTTCCTGGTACTACCGTTGGTGCTACTACTGGCAGCACTGCGGGTATCACTACCCCTGGTGCCGAAGGTACGATTACTGTATCGAAGAACCCAAACCCTGCTTCAGGTACAAAGATGTACGAAGGCGACATGAAGAGATCTGTCTTAGGCATCAAGATCGAAGCCAAGGGATCCGACATGAAAATCGAGAGAGTTAAGATCGACATGGACCACGTCACTGGTACCACTGTCGCTGACCAGAACTTCTACAACAAGATTGCTTCCAAGATTTACGTCATGGATGGCAGTACTGTTCTAGCTTCATCTGATCTCAACTCCACAACCGTTGTTAAGGATGGTTCTGACTACTTCATTACTCTCGCCGGATTCAGCTTCATTGTTCCGAAGGATAGTATTAAAGTGTTAGACATCGCAGTCGACGGCAAGAGCACTTGGGACTCTGACTACAACACGGAGACTTGGTCTCTCGGTGTCCCGGTTGATGGAGTTCGCTCCCTCTCTGGCGCTGGTATTAACCAGTACGGTCCTTCAGCCGCTTTCTCCAACTCCTTCACTACTGAAGATGATGTGGCAGACAGCGCAACCCTTACCGCATCGACTCCTACGAACACCCCTCAAGACCAAGAGAGGATCTGTATCTCTTCCTCAAGCGAGGACGAATGTGACAGACTCGAACTCTTGAAGGTTAACCTCAAGGCTGAGAAGGACGACGTCCTCCTCACTGACGTGGTTGTAAACATCTCGAAGACTGATGCTGGTACTGCTTCAAGCTCAGCTGCTTACCTCTACGATGGAAGCACGCTTGTAGGTTCGGCAACGACCATGAACTTCAGCGGTCAGTCATCTGTAACCTTCACGGATATCGACTACAAGATTCTGAAGGATCAGACAAAGACCCTGTCGTTCCAGGTTGATGTTGTCGACAACATTACCAACCCGAGTGTCTGGACCGCTTCTACTACTGCAGCCAACTTGACTGCAGAGAACATGAAAGGAACTGGCATCACTGAGTCTGGTAATGGTCTTGGAGAATCCATCACCACCCGCAAGGCTGGTCCTGAATTCACCTTGAAGTCTAAGAGTATCACCTACGGTGGTGCTCCAGGATTTGCTGGCGCTACCACGACTGCCAAGGCAGACTTCGTCATCACGATGAAGGCGGTTGGCGCAGACATCGAATTCGGTGACTCTGCTTCTACCACCTACCCATTGGTAGTACTCGGTACTCCTAACGGTGATACTGCTTCATCTTCTGTAATCTACAGAGGAGGCGCAGCGGTCTCTGGTACTAGGTCAATTAACGGCTTGGTTTACGTCGCTTCCTCAACATCCATCACTGTACCGTCTGGCGTTACTGCCTCGACTGGCGCAAACAGTTGGATCTTGGGTGAGGGTAACACTGTAGACATCGCAATATCGATGGTCTTCAACTCTCGAACTGGCGAATCTACAGCTACGATCGAAGGCCCAGCTGACATCACTACTGGTGCTTACGCAGTTCAGATTAACAGGCTTCTCTGGTCTACCGTCCACGCTGGCGGTGGTCGTGAGATTTCATCCTTCATGAACGGCAATGCCGACTGGAGGACTGGTACTGTTACACTTCCGTAATCCGAATAAGGATTACTACGCCTAGGCTTTACGCTTAGAAGTAAAAGCCCCCGCTAATTAGCGGGGGCTTTGCTATCGAGTTATCCACAACTTTTATTTTTGGCGTGATAGTAATTTCGACAATAAGAGTACAATTAGACCATACCCAATTTTCAGGGATTAGTTTACTTGATTAATAACTTAAAAATGAAAATCATTAATAATAGAATACAAGCGTTTTTCGACTCTGGGAGACCGATAGCTATGACCCTCTCTGTAGTTCTCTCGGTCTTGCTGATTACCGGTCTAGTACAGGCAGCCAGCACTATCAGCACCAACATCACCAGTGATGGCACGCTCTCTGTAGCTGGTACAGGCACCTTGGGGAGAGCTTCTACCACTCTTCTCTCCGTCAACAATACAGCTTTCTTCGGCGCTACTGCGACTACGACTATCAATGGCGCTGGTGATTTGTTCGTAGTAGGTTCTACGACTCTGCAAGCCTTTACTTCACCTCAAGGCACAATAACTTCTGCCACTTCCACCAACCTCTATTCCACCACTTACCTAGCCAGCGGCTCGACCACGCTGCAAGCCTTTACTGCAAGCCAGGGTACTGTTACTTCTGCCACTTCCACCAACCTCTATTCCACCACTTACCTAGCCAGTGGCTCGACTACCCTGCAGAACTTCACCTTCCAGAACGCTACCAGCACTCACTCGAACACAGCTACCTCAACCTTGAGTATCGGCTGCGTCCAAATGTACGCCACCTCCACTGCCACGGCCGTAAGGCTTGAGTTCGGCGCGGCAGCCATTGCTGCGGCATCATCTACCACGTTCAGCAACGTTGCCGCCAGCGGAGAAGTATTATGGAGATATGGTACTTGTCCGAAAACCGTCGAATAATTGCTTAGCACATAGCTCATGAAAAAATTATTAACCTCCGGCTTAGTCGCCTCTCTGTTGTTGCCCGCTATCGCTTTCGCTGCATACGATGATGTGACATTGGGAAGCAGCGCTCGAGTTACTGCAGCCGGACAAACATTGAACGTGTCAGGCGACAGCAACGTCATAGAGACCATAGGAGTTGAACCGACCTTCTTCACCTTCACTCTGAAGGCTAACTCCTTCCTCGAATTATCCTCTCCCAACTTCAAGCAGATAGAATGGAGCGCCACGTCCACCAAGTATGTTACTGCGAGCACTTGCGAAAGTAACTCATCAACAGTGAGGTTTGCTTCCTCAGCCAATGAGGCTACAATCACCGTTTTCCCTAAGAGCGTGTCCTGCCCGCAGGGCAGCACCACTAGTACGGGTGGCTCCTCGAGTAGTGGTGGTGGAGGCGGGGGAGCTGCTACTGTTACTACAGTAGTCCCAGCTCCCGCTCCCGCTAATACTCGCGAAGCACAGATAGCAGCGCTTCTACAAGCCATTGCTGTTCTTCAAGCGCAGATACAGGCTCTGACGGGCGCTTCATCTGTCGCAGTAAGCGGTCAAATTACCTCTAATCTCTCTCTAGGTTCGCGTGGTCCTAGTGTAAAGGTACTTCAACAGTTCTTAAATACTCACGGCTTTGTGATTGCCTCTTCCGGACCCGGTTCTCCCGGCAATGAGACCGAGACCATGGGTTCTCTTACACTTCAGGCAGTAAGGAAGTTCCAAGAGAAATACGGCATTGCTAAGTCCGGTGATACGGGATACGGCGTAGTAGGTCCCAAGACGAGAGCTAAGATCAACGAAATCTCTCTCCAGTAGCGCTTAATTTCCTAATCCACAAAATCCTCCGACACACGGGTCGGGGGATTTTGTTGTGTTACAATATGACTTATGCACTATTTCGATAAGACCTTCTTCAAGTTTCTATTTGTCTTTCTTTGTCTGATTTCACTAAGCTTTGGCATTATTGCTTATGCCCGTGCCTATCTATAGGCTTCTCTTAATCACTTTAGTAATTCTAGCGCCTATAAGTGTAAGCGCGGCTTTAATCAATATTAATACTGCTCCAGCCTCTGATTTAGAGACTCTCAATGGTATTGGTCCTACTTATTCAAAAAGAATAATTGACTACAGGACGTCAAATGGACTCTTCCGAAAAATCGAAGATATAAAGAATGTAAGCGGCATCGGCGATGCTACGTACGCAAAAATCAAGGATTATATAACAGTAGGAGATACAAGTGCTGCGCCAACTATCGCGACGACTACTGAATCAAATACCAGTTCTAACACAACTCTTCCAGTAATAAAGCCGAATTCAAGCTACACTGTCACTTCCCCTTCAGCCCACTTCAGTGCTACTCCGGTAAATAATGCAGAAGAGAAGGTGAAAATTTCGGTAAGCGCGGGACGCGAGAGATTGGGTTCTGTCGGATCTCCCTTGGAGTTTAAGGCAGAATCAAACTCTCCGCCCAACAGGCTAGACGACTTCAGATGGAGTTTCGGGGATGGCAGTGTGGCTTACGGGGAAGTGGTAACTCACGCTTACGAATTTGCCGGCGATTATACACTAATTCTGAACTTCTCTACAGGGGAGGGCAGGGCTGTATCACGCACTAGTGTTATGATCGTAGAGCCAAACCTGAGCATTACTTACGCATCAGTCGACAGAATTGAGATTAAGAATAACTCGCAGTACGAATTAAGTCTCTTCGGCAGGTCCTTGTGGACGCCAAAAGGCGTGTTCACTTTCCCCCAAGATACTATCATCAAACCGAACCAGAGTATCTCCTTCAGCTCTAAAATAACCGGAATAGCCCCGAACAATCTGAATGAAGTTCAAATTATGAATCCCAATAATTTAGAATCAGAGAAGTTAAATAGAATCTCTCACTTGGAAAACCGACTGACATCCCTCAAACAGCAACTCTCTAACGCCTTGCCGGCTACCGTAACAGCAGTCGCGCCTTCACTTGGCGGTCCAACCGCCAAGTTGTCTCAGGAACAGCCAAATGAAGCAAGTACTACTCAAATTCAAACTGCTTCAGCAAAGCAGGGTTGGTTTGAAACAATAAAGAGATTCTTCTCATGGAGAAAGTAGCTTTCGGCGGAGGGTGCTTCTGGTGTACGGAGGCAGTCTTCAAAATGCTGAAGGGAGTAGAGAAGGTTTTTCCCGGCTACGCGGGTAGCCCTAAAGCAGAGGTGGCCTATATTGAATATGAAAAAGACATGGTTTCCTTCAGGGATCTCTTGACTGTATTCTTCGCAACACACGATCCTACTATTCTAAATAGGCAAGGCAATGACATAGGGCCAGAATATCGTTCTGTTATCTTTTTTACCACGCCGGAGCAGGAGGCGGAGGCGGGCAGATATATTAAAAGTATTCCTGGTGCCGTGACAGAGCTCGCGCTACTGGACAAATTTATCGAAGCGGAAAATTATCATAGGAATTATTATGAAATGCATAAAGACACACCTTACTGCCAAATCATAATTAATCCCAAACTCGAAAAAGTACAAAAGAAGTTCGGGGAACTTCTTTTGAAAAAATAAATATGAATGATCTTGAAAAAGAGGTGATGTGGAACAAGGCGGGCGGACCGACCCAAACTGGCAAGCGTTATTGCATCAATTTTGTCTGTCTTGATTTAAAAGAAGAAAGCCAATAATAGTATTTGACTTACTTTAGACTTGGGTATAAAATGGCACTTATCTAGAAATGTTAAGTAACCTTAATCTAAAGAAGCGGAACAGGCGGCTTTAATGTTGTCTTGGCGAAAGCCCCGCTTCGGAAGAAGCGGGGCTTTCATTATCTAGAAGTACTTTGACAATTGAATTCCACTATATGAGCCTTCTTAAGTTTGCTTCAACGCAAACTTGGGGTCTTTGGCTTATGTAAGTGGACAGGAATCCCGACTGAAACGTCGGGAGAATCCCGCAAAAGGCTTTGTCCTGATGCGGGAGTAGAATAACCCCGCCAGTGGCGGGGTAAAGTAAGTGGTTCTTAAATTTCCTGATAGGAAGTTTAAGGGCGTACGGTGGATGCCTTGACTAGAAGATGGTGATGAAGGACGCAGCTTGGCGGCGATACGCTTCGGGGAGATGCCCAGCAATCTTTGATCCGGAGATGTCCGAATGGGGAAACCCGTCCGACGATGAGTCGGTCACTCTAGGAATTACCTAGAGAACACACCCAGTGAAGTAAAACATTTCAGTAACTGGAGGAAAAGAGAACAATTGTTATTTCCTTAGTAGCGGCGAGCGAAAAGGAAAAAGCCCAAACTCAGTTTCAATTTTTGCCTTTTGGAAGCTCCAAGAAGCTCAACTTCCCTTGGAAGTTGAGCTTCCGAATTCGGAGCTTCTCGGCAAAAATTGATGCTGGGAGTAGTAAGACAGAGACGTTTCTGATTTAATCAGAAGGGAGAGTGAAAAATTATTTGGTTAGCTGAAGTTCCTGGAAAGGAGCGCCCAAGCGGGTAACAGCCCCATAAGCGAAAATCAAATGACTCTTCGGTTTCTGTTCTTGAGTACCTCGAGACACGAATAGCTCGGGGGAATCTGCCGGAACTAACCGGTAAGGCTAAATACACTTCTAGATCGATAGTGAACTAGTACCGTGAGGGAAAGGTGAAAAGCAGCCCGGAAGGGCGGTGAAATAGATCTGAAACCGTATGTCTACAAGGAGTCGGCGCGCTTCGCGCCTAGTTTGTAAGTTGTATAAGGTAATAAGTTGAATAAGGAATTAAAACTTATCAAACTTATAAAACTTTTCTAACTTATTGTCTAGGCGCGGAGCGTCACGGCGTGCCTATTGAAGAATGAGCCAACGAGTTAATGCATGTTGCGCGGCTAAGTCCCGATAAAGGATGGAGCCATAGGGAAACCGAGTACGAATAGTGCGCTAGTAGTATGCATTAGACCCGAAGCCAGAGCGAGCTTGTCATGAGCAGGGTGAACCCCGCCGAAAGGCGGGGGGAGGCCCGAACCCGTTTGCCGTGCAATACATTGGGATGACTTGTGATAAGAAGTGAAAAGCTAATCGAGCCTGGTAATAGCTGGTTCTCTCCGAAATAGCTTTTGGGCTAGCGTCAAATGTTCCCTAGAGAGGTAGAGCACTGGAAGGTCTGGACAGGTCGAAAGATCGCTGGACCTATCAAACTCCGAATTCTCTGGGCTAAAAGTTTGGCAGTTACACTCTGGGGGCTAAGCTCCAGCGGTGGAAAAGGAAACAGCCTAGATCTCTATTTAAGGTCCCTAAATTCATGCTAAGTGCACTTAAGGAGGTGGAAATTCTCTGACACTGAGGAGGTTGGCTTAGAAGCAGCCATCCTTTAAAGAAAGCGTAACAGCTCACTCAACGAGAGTTTCCGCACCGAAGATTCATGGGGCTAAGCATGATACCGAAACTGAGGGTTTGTTCCAACTTCGGTTGGAATGAGCGGTAGGAGAGTATTCGAATCGTAGTGAAGGCGAAGGGGTGACCCACGCTGGAACGTTTCGAAGTAAGAATGTTGGCACAAGTAACCACAATGCGGGTGAGAAACCCGCACGCCGAAAGAACAAGGTTTCCGGGGCAACGTTTGTCGCCCTCGGGTTAGTCGGTCCTAAGGAAATGGCGAGAGCCGCATCCGATGGATACACGGTTAATATTCCGTGACTCGCCTTGCATGTGATGGGATGACGGAGATGAGTATGTGTCGCGCATTATCGGATTTGACGTTCGTGCCTTGAGGATGCCACTTAGGAAAACCCGGGTGGCACTAGTCCAAGAGGAGCGGAAATATTCCGGCTTGCCGGAGTAAATGACACAAAGCCATTTCCCAAGAAAAATCCCTAAACTTCATTGCAAGGCAGCCGTACCGCAAACCGAAACAGGTGTTCAGGTCGAGTAGACCAAGGCGAACGAGTGAGAGGTCCCCAAGGAACTCGGCAAAAAATCAGCCGTAACCTCGGAATAAGGCTTCCCCTCACATGCTTGCATGTGAGGGGCGCAGCTAAAGTTTCTCTGGCAACTGTTTACCAAAAACACAGCTCCCTGCGAACTCGCAAGAGGATGTATAGGGGGTGACACCTGACCAATGCCAGAAGGTCAAACAAGGACGTTGAAAGTCTATTAGACATTTGGTGATCTTTGTAAGCCCTGGTGAATGTCGGCCGTAACTATAAACCTGGACCGTTGTAGTTACGAAAATAAATCTTGCTATATGCTGGAAAACCCG
>Ga0209542_10005415_pt1 | contig 25454 bp, 21 predicted proteins | sample RifCSPhighO2_01_FD_184028 | JGI IMG/M metagenome (GOLD analysis project Ga0209542, IMG submission 184028) | Soil microbial communities from Rifle, Colorado - Rifle CSP2_plank highO2_0.1 (SPAdes) (version 2) | ecosystem: Environmental > Terrestrial > Deep subsurface > Rock core/Sediment ...
AGACCGTAGAAAGCATTGCCGCGGTACTCTCGTTTCTTTTGGCGCTTATTTTCACTCTCGCGTGGTTTGGGAAGGCGGGGAAGGTTGGAGTATGGATACTGGTCGGCTTTACGTTTTTACTCGGTAAGGCCTATTTTTTGCTCCCGCTTGTTCTTGTGCTCGCCGGGCTCGCACTCCTTTTCTCGCTGAAAGAAAAAGTGCTCGGATCCTCTTTTGTCGGCGCTTTTATGCTGTTGTTGTCGGGACTCGGGCTTGCTGAAATACTGTTCGGGGGCCGAACGGGCGGGCTTGTAGGGGAATTTACCGCAAAACCGTTCGTGTACTTTTTTGACACACTTGCAAGCTCGATTATATTTGGAACGCTGGTTTTGGTTTCCTTTCTTATTATTTTTAATGCCTCCCTTCGGCGCACATGGCAGAGGCACGAAGCGTTGCTAAAGGAAAAGGCAGGAGTAGAGCCGCCGGTTGCCGCCCCGTCTCCTGTCAAAGAAGAAGTTATAGCAGTAGCAGAGGCTTTATCTTCTGGAGTGAGCGTGCAACAAAAGAAAGAAGAAGTAAAAAAAGATCTCTCCGCAGAACTTCTTAAAAAACTCAAAATGGACCCGAAACTGTATGCGCTCCCGCCGCTTTCGCTTCTCGATTCTGACAAGGGCAAACCGTCTGCTGGCGATATAAAAGCAAATGCGAATATTATCCAGCGAACTTTGCAGGATTTCGGTATTCCTGTTGAGATTGCTGAGGTGAATATCGGGCCGTCTATTACGCAGTATGCGATTAAGCCCGCACAGGGAGTGAAGCTCTCGCGGATTGTGGCGCTCCAAAACGATCTTGCACTTGCGCTCGCGGCGCATCCGTTGCGAATCGAAGCGCCGATTCCCGGCAAATCGTTTGTCGGTATCGAGATTCCAAACCGATTGATCGCGCTCGTCGGCCTCCGGAGCCTTCTCGAAGAAGATGCATATCAGAAAGGAGGTCCGCTTGTATTTGCGCTCGGGAAAGACGTTTCGGGGAAGCCGCTTTTTGCAGATCTCGCGCGCATGCCGCATCTTCTCATCGCGGGGAGTACCGGCACGGGGAAATCGGTTTCCGTCCACTCGTTCTTGATGAATCTTTTTTTCAAAAATACGCCGCTCTCGCTCCGCCTTATTTTGATAGACCCCAAACGCGTTGAGCTCGCGCATTATCAGGATATTCCGCATCTCTTGGCTCCGGTTATTACCGAATCCAAAGAGACAATTTCTGCTCTTCGCTGGGCAGTCAAGGAGATGGAGGAGCGTTACAAGACGCTTCAACAGGGGCGGAAGCGCGATGTTATTTCATATAATGCGATGGGCGGCGATTACATGCCGTATATCGTAATTGTAATTGACGAGCTTGCCGATTTGATGGCGGCGTACGGGCGCGAGGTAGAGGCATCGATTGTGCGCCTTGCGCAGATGGCGCGCGCAGTGGGAATCCACCTGGTGCTTTCGACCCAGCGCCCGTCAGTAGAAGTGATTACGGGGCTTATTAAAGCAAATATCACGAGCCGTATTGCGTTCCAGGTTGCTTCCCAAATTGACTCGCGGACGATTCTTGATGCGGCAGGGGCGGAGAAGCTTTTGGGGAACGGAGATATGCTCTTTTTGGCAGGCGACGTGAGCAAGCCGAGGCGCGTCCAGGGAGCGTTCGTGTCGGAAGCAGAAGTGAAACGAGTGACCGAGTATGTGCGCGACCAGGAGACGGAGCTTGAGTATAACGAAGATGTCCTCACGGCAAAAGCAGATCCGTCGCGAAATGGCGGCGCAGAGGGAGATGAGAATGCTGATGAATTTTATGATGATGCTTATAACATTGTTCTTGAAACGGGCAAAGCTTCGACGACATTTCTCCAACGCCGTCTTTCGATAGGGTACGCACGCGCCGCGCGCCTGATGGACATGCTTGAGGAACGAGGAGTGGTCGGCCCGGGCGACGGCGCAAAGCCGCGGGAAGTATTTATTAAAAAAGACGACCCCAATAACAATATTTATGTTGCTTGATAAAAACGACAGCACACTGATGTTTCGTAAATCATCTGCATACCCGAGGCGCCACCGGAGCGTATTTTTTATGGCGGCCACTTTTTGTCTTATTCTCGCGGGCGGGTATATTGCGTTCCGGACTTCTTCGCTTTTCCGCGCGCTTGGCATTGATATCGAAAAGCCGGTCGAGGGAGAGTTTGTTCGTGGGGACGCCGTTTCGATTCGTGGTTCAACGGAGCCGAATTCCCGCCTTACCATCAATGGATATGAGGCGTTCAGTGGCGATGATGGCAGATTTGATCTCGAGCTTCCGATGCAGAAAGGTTTTAATATTCTTGATATCCGTGCCAAAAACCGGCTTGGGAAAGAGGCTCGAATTGTGCGGCGGGTTGTTGTCGAATAAATCCCGTTAGAAATTCCCGTGGGGCATGTTAGACCCCCGCGCGCGGTGTTTCCTAAGCAATGCCATTATGAGGTCATTGGGCTTGCCTTGGGGTATGGCGCAGGGTAGGATATTTTTATGGCTAAAAAAGAAAAAAAGACAGAGACAAGCGATGCGCTCCTTTCGACGGTAAAGGCGATCCAGTCAAAATTCGGCGAGGGGTCGCTTATGCGTCTTGGGGAAATCCCAAAGGTTGATATCGAGACGATACCGACGGGTTCATTCTCACTTGATATTGCGCTTGGTGTGGGCGGGATTCCGCGTGGACGTGTTGTTGAAATCTTCGGGCCCGAGTCGTCGGGGAAGACAACACTTTCGCTTCACATTGTGCGAGAATGCCAGAAAAAAGGAGGCATAGCCGCGTTTATTGATGCCGAACACGCGCTCGATCCGGAATATGCAAAAAAAATAGGCGTCAATATAAACGAGCTTCTTATTTCCCAACCCGATACGGGAGAGCAGGCGCTTGAGATTGTAGAAAGCCTTGTCCGGTCGGGGAGCGTTGCCTTGATCATTATTGACTCCGTTGCTGCGCTTACTCCTCGTGCAGAAATTGAAGGGGAAATGGGACAAGCGCATGTTGGATTGCAAGCGCGACTCATGAGTCAGGCGCTTCGCAAGCTTACGGCGATTGTTGCAAAAACTAACACGACCATTATTTTCATAAACCAGATTCGCATGCAAATCGGCATTATGTTCGGGAATCCAGAGACGACACCAGGCGGCAAGGCGCTCAAATTTTATTCATCCGTGCGGATTGATGTAAGGCGAGCCGCGCAGATAAAGAAAGGAGAAGAGGTTATCGGGAACCGCGTGAAGGCTAAGGTTGTGAAAAACAAAGTTGCTCCTCCTTTTCGGGTTGCGGAGTTTGATATTATGTACAACGAGGGGATTTCCTATGAAGGCGATCTTATCAATTTGGGTATTAAACTCGGCGTAGTGCAAAAAAGCGGCGCGTCACATTCATTCGGCGATATGAAATTAGGGCATGGCTACGACGCCTCCCGTCTTTTCCTGAAAGACCACAAAAAGGAAACAAAAGACCTCGAGCGTGCGATTCTCAAGGCCATTGAGGAAGGAAACTCTAGCGGAGCGTAAAAGGAACGAAGCCCATCATGCGCGCGCGTTTGACTGCGCGTGAAAGCATGCGCTGATGCGTTGAACAAAGGCCCGTTCGGCGCTTTGACATGATCTTTGCCTGCGGGTTGAGGTAGGTTCTCAAAAGATCGCTATCTTTGTAATCAATAACTGATGTGTTTGTAGTGCAAAAATAACACTGTTTTTTTGCTTGTATTAGCATATGTTAAAATGGGATTTCGTCTGCGTTGATTTCTCCCTCATCTTGGGGGTATTGGATAGTTTCGACTGTTTCCTCGCGGGGTGGTGCTGCGGGGGCATCGTTTGCCATGCTACCGCCACTCCCGCCTCTTGGACCAAGCTGGAGCCGTTCCGCGATAATTTCGGTTTTCGATTTTTTGGCTCCATCCTGCGCTTCCCAGGTTCTTGTTTGTATCCGTCCCTCGATGAGAGCCGATTTACCCTTTGTGAGATATTGTTTCGCGATTTCAGCGGTTTTACCGAATACAACGATATTGTGGAATTCCACCGCTTGCTGGCGCTTGCCCGATGCGTCGTTCCAGATGCGGTTTGTCGCGAGTCCGAACGAAACGACCGGTTTGCCTGAAGGCAGTGTCCGCAATTCTGGGTCTCGTGTGAGATTGCCTATTAAAAATACTTTATTGAGATTCATGTGGTGCTCCTGCGCCTAAAATTTCTTCTAATTTTGCTTCGAGCGCTTTTTCATCCGTGGGTACCCGCTCTTCTTTACGTATTGTCGCAGGTTTAATGTACGCTCTCCGTTCCGGCTGTTTTTTCCATTTGATAAGCAGAGTGCGCAGGATATACCGTTCGTTCTTTATTTTTTTCTCGAGCTCCTGAATTTTTTCTGCGGCACTTTTAAATCGAAAAGCTCCCGCATATACTTCGCGGTCGTTGCCGACAAGATAGGCGAGCGTGCGCCGCCTCGGCGTGTCCCACGAATCCACCTCGGCATCATACGAGCCGATGATTGAGCGGACACTGTCAGCGACAGTCTGCGCCTCGTCTTCAGATACGGTTGGCGCGATAAGATAGGTAATTTCGTAGCTTTTGATTGCTTCAGCCATGCGCGGATAGTAGCATGTTCTTGTCTCTGGCGCAACCTTTTGCTAGTCTCTTTATGGAGGTGACCATGTTTAAACGGCTCCGATATCGGCGTTGGAAACGCGAAGCTTTGAAGGCAATTCGGGAAGGTAACATTGCCGTTTGCGCTCTTTGCGGCGATCCCATTGTTCCTAACGATTTTGTGGGGGGAGTATATATTTGTGGGAATGGCGAGGAGAGGGAGGTCTTAGTACACGCCGGCTACCACTCGACACTCACAAATCAGGATGCATTCTGTACGACTGGTGCTATCGGTATCGGATATTGGTCCAAAAAAGGATTGCTGCTCACTAGTCCTTCCGTGGCACAAGAAGCAATGGAAAAGAAGGCGCCCGTTTCCCGTTCATACTAAAACAACGCTCCATAAGGAGCTTTTTTTATTTTTTCTCTCCGCCGACTTGCACAGGATATGCTTTTGAAAAACCTTACGGAGTGCGACAGCGCGAGTAGAGAAAAATTCAGCAGAATTTTATCGTGTTTTTCAAAAGCATATCCGAACTAGAGTCAGTCTGGAAACCCCATTCTGACTGCGGCAGTGGATTTTTGACTGCGACTCGGAGTTCCGACTCAACGTATTCCCGATACGTTTCGTCGTCCACTCCGTCGTCTCGTTTTAAAAATCCACTCCCTCGTTATCAAAAGCGGATTTCCAAGCATGCTCTAAATTTTAAACTCAATTACGTCGCCGTCTTTTACGATATATTCTTTGCCTTCCGTTCGCACGAGTCCTTTTGCTCGTGCGGCAGCATAGGATTCTGCGGACACAAGATCTTTCCAGTAGATCACTTCCGCTCGTATGAATTTTTCTTCGAAGTCCGAATGGATCGCGCGACCCGCGCGTTTTGCCGATGAGCCGCTTGGGATTGTCCACGCGCGAGTTTCGTCTTCGCCGGTTGTAAAAAAACTGATAAGTCCGAGAAACAAGTACGCCGCGCGAGCCAGTTCCCCGAGTTGCGGCGTGATACCGAGCTCGCGCTGTTCATCGGGGGTCGTTCGTGAGAGCTCTTCCTCGAGTTTGATATTCATATATACTTTTTCTTTGTTTGCCGCCGGGAGATTTTCGTCCTTTGAATTATAGAGATATAAGATTGGTTTTCCGGTTAACAGCTGGAGTTCTTGCGCGAGCGTGCGCGCATCTCCCTGCGGGATTTTCCCCGATTCAATTATCGCTTTGATGGCGCGTACTCGTTCGAGGTTTTCACGCGCCGATTGCATGCCCGCTTTCGCATCTTTTTCACTACGCGCGAGCGCTTTTTCAACGGTTGCGAGATCTGCCATCAAAAGTTCCGTTTCGATAATTCCTTTGTCGCGCTCCGGGTTTATCGAAGACTCGACATGAATGATGTTTGGGTCTTCAAATGAGCGGACAACCTCAACAATCGCATCAACCTCGCGGATATGCGACAAGAATTGGTTGCCGAGGCCTTCTCCTTCGGAAGCGCCTTTCACAAGGCCCGCGATATCAACAAATTCAATAACGGCAGGAATGCGTTTTTTACTCCGCATAAGGTCGGCCAAAATCCCGACACGCACGTCTTCGACTTCGACAATACCGATATTCGGCTCAATAGTCGCAAACGGATAGTTTGAGGTGTCTACCTGTTTTCGCGTAAGCGCCTGAAAGAGCGTCGATTTGCCGACGTTGGGTAATCCCACAATACCGATTTTCAGCGACATGCTGAAAATGGTAAACTAAAAAGCGATGTATGTAAACCCAAAAGTATTCAAAGCATACGATATCCGGGGTGATTTTCCGGAAGAGGTCAACGGCCGCTCGGTATACGTCATTATGCGGGCGTTTGTTGAATTGTTGCGGAGCAAGGAACCCAAACAGCAGAAATTTCGCATTGTTGTCGCGAATGATGGCCGCCCATCATCGCCCGAACTCAAAAAAGCGGTGCATGAAGCGTTGCTCGATGAGGGGGTTATGCTGATAGATATAGGATTTGCGACGACCCCGTTTTACTACTACACGGTTTTTAAAACAGAAGCCGATGGGGGCGTGATGATTACCGCATCGCACGCGCCACAGCGGATGAACGGCCTCAAGCTTACCACGCACGGCGCGGAGCCGCTCATGGGGGAAGGTATGGAGGTTGTAAAGAGTATCGCGAGGCGGGGCATTTTTCAGTCAAAAGCGGAGGAGCGCGGCACGGTAGAACACCAGTCGCTCTATCGCGATTACGTCGATTTTCTTCTCTCAAAAGTTGATTTATCGAAGGCTAGTGGGATAAAGGTTGTTTTTGACGCTGGCGGCGGGATGGCGGGCGTTCTCCTTCCTCATTTGGTAAAACGGCTCCCATGCGAGACAACTATTCTCGGAGGCGAGATGACATACGCAAGCGCGTTCAAAGTGCTCAACCCGCTTATTGAGGAAGATCTCGCGCCGCTCAAAAACGAAGTATTGCTCAAGCACGCAGCGTTTGGGGTCGCCTTTGACCAGGATAGTGACCGTTCGGGATTTGTGACAAACAATGCGCGATATTTCAGGTCTGATTATATCGGCGCGTTTTTAGCGCGCGAATTTTTAAAAACCAATCCCGGTGTTTCGATGGTTCACGATGTCCGCTCTTCAAGTATTTTTCGCGAAACGATCGTGGCAAATGGCGGCCGCCCGTTTGAATCTCGCGTAGGGCATTCGTTTATCAAGACGCTGATGCGGAAGGAAGATGCTTTTTTTGCCGCTGAAATGTCCGGGCATTTTTATTTTAAGGAATTTAATTATCTCGACTCCGATCTTTTGCCATTTCTGTATTTTCTCCAATTTCTCTCGCGCTCCACTAAAACGTCGGACCAGATATTGAGCGAGTTTAATATCTATCCTTCGAGCGGCGAGATCAATTTTAAGGTTGAAGGGAAAGATACTATTCTCGAGCAAATTGCCTCAAAATTTAGTGATGCCAAAGAAGCGAAATGGATAGACGGCCTTACGCTGTATTACGATGATTGGTGGGCGAATATCCGTCTCTCAAACACCGAGGCGCTCCTGCGGCTTACCGTTGAGGCGCGAACACAAGAAATACTTGAGGAGAAAGTAAAAGCGCTCAGTACGGTTATCGGGGCTTAAAAAAGTCCGACTTTCTTTTTTGCTTCCGCTAGTGTTTTTTGGGCGGCTAAACGCGCTTTTTTGCTTCCTTCAACAAGCAGTTTCTCAACTGCTTTTTTATTTTTTGAGAGTTTTTGGTATTCCAGCTGGATTGGCTCAATGAGCATGATGAGAGAGCTCGCGACTGCTTCTTTGAACTCGCCGTATCCGCGCCCGAAAAAGCGTTTCTCGATTTTTCCGATCGATTCGCCTGACGCAAGATGCATAAGCATAATAAGATTTGAGATTGCAGGTTTTTTCTCTGGGTCGTAGATAATTTCTTTTCCCGAATCGGTAACGGCTGATTTTACTTTTTTATGAATTCGTTCTGGCGGATCAAGAAGCCCGATCTGGGTTGCCTCCCCATGCGATTTGGACATTTTTTTCTCTGTATCTTGGAGCGAAAGCACCTTAAGCTCTTGCCCGACAAGCCCCACTGGCTCGGGAAATAGTTTCCCAAATCGCGTATTAAATCTTCGCGCAATCTCGCGCGAAAGCTCAAGATGCGGGAGCTGGTCTTTCCCGACAGGTACAACCTGTGCTTTGTAGGAGAGGATATCTGCCGCTTGTAACACGGGGTACGAAAGGAGTCCGAGATTTGTTGCCTTTGGGTGTTCCGAAAGCATTTCTTTATAGACTGGATTTAACTGGAGCATCGAGATTGGCGTGATCATAGAGAAAAGTGTCGCGAGTTCAGTATGCTCCGGCACTTGTGATTGGACAAAAATCGTTACTTTTTTCGGGTCGATACCGGACGCAAGATATAGCATGACAATCGTGAGTGTATTGTCGCGGACAGTTTTTGTATCTTCGAGCGTTGTGAGCGCGTGCAAATCCGCAACCATGAGATAGGTCTGGTGGTTTTTTTGATGTTCAAGAAGCGGTTTAAGCGCGCCAAAATAATTCCCCACATGGAGCGAATTTGTCGGCCGAAGTCCGGTTAAAAGGATTGGTTTAGGCATGAGGGGATTATAACTATATTTTCTCATTTTACAAAGTGGGCTCTTCTCGCTAGCTTTTTAGTAGAGTTTCTTTTCTCTCAACCTGGAGGTGGGGATGCGTGTCCATGTCTTCAAGGTAGATTATTCATACTGCGGATCTCTATCTGGCTATGAATTTACAGTAGATTCAAGATCAGGGAACATCCGGTTTTCTAGGCTAGAAGAAATCGCCAGTAAGGTTTTCAACGTCGCATGTGGTGCTAAGATGATTGAGATCGACTATAACCCCCCTGCGCCTATTTTGTGGAATGGTATGGGAGGTGTTCAACATTGTGTTCCTTTAACTCAAGACGAACAGGAAATTTTTTGGAAAACATTCAAAGAAATCATAATCGACAGATACGGCTTCGACGATATATAACATCTTACTTGGGTACACAAAACCCAAGTTTTTTATAAATACCTCCACTAGACGTTGGACGTCTAGTGGAGGTATTCTTTTAGTATGCAGCGAGTGAAATTTGGGAACGGCAATTTCTATCATATATACAATCGAGGGGTTGATAGACGAAATGTTTTCCTTGATTCAAAAGATTTCGACCGCTTTCTACAGAGCATGGAGGTGTTTAATACCGTAGAGCCACTCGGCGGTCTTTATATACAGGCATTGTTGGAAAGGGGATTACAAAAACATCTCGCTAGACGTCCAACGTCTAGCGGGAAGCTCGTTCGGATTATTTGTTATTGTTTAAATCCTAATCATTTTCATTTGATTTTGGAGCAGTTGGTTGAGGGCGGAATCAGCGAGTTTATGAAACGTCTTGGTGGCTATACAAAATATGTAAACAATAAGTATAAACGCAGCGGCGCATTGTTTCAGGGAAAGTTCAAGTATGTTCATATAGATTCCAACGAATATTTACTGCGTGCGAGCGCATATGTAAATCTCAATAATCGCGTACACCAGTTAAAGCATGGGGAGTTTCGTTCAAGTTGGTCTGAATATGCCGGATCGAAAAGGGATGATTTTTGCTACACAAAAGTAGTTCTTGGCCAGTTTCATGATTTTGTGGAATACGAAGAATTCGCCCAGGATTCTTTAAAGGATATTTTAGCAAGAAAGCAACTGCAAAAAGAGCTGGGCGCGTTACTACTTGAGTAACCTCGCTAGACGTTGGACGTCTAGGATACAAAAATAGTTCCCTATGTGGAGCGAATTTGTCGGCCGAAGTCCGGTTAAAAGGATTGGTTTAGGCATGATTTAACTTTCTTAAAAGATATTTTGCAGGCCATACCAACATGCATGCGATAGGATATATAAGTATTACCCCGGCAAATTGTAGTGTGACTGCATTTTTGAGAAACCAATCGGCAAGACAGGGTGAGGGTGCGCTCATCACATCTAGACAATATGAGTGCGCAACCATGTCTACAAATTTTAGCCATCCAAATATCAATAAGAGAAATAGAATGATTTTTATTGCGGTTGGTTTCAAGAAGTCCATACCAAAATAATAACGCAAAACCCGCTTCTTGAGAAGCGGGTTTTCATAAACTAGACTTCTATCACTACCGGGAGCACCATTGGGCGTCTTTCGGTCTTGTGGTATAAGAACTGTCCGATTTTGTCGCGGAGTTCTTCTTTGACGTACTGGAAATTGACGGGGTGCATCTGCTCGGTGATACCTTCGATAATGTGTTTTACGCGCCCTCGGGTTTCGTGGAGAAGCTCCTTTGATTCTTTGAGATAGATAAAGCCGCGCGAAATAATATCCGGCGAGCCGCGCACTTTACCCGTTTGAGAATCTACCACGGCGATGATGACAAACATACCGTCTGCCGCCATCATTTGGCGGTCGCGAAGCACCACTTCTTTTACGTCGCCAACGCCGAGACCGTCCACCATCACATAATTTGAGGGGACTTTCTCTCCGCTTGCGCGTATCGTGTCGTGGGTTAATTCTACGACCAAGCCGTTCGACGGGATTACGATATTTTGTTTCGGGATACCCACCGATTCGGCAAGTTTTGAGTGCAGTTTCAGCATGTAGTAGTTACCGTGGATCGGCATGAAGAATTTTGGCTGCATGAGATTGATCATGAGCTTGAGGTCTTCTGCCTGTGCATGTCCGCCGGCATGGATATCCATCATCTGATAATGGAATACCGTCCCGCCTTCCCGATAAATAGTGTCTTTCAGCGTTTGCACTGTACGCTCGTTACCCGGGATAACAGACGAAGAAAAGATAACCGTGTCTCCTTCCTCGAGCCGCACATACCGATGTTCGCGCGTTGCAACGCGCATTAGAACCGCGCTTCCTTCGCCTTGCGCTCCTGTGCAGAGAAAAAGAATTTTTTCTGGCGGGTAGTCGTTGACATTTTTTACGTCAACCATGATGCCCTTCGGGATTTTCAAATATCCGAGTTCTTGTGCGAGCGCGACGTTCGATTTCATCGAATAGCCGTCGATGACGACCTTGCGGCCGTATTTTTCGGAAAGATGAATCAGCTGTTGGATGCGGGAGATGAGCGATGAGAAAGTTGCGACTATAATGCGCCCCTTTACGTCCTTGAAGATGTCTTCAAGATTATTTTCAATTGTTTTCTCCGAGATTGAATGCCCCGGGCGTTCCGCTCCGGTTGAGTCCGACATAAGCATCAATACGCCCTCTTGCGAAAGCCGCGCCATTTTTGCGTAATCGGCAGGCTTGTCGCCTACGGGATTATTATCAAACTTGAAGTCTGCGGTATGGCATACAATTCCAACCGGCGTGTGGATAGCAACGCCTACCGTATCGAAGATATTGTGGTTGACATGGAAAAATTCCACGTCAAAAATACCAAGCTTGAGCCGTGAGCTGCCCGAGATTTCTTCAATGTTAATCGGCGGGAGATGTTTGAAATCATCTTGCCGCTTCATGATGATGCCGCGCGTGAGCGGCATTGCGTAAATCGTCGGCGCCCCGAGTTCTGCGGAGAGATATGGAATCGCGCCGATGTGGTCATAATGGCCGTGAGTAATGATGACGCCCCGAATATTGTTTTTCTTCTCTTTGAGATATGTGACGTTAGGAATAATATAATCAATTCCCGGCATATTTTCCTCGGGGAATTGGAGTCCCATATCAATGATAAGAATATCGTTTCCGTATTCGAGGAACGACATATTTCGACCAACTTCTTCAACTCCGCCCAAGGGTACTACGCGAAGAGTGTTCGCGGCAGGCGCGGCGTGCATTGTGTGCGACGTGTGCCGCACGTCAACGCGCCGCGAAGAGGCATGCGGCTGTGGCCGTCGCCTCGGGCGTTGCCCTCTATGAGGTTGTGTAATCATATTGTGCCGAGGGGGGGATTTGGTTTTCTTCTCGAAAACCCTGGGCAATGCCGTCGGGCATTACCTTCAAATCCCTTTTATTAGTAAGAGTCGTTTCGACATAGTGCCGAGGGGGGGATTTGAACCCCCATTCCCTTGCGGGAACTCGCCTCTGAAGCGAGCGCGTCTGCCAGTTTCGCCACCTCGACTCTCTTCGGATTATATCGAAGAGAGATAGCTTACAAAAGTATAGTTTTTTATGATAGTAAACGCAGTATACCCGATTCCCCGGAAAAATGCAAGGTTTTGACGAAGAACCCGATTTGGGCTTCTCTATAATGAATTTCGTGCAGCGCGCGCGTTCTTATCGAAGCAGGATGTTCCACACGCTTTTTTCGCTCATATACCAGTCCGTAATATTGCTGAATCTTTCCTGTGGGAGCGAGATTTGGGACAGAGCGACGCCATGGAGATTGCCGGGGATAGTGTAGAGATACGAAGGGCTGTAGAGAAATATCGCGGGTTTGTCTTTCACGATTTCCTGCTGGAAAAACTTATAGAGCTCTTCGCGCTTATCGGCATCTGTTGTCGAGCGCGCATCGTCGAGGAGTTTATCAACGCGCGTACTCGCGTAGAGTGCGATATTGAGCCGCGGGTCATTTCGCTGGGAGGAATGCCAAAAGGCAAACGGATCCGGATCATATCCGACGACTTGCCCGAAGAGAAGCGTTTCAAAATTACGCGGCCGGATGATAGTTTGTTCGAGATCTCCCAGCTCGTAGGGCTGTATATTTACTCCGACGCCGATCTCGAGCCACATGTCGCGGATAAGTTCCGCGGTCTGTTTCAAACTGGGGTCGTCTGACGTGGCGATTGTTATGACGATCGGCGTACTGTTTTTTTTCTCTTTTTTCTCGATAATGCCGTCTCCGTCGGTATCTGCATACCCCGCCTTTGCAAGGATGTTTTTTGCCTGCTCTACATCGCGTGTTGTTGCTTCAAGGGTTGAGGCATGCCCGAAAGTACCTGGTGGGATTGGTAGCGAGGTAGCGGTTCCATACCCGCCCGCAACTTCACGGATAATCCGCTCGCGATCTATGGCAAGTTCCAGCGCCGTTCGGAGCGTAAGGTCCTCCAGCGGCTTAAAATTGCCTTGATTAAAAAAGAGCCCAAAAATACGAGGGAGGCGGATTTCGATAGTATGTGAATTTTTTGGCAAGGTATCAATAGAGCCGCTTCCGGAATTAACATCGCCGTCTTTCATCGCAGCTGCCAATTCTTCTTTTGACGAGAAAAACACAAATTCAATCGCGTTGATATATGCAGGTCGCTGGCGATAGCGGCTAAAGCGTTCGAGCCGATAGCGTGAGATGCTGCCCGTTTGTGTTTTTGTAACCGCGCCTATCCGAAACGGACCTGCGCCAATCGGTTTGGTGTTGTATTCGGAGAGATGAAATTCTTCGGGCGTCACCTTTTCCCAGATGTGTTTCGGTATAATGCCGAGCGTTGCGTTTTCCAAAAACGGCGCGTACGGTTTTTTCAAATGGAATTTTACTTCGCGGTCTCCCGAAATTTCTACCGTGACTCCTTCCCAGTTTGCGCGCTTGGGGCTGTCGATTTTCGGGTTTTTGGCAAGATTAATCGTGAACGCGACATCTTGCGCGGTAAGGCGGCTGTTATCGTGCCAGTAGAGATCGTTTTTCAGATGAAACGTGTAGGTGAGCCCGTCTTCCGAGATTTCGTAGCTCGCCGCAAGATCAGGCGTGAGGCTTCCCTTGCCGTCCGATTTAAGGAGGCCTGCATATATAATCCGCGTGAGGTCACGATCGGTATCGGAAACAGTGAGGAGCGGGTTGATGAATTTTGGAGCAAGTACCGCGCCCTCGACGAGTGTTCCGCCGCTCGCGGGGACTTTTTTTGAGTGGTAGCGGTCAATATTGATGAGCATGAGCGTCCCTGTAACCCATGCGATTGCAAAAAGCGACAAAAAAACGACTTTCTCGCGCTTGGGAAGAAGATTAAAGGCCGTCTGCCAGTTTTGCCCGAACTTCATATGTATTTTTTAACGAAGGAAGATTGAGAGCAGGGCTGAAACAAAAAAGAGAACTCCGAGAAGGATCGTTGCAATAAAAAGTTTTTTCTCGAGGCCCCTTCGAGTGCTGTATACACTGCCGTCGCCGCCAAATGCACTGCCTGCGCCGGCACTGCGCTGTTGGAGCAATATCGCTCCCATAAGGAGAATTGAGATGATGAGCTGCATATATGGAAGAAACTGTTTCATTCTTTCAGTATATGTTTTTTAGCGCGGTATGACAAGCCGCGATCTGCGGCGTCTGTGAAATGAGATAGCAAACCGGTGTGCTTCGTCACGAATGTGCGTAAGAAGATAAAGGAGTGGCGGCGGAAGCGATACAAGCCCGATCGGGTCTTTGCGGCCCTCGATAAAGAGTTCTTCCTCACGTTTTGCGAGCGCGCTGAAGCGGATGTGAGTTTCTGCGAGTGCGGCTCGCGCGGCGCCGAGCTGTCCTTTGCCGCCGTCAATGAGTATAAAATCGGGCTTGCGCCATTCTTTATGCGCGAGGCGCCGCGAGAGAACCTCTGTGATCATCGCGGGGTCGTTGATGCTCGAAGTCGACCGCATGATAAATTTGCGGTAGTCGCTTTTTTTAGGGATGCCGTTTTCAAAGACAACCATAGATGCGACCGATGTATCTCCTTGGTGGTGCGAGATATCATATCCCTCTATGCGATAGGGGATTTTTGTGAGCTTCAAAAGATATTTCAATTCTTGAAGCGCCTTGAGGCGTTCTTCTGATATCTCTCGCTTGAGATAGGGGCTGTGTTTGAGAATACGGTCGAGACTTATAAGCTGGTCGCGTAGTGTGCGCGCTTTTTCATACTCTTGGTGGGCGGCGTATATCTGCATATTTTTTTTGAGAGACAGCATGAGCGCTCGTGCTTTGCCGGAAAGTATTTTTTTAATTGCGATGATATTCGTTTTGTATGCGCGGATTTCTTTTGCCGATGCAAACCCTTTGCGGCAGCAGAATCCCAAACATTTGCCGAGTTCGGCGTTGATGCACGTTCGCGCGTGGGGTGCGCGCGGGGAGCACGTGCAGTAGGGGAATATGTTTCGGAGAAGCCGCATGACCCGCTTGATCGCCTCTCCGTCGGTAAACGGTCCTATAAAAGTACTTTTTGTTTTTTTGTTTTTTGGGTTTTCTGTCGGTTGATGCGTAAGAAAAATTCTGGGAAATATATCTTTTGTGTATTCTACGAAAAAATAGTTTTTGTCATCGCGGAAAAGGATATTGTATTGAGGGCGGTGCGTTTTTATGAGCTCCGATTCGCGTATCAAGGCTTCAATGTCTGATGCGAGCTCTTCCCATGCAACTTGGGATGCTTCCTCAAGCATATGCTCTTTCCATCCTGTGTGGAGATATGAGCGAAGGCGCGCGCGCAAATTTGCCGCTTTCCCGACATAGAGAATGCGGCCGCGTGCGTTTTTAAAAAGATATACTCCGGGGGTTTGAGGCGCTTTTTTGATTGTATTTCCGATATTCATGCGCCATCAGTATATCACGAGAATTGAGTTGACCCCGTAGTGAAAAATCGTATTGCGCCCCCATATAAAAAAGCTTGTATCTGCATATCTTCTGGCGTGCAAGAAAACTTACGGGTTTTAACAACCAGGCGGCGCGAAAGCAAAAAAATACGATTTTCTACTACGGGGTTGATGAGGCGCCTTACGTATTTTTTGTACGCATATTATACTAAATGGTGGTGTTTGTTCTTCCCCGCCTTTAAAATCCCGCCGAGAAGCTTCCTCCATGAGCACGTAAGGAGTGTGCGCCCGCACACGCTCGCACTTACGTGCTCTTTTCTTGTTTGTGTGAGGTGCTTCCAAGCTATTGAACCATTACGCGATCGCATTGTCTCTCTCGGGCGGCTTCCGGGGATGCCCAGGCAGGGCGCTCTCGGCAGGGTCTCGGAGCTCGAAGTGCCCGATTCAGGTGGGCACACGGGCGACATCATTATCACGGTCTTCGACGGCGTCCGCTACCGGATGAAGATCGAGGACTTTGATTCTCTGCTCCACTGACCAAAGAACCGGGCGCGCTTGGGGAGGGAACTCTGAGCGCGCCCTTTGTCTTTCATATTGATTTTTTCAAAAAACTGCGTTATGATGCGGTACTTGGATATGAAACAACGAGAATCTTTCATACGAATACGCGGAGCGCGCGTGCATAATCTGAAGAATATTGATATTGATATCCCCAAAAACTCTCTCGTTGTTATTACCGGGCTTTCAGGATCCGGAAAATCATCTCTTGTTTTTGATACGATCTACGCCGAAGCCGAACGTCGTTTTGTTGAATCGCTTTCGAGCTATGCGCGGCAGTTTTTGGGCGTCAAAGAAAAACCCGATGTCGAATCAATCGAAGGGCTTTCGCCTTCGATTGCGATTGACCAAAAAAGCGTTTCCCGAAATCCGCGGAGCACCGTGGGAACAATCACCGAAATCTATGATTATCTGCGGCTTCTTTATTCTCGCGCTGGAGTTCCGCATTGCCCGCAGTGCGGCCGCCAGGTTAAACGCCAAACTGCCGATGAAATCGTAAAACGTATTGCGGGGATGATTCCTGGTTCGCATTTATTACTGCTCGCGCCGGTCATCCGCGGCAAAAAAGGGGAACATAAATCCGTGCTTATGGAGATCGAGCGCGGCGGATTTTTGCGCGTTCGTCTCGATGGCGAAGTGCTTCGCATTGAAGAGGCGAAAGATCTCGCGCTTGACCCGAAGAAAAAACACTCGATAGAAGTGGTTATCGACCGGCTTATCGTGGATAAGGGGCTTGATCGCGCGCGGCTCCGCGACTCGGTAGAAACCGCGCTCAAAATCGGCAAAGGGTTTCTTGTCGCCAACAATACTATGGAGGACACGCTTTTTTCCGAACATCTTGCCTGCCCACACTGTGGGATTTCGCTCTATGATCTCGAGCCACGTGCGTTTTCTTTCAATAGCCCCTATGGCGCGTGCGTTGTCTGCACCGGTCTCGGCTCTACGCTTGAGGTTGACCCCAAGCTCGTGATTCCGAATAATAAACTCTCTCTTCTCGAGGGCGCGATTCAGCCGTGGGCGCGCGCGTCTCACAAGGTAGGGCGCCAGTCGTGGTATTGGTGGATGCTCGAAGACCTTGCCTCGCGCTTCGATTTTAGCCTTGAGAAGCCAGTTCGCGATCTCCCGAAAAAAATTGTCGATATGATTCTCAACGGCGATGGCGAAAAATTCGAAGGCGTCGTCCCGAATCTCAAGCGTCGCTGGAAGGAAACGGACTCCGAATGGACGCGCGGCGAAGTCGAACGGTATATGCTCGTACAAACATGTGTTGCTTGCGAGGGGCGCCGTCTCAAACCCGAAGTTCTCGGAGTTACGGTTGACTCAAAAAATATTGCCGATGTCTCGATGCTTTCGATCAGCGATGCGCTCGCGTTTTTTAATGGTTATTCAAAAAAAGCTCCGCGCGAGATTGGTTTGGTTCTCAAGGAGATTATGCGGCGGCTTGAATTTTTGATGAATGTCGGGCTTGAATATCTCACGCTCGCGCGTGAATCGACAACGCTCGCTGGAGGCGAGGCACAGCGGGTGCGGCTTGCGACACAGATCGGCTCGCATTTGACCGGCGTTATCTATGTGCTTGATGAGCCGTCGATCGGACTTCATCCGCGCGATCACGCGATGCTTCTTGAAACAATCAAGAATCTCCGCGATCTCGGGAATACCGTCCTTGTCGTTGAGCATGATCGCGAAACGATGAGCGAGTCCGATTGGATTATTGATCTCGGGAAGGGCGCTGGGTCGCACGGCGGAGAAATTATTTACGAGGGGACTTTTAAAGATATCCTTCGCGGCCGTACATTGACCGGCGAGTATCTTTCCGGGCGCAAAAACGTAGAAATTCCAAAAAGAAATGCGCGCGAGAAACCTGGTAAAGAATGGCTGGCTCTTAAGGGTGCCTGCGGCAATAACCTCAAGAATATAACGCTCCGGATTCCGCTGGGGCGCTTTGTCTGCGTCTCCGGAGTTTCCGGTTCCGGCAAATCTACGCTCGTCAACGATACGCTTGCGAAAGCGCTCATGAAGCATTTTTATAGATCGCGCGAGATACCCGCGGAGTATAAATCAATCAAAGGGCTTGGTAAGCTCGACAAGGTAGTTGTGGTTGATCAGTCGCCGATCGGACGCACGCCGCGATCAAATCCCGCGACGTATACGGGTACATTCGGGCCGATCCGCGGTATTTTCGCGCATACGCGCGAGGCGCGAGCGCGCGGCTATAGCCCGGGCCGATTCAGTTTCAATGTCAAAGGAGGCCGGTGCGAGGAGTGCGAGGGACAAGGCGTAAAAAAAATCGAGATGTATTTCTTGCCCGATTTGTATCAGGAATGCGAGGAATGCCGCGGCAGAAGGTACAATAAAGAGGCGCTTGAGATTGAATACCAGGGCAAAAATATTGCCGACGTGCTCGATATGTCGGTTGAAGATGCTCTTGGATTTTTCACAGACATTCCGATGATTCGCGAGAAGCTTGAGACGCTTGTCAAAGTGGGTCTTGGGTATATGAAATTAGGGCAGGCGGCTACAACATTGTCGGGAGGCGAGGCACAGCGCGTAAAGCTTGCAGCGGAACTCGCAAAACGCGCGACCGGCAAGACTCTCTACATTCTCGACGAGCCGACGACGGGGCTTCATTTTGATGATATTCAAAAATTACTTTTGGTTCTTGACGCACTTGTTGAAAAGGGGAACACGGTACTTGTCATCGAACACAATCCGGATTTTCTCAAAAACGCCGATTGGATCATAGATCTCGGCCCGGAAGGCGGGGAGCTTGGTGGTACGGTTATTGCCGAAGGGACTCCGGCAGATATTGCCAAAAATCCGAAATCTTATACGGGGAAGTGGCTTAAAAAGGCGTCTAACTATTGAAGTCCGACTTCAATAGTAAAAAGGGCGCCCGCGCGCGAGGAGTTGACCAACTAGCATAGATTTGCTGTCATTAGAGTGTCAAGATTAGTTCTTTGTCATTCAATTCTCGGTAGCAATTTAGTTGGAAACAAAACAATGTTCTCACTAAATCGCTGCCGAGAAAACAGCCGCTAGAGGATGACCTCTGCGAACCCAGAAGCATAGAAAGGAAATGACATGAAAAAGCTTGGTGGGTTTCTCGAGGCTGTTTTGGTGTTATCAGTATTCGTCGGAGGGTTTGTCATCGCAACGCGTAGCCACGCCGGACTCATCCCGGGCGGCGGCGCTGTCAGGTCCGACTGCTATGTTGAGCTGGATGTGAAGGGCATCACGAACCCGAGCAACGAGGTGCGAAAGAACAAGCTCGTGCTCTGCACAGATGGGGATGCCTGCGACGTTGGTCCCTGCGGCGACAATCAATGCAACGTCCAGGTTTCCCTCTGCATCAATCAGACTGATCCTAACCTGGGGGTGTGCACCGCGCCGAGCGCGCTCGACAATGTGAAGATTGTGAGCCGCGGCAAGGTGAAACTCAACATCCAGAAGCCGAATCCGTTAATGGGCACCCGCTGCGGCGATATAGCTGGGACGACCGTCCCCGTGAAGCTCAACAAGAAGGGACAGCCCAAGGGGTCAGGCAAGGCCAAGGTGAACATCACCGCCAAAGCGCCTCGTGGCACACGACCACGTACTGATAGTGATAAGGTCACAATGAAGTGCCTGCTACGCACGGTCGCGTGCCAGCCAACTACGACCACACTCCCGCCGGCTTGCGGCGACGGCGTCGTTAATGGCAGTGAGGAATGCGATCCCAACAGCAGTTCTCCTGGCTGCGCCGTCGGAGAGTTTTGTAATAGCACTTGCCAGTGTGTGTCAGCGCCGCTTTGCACCTGTGGCGGCTCGGAGCCCACCTCTCTTCGCTTCGTGACCGAGGTTGGTACCGGCGACTGTGGTCTCGTCAAGGTCAACAGCGGTATTTCGCGCGTGCTCAAGTGTGGAGGTTTGTACTTTGGAGGGGGTGCCGAGTCGGTACCACTGCCCGCGCCGCTCCCTGATATGGGCGTGTTTAGCACCAAAACGAGGTGCAGCGGCAACACGCTGGCGCTCTCCCAGATGACGCCGGCCGAAACTGGCAGCGAACGCAATTGCACTGCCAAGGATTGCCTCTTTGGCGCACCGTTGCCCATCCCGAACCTCGACAGCCCTGCGGTCAGCACATGCATCATTAACGTGATCACCCGTGGCGCGGTCGGGACTGCCGATTGCCAGACTGGCGACACCACGATCGACCTCCCGCTCCGCTCAGACATCTACTTGTTCGCTGACCTACTGAACGATTCATTGCCGGAGCGCCCGGGTGTACCCGGCCTGCAGCCCTGCCCTATCTGTACCAAGGTGTGTTCGGGGGCGACTCAGCAGAACACGTTGCCGTGCGTGACGGATAACGACTGCCCGAACAACGAGACGTGCGGTGAGGCGGCAAAATGCCTCGGCGGCACGAACCACGGCCTTTCATGCACACCGGCGACCTCAATTCTCGGTCAGTGCGATCGTTGTCCGGGATCACCGGGCCCGGGCGAGTGCAAGCTTGGCGACCAGTGCCGGTTGGACGCCGACTGCAAGGGCGAGAAAGCTCCTGGCCTACCCGCCTTCTGTAATATCCCCTATCCCACAAGCCACGATTGTTCACTACCAGTGAAGGATGGGCAGCCGATCGGACAGTTGCCGATTGCCTTTGCGCTCACTACCGGGATGGCGAGTGCGACCGCGGTGGATATGAATGGGCCCACCTTCGACGGCGTCTCGGACGAAGTGTTCTGCGGCTTTTGTCGTGACGTGGACTATAGTTACTTTTTCGGCGCCTGCCAGCCAGGCAGTCGGAGCGCGGGCACACCTTGTGCCGGCAATTGCGACTGCTATGTCTGCGTCGGCGGTACGCAGGATGGCCAAGAATGTTGTAGGACAACGAGTCTGGACGCCTGCCTGAACGCTGGCGGCACATGCGACAAGGGCATATGTGGCGGTGCCATTCCCTGCCAGTCGAACGCCGACTGCAGCCAGCCATTCGAGGCGTGCAGCCAGCGCAACAACGGTGCCTTCAATAAACTGGCGGCGAAGACGATCACGCTGACTGGCTCGCCGGGTGGTTCCCTCGTCGATCGCCTACAACACCCTGTGACGTTGGTGGGGACCTTCTGCATCCCGCCGATCTTCGACCCCTCAATTGATAACGCGGCCGACACCCCGGGCCCTGGCGCCACTGCGATCCCCGGCAAGACCCAGCTCCTGCCATGACCAGGATGGTGTGAGGCCCGCGATATCCTACCGTCCCCCTTAACACACTAGGGGATAGTGTACTAGGATGCTTTCACGATTGTTCTGGGCGGGCGTTGCCCGAGGCGCTTAGCGGTCCTCGAAGCAAGGAGAAGAACAGCTAAGTCTCTGCGTAAGGCGATCCTCGGCCACGCGGAGGAAAGACAGGGGTGCAGCTCTAGCCGTTGTCCCAGGCTGGGCGAAGACGAACTGAAACGGGACCCGGAAGAGGGAGAGGCGCCCCCGCCTCTCCCTCCCGGAACAAGATTCACCCGGGTGCGGTTATACTGCCCCGGGGATTGTTTTTATATGGACCGTACTGAGTTGACCCCGTACCTCATAATGGCATTAAATCTTTGTGCTTGGGTACGATGGTGGCTTGCACAAGGCGTGCTGTTCGGGGAAGTTTCGCCTGCCCATCTAGGGATTTGCTTGCGCAATGCCATTATGAGGTCATGGGGTTGACATTTTTCTGTAGATTCTTACAATAGGCTGTGTTAGCACTCTAGAGTCGAGAGTGCCAATACAGTTATAAGTTAAAAGTGCCAAGTGTTCAGACTATTATTTCTCATTTTCTGGTCACTTTTCACTCATCACTAAACACTTAAGCATTATGAACATCAAGCCACTTGGTGATCGTGTTTTGATTAGGCCGCTTTCTCAAAGTGAGAAAGAAGGTAAAACCGCATCAGGGATTGTAATCCCTGATACTGCGGAAAAGGAACGCCCGGAAGAGGGGATGGTTGTTGCTGTCGGACCCGGAAAAATGTCTGACGATGGAAAACTCATTCCGCTCACTGGCGTGAAGGTAGGGGATCGCGTACTTTTCTCAAAGTACGGCCCGACGGAGATAAAAGTCGATGGAAAAGAATATTTGATAGCGCGCGAGGAAGATATTCTCGCGGCCGTGGAGAAATAAGCACATATGGCAAAAGAAATTATTTTCAATGAAAAGGCGCGCGAAGCGCTCCGAAGAGGAGTCGACACTCTCGCAAACGCCGTCAGGATCACACTCGGCCCCAAAGGCCGCAACGTTGTGATTGACAAAAGCTACGGCCCGCCGACGATTACAAATGACGGCGTAACGATTGCAAAAGAAATAGAAGTCTCCAATAAAATCGAGAACATGGGCGTCGAGATTGTAAAGGAAGTTGCCTCAAAGACGAACGATGTTGCGGGCGACGGAACGACCACAGCGACGCTTCTTGCGCAGTCCATTTTCAATGCGGGGCTGTTGGAACTCGCGGGGTCCGCGACGATGCCTCTCATCTCTCTTAAAAATTCTCTTCTCGAGGGAGTTGAACGGATTGTCGAGGTTCTGAAAAACTATGCCGTCAAAATTGATTCCAAAGAAAAATGGCAGCAGGTCGCGACGATTTCCGCAAAAGACCCCGAGATTGGCAACTTGATTGCCAATGTGATTGAGAAGGTCGGGAAGGACGGAGTTGTAACCGTTGAGGAAGCGCAGACATTCGGCGTCTCCCACGAGGTTGTCGAGGGCATGCAATTTGATCGTGGCTATGTCTCGCCGTATATGATTACCAATCCCGAGCGGATGGAGGCGATATACGAACACCCGAAAATTCTTATCACCGATAGAAAGATTTCTGCTATTGCCGATATCTTGCCGATTCTTGAAAAGCTTGCGCAGTCCGGCAAAAAGGAACTTATTATCGTTGCCGAGGAAGTCGAGGGGGAGGCGCTTGCGACTCTTGTCGTAAACAAAATCCGCGGGGCATTCCATACGCTTGCGATCAAGGCTCCAGGTTACGGAGACCGCCGGAAAGAAATGCTCGAGGATATCGCGGTCGTAACGGGCGGTACGGTTATTTCTGAAGAGCTCGGGCTCAAACTCGAGAAAACGGAACTCACTATGCTTGGGGAAGCGCGAAAAGTTGTCGCGACCAAAGAAAATACGACTATTATAGACGGTAACGGAGACCGCGAGTATATTGAGAAACGCGCCCTTCAAATCAAAAAACAAATTGCCGATACCACTTCGGAATTCGACAAAGAAAAATTGCAGGAACGCTACGCAAAGCTCAAGGGCGGCGTTGCCGTTATCCGTGTGGGTGCCGCGACCGAAGTTGAGCAGAAAGAAAAACAGCATCGCATTGAAGATGCGGTGTCCGCGACGAAGGCGGCGATTGAAGAGGGCATTGTGCCGGGAGGCGGGATTGCGCTCTTACTCATGAGCTATCTTTTCTCCCCCGAAATACTTGCGAAAAACAAATCGCGCCAAAACCGCGAGGCGGTATACGCCGCGCACCGGATTTTGGTACGCGCGCTCCGCGCTCCGTTTGAGCAGATTATGCTGAACGCTGGCAAGGCTCCCGCCGACCTTATCATGGCGCTTGAGGAAAAATGGAGTATTGCCGAAAAAGTAAAAGAATTCCGCGCGTCGGGTACGCAGACAGTCAAACTCCCGCAGTTGGGATATGATGTTTCAGGTGAAGAGTTTGTCAACATGCTTGATGCGGGTATTATCGACCCCGTCAAAGTAACGCGTTCTGCTCTCCAGAATGCGGCTTCCGCAGCGGCCATGCTTCTTACTACCGAGGCGGCCATTGCCGATATTCCTGAAAAGAAAGAGCCGGCAGGCATGCCAGGTGGGGGCATGGGCGGCGGTATGGGCATGGGGGATTACTAAATTTTCTTAAGAGAAAATTTTACAAACAGCTTCCAATGCGCTTTTGGGGGCTGTTTTATTTTGCTTGCAATTTCCCACTATCGTGGTAGATATTGAGTTAGATTACGGTCAAAAGCTCAGAAGCTTCTCGAGGGGAGGCGAAAATGTTCTTTGCAAAACTTGGTAAACGCTCTTTAGAGTATATTGCTCGCTATTCTCATGACCAGCATATTTCACTTGATAAAGCATTCCGGCAGATTTTGCTATTAGGTTTAAGTCAACTTGAGGCTCAGATATCAGTAGCCGCGCGTGACGAACGGAAAAAGTTTATTCAAGAGCATTGGCAGTTAGAATCAGATAAGGAACTTGCAATTGCGTGTAACTGTTCTATTGACGAAATCCGTGATGAGAGAAGTGTCCTTGGTTTAAAGAGACAACTCGGGCGGAGAACCTTTTCTCACCGGCGGGACGAAGTCAATGAAATCATTCGCGTGCAGTGGACGCAAAAAAGTGATTTAGAATTGGCGAGGGAACTAGGGCTTGCTCGCGGCACAGTTGCTTGTTATAGGAGCTATCTTGGGTTAAGGAGGGATAAAAGAATATTGCTGCCCACAAACCCGCCGACTTTAGCGCAGGATAAAGCACCCGTTACCGTTAAAGATTCTATAGAAGATGATGCGACGACACAATTTATCCGCATGCACTATTTGACAATGAGTGACGGCGAGCTTGGTCGGTCGCTCGGGCTCAATCGGGCAGATGTTATCCGTAGACGATATATGCTTGGCTTGCAGAAAATGCGTAGTCAAGAATCCGAGGGCGTGAGATTGCAAATAGATTTCAATGCATTGAAAGAAGCTGTAACGAATGGCGGACTTACTCTCACTGAATATATGTGCCAAAAAAATATCACTGTTACTCGTGAACGTATGAGGCAGCTCTGTGATGAAAATGGCATCCAGTCGAATTACAAAACAAGAACACCGCTTTGGTATGCAAATCGAGTTGGTGAGCCTAATCTGGCGAATAAAGCGTGGCTCGAAGACCAATTGCGGGAGGCGTTTGGGGCTAGCGCTCTTGGTGCACGGTTAGGGGGGATTACAATGGAGGTTATTAAAGCTCAAGCAAGGCGTTTGGGTATTGACCCTGCTCTCTTGAAGGCAAGCATTCCATTAATAGAACTTCGGTGTTCCGGCCCCGGTTGTGGACGGAGTTTTTTCCGAAAGAAAACTCTTATCAGAAATCCTTCCCAAAAAGTCTATTTTTGTAATAAGGTATGCCATGGTAAATGGATGGCGACATTCCACCGCCCTCGAAAATGGTCAAAGCACATTGACAGACCAGCAGAATAGAGCCAAAAAAGCCATATTTCCTCACGCCGTCTAATAAACGGCGTTTTTTAATCTCATTTGGACGTCGGACGTCCAAATGCCGCTTAGGCGTTGTTGCGCTTTTTCAAATATGCTATACTAGTGTGCATATGACCGGATTATATA
>Ga0209542_10005416_pt1 | contig 25453 bp, 27 predicted proteins | sample RifCSPhighO2_01_FD_184028 | JGI IMG/M metagenome (GOLD analysis project Ga0209542, IMG submission 184028) | Soil microbial communities from Rifle, Colorado - Rifle CSP2_plank highO2_0.1 (SPAdes) (version 2) | ecosystem: Environmental > Terrestrial > Deep subsurface > Rock core/Sediment ...
AGGTATGTCTTTCCTTGCCGGAAGAATCAGCCGTCTTGCTGGGATGAATTCCCGGCCGAAAAAAGGTTCAGGATCCTACATCTTGAGTCTGGTTGGACGCCCCGCGTGGCCATGGTTCAAGATGATGGTGGGTTCGAAGAACCCTTCTCCATGCCCGTGCCTGCAGATGACGAAGCACATCAATTCAGACAGGGTACGGTCATGGTAAGGATCGTGGAGAATGGGGAATCCCGTTTGTGCACGGTTCAGCCCCCATCCAACTCCAAGGAGGGGGGCCTTAATCTGGTGGTTTAATTCAGGTCCCAAGTGGTCACACTGCAAGGGGCTTTTTTTTGCTTGCCCTCAAGCTATTTTCCAAAGAAAAAATTGGTTGTGATGGGTATAAAAATATGATAAAGTATACTAAATAGTATGAATTCTTCAGAATTGAGGACAAAATTTTTGAGTTTTTTCGAAAAAAACGGGCATAAAATCATTCCTAGTGCTTCTTTGATCCCTGGAAATGATTCTTCCACATTATTTATCGGTTCCGGAATGCAACCCATGGTGCCATATTTATTAGGCGAAAAGCATCCCCTGGGTACCAGGATCTGTGATTCTCAGAAATCTTTTAGGGTAGGAGATATTGAAGAAGTAGGTGATGGCAGGCATAATACTTTTTTTGAAATGTTGGGGAATTGGTCATTGGGAGATTACTTCAAGAAAGAACAATTGCCCTGGATATACTCTTTTTTGGTTGATGAAGTAAAATTGAGTCCACAAAACTTATATGCTACGGTTTTTAGGGGAGCCGAAGATATTGGCGTTCCGAAAGATTCTCAGTCCGTTGGAATTTTAAAAGAGGTTTTTAAGACATATGGCATCGATGCTATTGATGTTGATTTTTCAGAAAAAGATGGCATGCAGGGCGGTAGAATTTTTTACTACCCAGTTGAAAAAAATTGGTGGTCAAAATCAGGAACTCCTGAAAAAATGCCGTTAGGTGAAATAGGCGGACCTGATAGCGAAGTTTTTTATGATTTGGGCGCTGATTTAAAAAAACACGAAAATTCACAATGGGCGAGCGAGCCGTGCCATGTAAACTGTGACTGCGGTAGATTTATTGAAATTGGCAATAACGTGTTTATTGAGTACAAAAAAACGAATCAGGGTTTTGAAAAGTTAGAGCAGCAAAATGTTGACTTTGGGGGAGGATTGGAAAGAATTACTATGGCAAGCCAAGGTTTAGATAACATTTTTGAAACAGATTTATTTTTAAATATCATAAGGAAAATCGAAGAATTATCTGGTAAGAAATATCGGGATGATAAAAAGTCTTTTGAAGTCATTGCAGACCATATAAAGTCCGCCACATTTATTATGGGGGATAATCGGGGTATTGCTCCAAGCAATACCGGCCAAGGGTATATTGTAAGAAGATTAATTAGGCGTGCCGTAAGATTTGGTAAAAAATTAGGGATTATTAAAAAAACTTGGGTGGGTTCTGTGGCTGAAATTATCATTTCGGATTACAAGGATATTTATCCTGAATTGGTAAAAAATAGAGCCTTTATTATCAAAGAGCTTTCTGGGGAAGAAGAAAAGTTTGAAGCGACACTAGGTGGCGGGATTAAAGCATTGAAGAAGATTTATAATAAATATTTTGGTGGTATTGATCCGGAAAATATGCCCGCTGGGTTTATTGTTGAAAACAACAGATTAAGAATAGATGGAAAACAAATTTTTGATTTATATCAGACCCATGGACTTCCTCTTGAAATTTCACAAGAAGTTATGAAAGAATGGGGTTTAGAATTTGATGAAGATACGATAAAAGAAGCAAGGGACGAATTTAAAAAATACTTTGAAAAGCATAGGGAACTTTCGCGGACTGCCTCGGCCGGGATGTTTAAGGGGGGATTGGCGGACCACGAACCGGTGACAATAAAATTACATACTGCGCATCACTTGCTGTTGGCGGCGCTACAAGAGTTATTCGGCAAGCAAGTAAAGCAACGTGGAAGTAATATTAATCAGGAAAGGCTAAGAATCGATTTTTCGTTTCCACGCAAAATTACCGATGAAGAGAAGAAAAAACTGGAGGATATGGTCAATGAAAAGATTCAGCAGGGTCTGGATGTAATAAAGCGGGAAATGCCGCTTGACGAGGCACAGAAAATTGGTGCTGAAATGGAATTTGGTGTAAAATACAGTGATACGGTGTCAGTTTACTTCATAGAGGATAAAAACGGTCAGTCCTTCAGCAAAGAATTTTGCGGAGGTCCGCATGTGCAAAATACGTCTGAATTGGGCAAGTTTAAAATTATAAAAGAAGAGGCTTCTAGCCAGGGAGTTAGAAGGATTAAGGCAACGCTTGAGTAAATTTATCATTTATCATATAACATATACGATTTAAAAATGTTAAATCTTAAATGTTATATGTTAAATTAGACTTATGGCAAAAAAAATTTACGATATTTTACCGCCAAAATTGGCCAATAAGAAAAAAAGCGCCGTTGCAAAACAGGCCGTTGTTGGCAAGGTTGATATGGAGCGTAAACCAAAGAGGCCCTCGGCCGTAGCCGAACGGGCGAGGCAAAAGAGAGGGGTCGAGACTATTATCCCTCCCTCTATAGTGCGCGGGAAAAGGCGCGCTCCATTAAGGGAAATCATGGCCGGAAGCGCGGTAATTCTGCTTTTGCTAAGTATCTATTTATATAACAAGTTGCCCAAGGCGGATATACAGATTTGGCCTGTTATGGAACAGTTTTCTTTGCAGGAAAAAATAACTGCGGATAAAACTGTGTTAGCCCTTGATGTGTCAAGGAAGGTTATTCCTGCTCAATATATGGAAGAAGCCCAAGACGGTTGGCAGGAGTTTTTAGCAACCGGAGATGTTAACACCGATAAAAAGGCAACAGGAACTATTAAAATTTATAATAAATTAAATCCTGCGGCGGCGTTTACCCTGATAAAGGGCACTCACTTTTTGTCTGATTCAGGGAAATATTTTGTAATTCTTGAAAAAGTGGTGATTCCCGCGGCCCAATACCAAAAAGGTAAACTTGTCGCAGGTTCCGTAAGCGTTAAAGTAGAGGCGGAGCAGGCTGGTGAAGACTCTAATATAGGCCCTTCTAAATTTTCAATACCAAAACTATCCGGCACCGCCTATTATTATAGTATTTATGCGGAATCAACCGCTACTATGATAGGTGGCCACCAGGGTAGTGCTAAAAGGGTCACTAAAGACGATATTGATAAAGCCAAAGAAGATTTAAGCAAAAAATTGTTAAGCCAAGCTGAAACTACGCTGAGGGGCAAACTTTCAGAGCAAGATGTGGTGATAGATAACTCATTGCAAAAAACCGTGATTGATTTCACCACTACGGCAAAAGCAGATACTATCATAGAAAAGTTTACCGCCAATGCCACCGTGAAGGTTTCAGCGTTAATATTTAAAAAACCGGATTTGGAACAATTCGCCAAAGGTAGCATTGGTTTAAAGTTGTCTGAGGCAGAGACTTTCCTGGAAAAAAGCTTGGAGGTAAGTTATAGCCCGGCATCGGTTGATTCAAAAAAGGGAAGTGCTCTAATGGATTTGAAGATATCTGTGCCAGCATACAAAAGCATGGACGAAAATGCTTTAGTTAACTTATTTTCCCAAAAAACCAGCGATGAAATTAAAAGCATTATAAGTGAAAATTATGGCAGTGATGTTTCCAAGGTTGAGGTTGATTTTTGGCCATTTTGGGTCAAATCCGCCCCAAAAAACAAAAATAGGATTAACATTGATTTGATGTTTGAATAAAGGCATGGGAAAGTCTTGACCTTTACATGATAATTTGTTAGTATTCACTGCATATATAATGGAAGCAAATAATAGTCCGGGTATTGATCCAAATAGCGATCAAAATTCCAAGAAAATAATAAAGGTGGAAGGCAGGATTATAGAGGCTTTACCCAACGCCTTTTTTAAAGTATTACTGGATGACGGCAGAGAATTAACAGGGTTTTTATCGGGTAAAATGCGCCTTAATAAAATAAAGATTTTGACCGGAGATAAGGTCACATTAGAAATGAGTCCCTATGACGAGAAAAAGGGGAGAATAGTGTATCGACTCAAATAATTTAAGATTCAACATTTATCATTTAGCATTTGCGAAAATGTTATATGTTAAATGGTGTGTGATAAATGAAAGTAAAGCCATCAGTTAAAAAAGTTTGCAATGATTGCAAGATTGTCAAAAGAGTTGGCACGATTTATGTTATCTGCAGGAAAAATCCAAAGCATAAACAGCGACAAGGATAATTAATAAATGAATCACCAAGCACCACCCGCTGTGCGGGATGGTACTCGGTGAAAATTTAAAAATAAATTTTCATGCCAAGAATTGCCGGGGTAAGTATCCCCGAAAACAAAAGAATCCAAGTAGCAATAACTTATATTTACGGTGTAGGGGACACTTTGGCTAAAAAAATTCTTACAGAAACTAAGGTTGATTTCAACAAGAAAGCTAAAGACTTAACTCCAAAGGAAGTGAATGATTTGAAAGAAGCTATTGAAAAAAATCATAAGATTGAAGGAGATTTGCGAAGGCAAGTGATGATCAATATTAAGCGGCTAAAAGACATTGGCACTTGGAGAGGTTCGCGCCATGCTAAAAGATTACCGGTGCGTGGGCAGAGGACAAAAACAAATACCAGAACAGTCAGGGGCAATGTAAGGAAAACTATGGGTTCAGGAAGAAAGCCGGCTGCATCTCCAACATAGACAAGTTAGTTAATTAATAATATTGAATCTGGAAGGGGGTCGGGGAAACATACGGTTTCCCCGTGAAGGAAAACAGTGCCGCGAGGATTCCGGAGCGGACACGTTAGAAACCGTGGGCTTCTAGAGAGCGAGCCCCAGTTTACGGGGCGAGCGAATAAGTCTAAATTACCAATATGGGAAAAAAACACGTTGCATCAGAAAACCAAGAAGACGCCATAAAGGAGAATGATAAAGTTGATGCTACTTTACGCAAAGAGGTTAAAGTAAAAGCATCTGATAAAGTTTCCGAAGGCAGGGCGTATATTTCTTCTTCGTATAACAACACTATTATCACCCTTACCAACGCCAAGGGGCAGGTTTTGGCTTCCAAGTCCGCAGGTTCAGTGGGTTTTAAAGGAACTAAGAAGTCAACTTCATTTGCTGCGTCACGGGTTGCCGAAGCCATCGCCAATGTATGTAAAAAACTGGCCGTTGAAAAGCTTAGCGTTTACATAAAAGGAATCGGTGCAGGCAGGGAATCAGCAGTAAGGACATTGGTTAACCAAGGACTGAATGTAGTTTCAATTAAAGATATTACGCCTATTCCGCATAACGGAGGCAGACCTAAAAAAATAAGAAGGGTATAAAGTAAGCATATTATGGCAGAAAATTTTGTTAAAACTAATAAAGGACCGGGCAACGCGATTTTGCCTGCGCCGGCCCCCGAAAAAAGAAAAAAAAGGCAAAGCGCGGTTTCTGAATATAAAAAATCTTTAACGGAGAAACAAACCTTAAAAAGATTATATGGATTGTCAGAAAAGCAATTTAAAAGATATGTTAAAGAAGCTTTGGGAAAAATGGCCAGAGTCGAAAACGTTTCAGATGAATTGATTAAATCCCTTGAAAAAAGATTAGATAATGTTGTGTTTAGGTCCGGGTTTGCAAAGACCAGAGCGCATTCACGCCAAATGGTTAACCATTCTTACTTTTTAGTAAACGGAAAGCCGGTTAACATTCCTTCATTTGAAGTTGATAAGGGAGACGTCATAGCCGTGAAAGAACAAAAAAAGAAAAAACCGATTTTTAAGGATTTGGCCGCTGAATTAAAGAAAGTCCAAACTCATGCGTGGCTTGTGTTGGATGGGGCAAAGTTTGAAGTAAAAGCTATCGGCCAACCATCTTTGGCGGAAGTTAATCCGCCGGTTGAGATTTCATCAGTGTTTGAGTTCTATTCACGTTAATAATTAATTCATGGAACGCCTGACAGGGAACAATTAACTTTTAGTTATGTTTCATGTTTCACGTTTCATGTTTCAAGTAGTATGATTTTACTTCCATCAGTGCCAAAAGTGATCCAAAAGGATGATAATAAAGCCGTATTTGAAGTACATGGTCTTTATCCTGGATATGGAGTAACGATTGGAAACGCCTTAAGGAGAGTATTATTGTCTTCATTAGAAGGCGTGGCAATAACCGAAGTAAAAATAAAGGGTGTTCCGCACGAATTTTCTACCATCCCCGGAGTTTTGGAAGATGTAATAATGATATTGTTAAATATCAAGAATTTAAGGTTTAAGATTCACGAAGGTCAAACCCAAAAAGTCACCCTTTCGCAAAAAGGTGAAAAAAAGGTAACTGGCGCTGATTTTAAAATCTTTCCACAAATAGAACTTGCCAATCCTAAACTGCACATAGCTACTATTACTGATAAAAAAACTGAATTGGAAATTGAAATTACTTTGGAAAAAGGTATCGGATACGAACCAATAGAACAAAGAAAAGTAAAGAAGTCAGAAATAGGGGCGATTGCCATGGATGCGATTTTTACCCCTATTAAAAATGTAAATTTCGCCGTTGAAAACATGCGCGTTGGAGAAAGGACTGACTTTGATAAACTATCGTTAGAAATAGAAACCGACGGCACACTTACTCCCGAAGAGGCCTTTTACCAGGCTTGTGAAATTTTAATTAAGCACTTTGCTTTAATTTTTGAAGGAAAAGCATTAGAAACTCCGAAGTCTGAAAAAGCAGGAGGGAAACCAGAAAAAGCCAAGAAGGTTAAAACCAAAGAAGCGAAGCCAAAGAAGAAAGCCAAGAAATAACTTACGAAGCAAATTCTATGCGAAAACGAAATAAAGGCAGAATATTATCACGGCCTAAAAACCAACGCAAAGCCCTGTTACATTTATTGACAGCCAGTCTTTTTTTGCATGGTAAAATAAAAACTACGGAAGCAAAAGCAAAAGAATTTAGAGTGGTTGCTGAAAAGTTTATTACCCGGGCCAAAGTTAACTCTTTGGCAAACCGAAGGTTGTTTGCAGCAGCCATGACACCATCAGTTGTTAAAAAATTGGTTGAAGAAATCGCCCCTAAGTATTTGGATAGGCAAGGGGGGTATACCAGAATGATGAAAATGGGCCCGCGTAAAACTGACGGAGCAAAAATGGTAATCATTGAATTAGTTTAAACATATATGCAAAGCATATAATCAATCGCTCGGTCGATATGAAATAATAAATTCTTTCATATCTTCCTCGCTCATAATTATGGAAGTAATAAAAAGAGAAAATCATATTATCGACGCAACCGACCAAGTGTTGGGCAGGTTAGCTACCCAAGTGGCTGTGTTGTTGCGGGGTAAAAATAAAGTGGGATTCGCTCCGTATAAAGATATGGGTGACTTTGTTACCATCACAAACGTTGATAAGCTAAAATTCACCGGAAAAAAGTTTGATAATAAAATATACTACCACCACACCTTATATCTGGGAGGATTAAAGAAAGCCACTACCAAAGAAATTGTTGAAAAGAAAGGACATTCAGAAATATTCAGAAAGGCGATTATGGGCATGCTTACAAAAAATAAATTACGGGCAAGGCAAATTAAAAGGTTAAGATTTGAAAAATAGAAATTATAAATTTATATAATTGGTCGCTCGGTCGGAATAATAAATCGTGATTTATTATTCCTCCCTTCGCTCAGCAATTATAGTATATGGTAAAGACACCAATTAAAAAAACAGCTCCGGAAGTGAAAGAAGCGCCCGTGCAAGCACAGGTAGCGGTTCCAAAAGAGATTATTGTGCCTAAAAAGATAATGACGCCTGTTGGGGTTCAGGATGAATCAGACGATGCGCTTGTTGATGATTTTCCCATAGAAAAAGAATTGGCATCAAAGCCGGACCGGTATTTTGAAGCAATCGGTAGACGTAAAACTGCCGTTGCCAGAGTAAGGTTATTTACCAGAGGTGAAAAGCAATTTTTAGTTAATGGAAAGCCATACCAAGAATACTTTACCCTTGGCGCAGACCAGCAAACCGTAACCTCTTCGATGAGGAAAATGAAGTGCCTTGATAAATTCAAGGTTACTGTTATGGTAACCGGCGGAGGAAGAAATGCTCAGGCGGAAGCGGTACGGCATGGAACTGCCAGAGTATTAGTTGATTTTAATGCTAATTTTAAAAAGAGATTGAGGAAAGTTGGGTACTTAACTCGAGATCCAAGAATGAGAGAAAGAAAGAAGTTCGGATTAAAGCGCGCAAGAAAGAGTCCGCAGTGGGCGAAGAGGTAATTATATTTACTTCAGCCAAAAAACCGCCTTTCGGCGGTTTTTTGGCGCTACGAAGCAATTTAAGGAATTAACTTTTCAGAAACAATCAGATTGCCCTCACTTAAAACGTATAATTTTTTATCTTGCCAGTGAAAGAATGTTTTTGGGTTTTTCATGGTGATGATTTGCTGATTGGTGGTTAGTACACTTTTTGTCTGTGGCGTTGCGCCATCGACGGTTATTGTTTCTGGCAGGGTAACTTTATTTATATTGCCACGGTTATCAATTTCAGAAATAGCTATTCTATTGCCCGTGGTAATGACTAAATAATGGTCATTTAGCCAGTAGCAGTCGTCAATGGTATCAGTGTACGTATTCAACAGGATTTTGTCTTGGTGATCCTTTTCTACAGAGGAGATGAGTATTTGGTGGTCGTTGTAATACAGTATTTTTTGGTTGTCCGGAGAGTTTGCCATATTTTTTACATTGTCGTAAAAAGTCTGAAAGGTTTTAAGGTCTTTGTGTAGGGAAAACAATGCATTGTTTTCCTTTAAGAATGTAACGCCACTTATCATTCTTATTTCATAGGAAGCGTCCGTCTTGACGCCGAACGCCTTTTCACTTATTTTATTTACCTGGGTTTGAGTGACATCACTTTGATATAAAAAACCATCGTAAGAAAGCCAGGTGATGCTCTGGCCCTCTATGGTATAAGCCACAACATCTTTTACGACCGGCAATGTTTTCGCGCTTATATAAAGGTTTTTATTCTTTACAAAAAGTATTTGGTCGGTATCTTGGGGATTAAAGTTTATTTTGTTGACACCGGTTAAGAGGGGTAGGGCAGTGACAGTGGGTTTTGCGGTGGATGTATCAAGTAAATAATAAGCGTTGGAAATTTTTAATATTACTTTTGTGGTATTTTGAGCCCAGATTATATTTGATACTTTACCATTAGTAACGGGCAAGGAAACGGTTTGGTTTTGATTATTTTTCAAATCCAGTATTTCAAAGTCTATTTTTCTGGCTGTCACTTTTGCCGTCAGCAGTTTGTTGCCGTCAAGTGAGGTGAAAAGGTAGTTAACGCTATTTTTTAATGCGGTAAATTCAACATTTTGCTTGAACAGTATTACATCCTCCAATTTGGCAACCTCTTTTTCTTCTACCAAAAGATTTTTTTGATAATCATAATAGCCGTCTTTTTTGATAAGTACATTGTGTGAGCCGGGCATCATATTTTGCATAAAAACAGCGGTGGAAAATAGTTTGGCTTTTTCAGCGGGTTTGGAATCTATTAAAATGCTTGAAGGTTCGGGTACGGCATACACGTAAATTCCGCCCGTTCCCCGTAACCTCATATTTGTAAAATCAACCCGATATCCCAGAGAATAGAGCACAATATAAGGGGCGAATACTAAAAATAGTACCGCACAAGTACCAAGTATTATCAGTCTGGTTCTTATTGTCATATCAACAATACTAGCAAAAACTCAAGGTTAATTCACTATTGACATATACGTATAGTTATAGTACAATTAAAAAATAAGGGGAGTCAGCATTTTTGACAACACAACTCGGGGGAGTTATGCGAAAGCAAGGCTGGTATTACAGGTTGGTTAAGGATGCCCACCACAGACCCGTCAGCCGGATTATTAAGTTCGGGAAGACAGACGATGATGCTGATGAAAAAATCAGGCAAGCGGGATACGGTCTTGGGGGCGGACAGTATTTGGACATGAATGTCCTGCATGGGTGGTTCGCCTCTTGCCAGGAAGCCGAAAGAGACGGCGTTGATGGCGTTGCAACAGTTTTGGCCGTCGAAGTGGGGGGACGTTAGTCTAATGGCTCAACTATAACAGGTTGAGCTTATTTTTTTGTAAAATAGCTTTATTAATAGGGTATAACAGAAAAATAGCAACACCTTATGTAAATTTCGTCAAATGTTTGACATAAATGGCAAAAAAGAATAGTATAAAACATCAAAATCAAAGATAAATCTGTAATGATGGTAGATAAATTCATCATAAACGGCAATAGGGAATTAGCAGGAGAAATTGAAGTGAGAGGATCAAAAAATGCGGCAGGCCCGGCCCTGGCTGCCTGTTTGCTTACCAAAGAGCCGGTTATTATTGATAATTTGCCATTAATTGAAGATATTAAAGCTACTATTGAAGTCTTGGAAAGTTTAGGCGTAAAAACAGAATGGCTTTCAGAAAGAAAAGTAAAACTTCAGGCTGACCATGTGTCTCCTGAAAATATTAACTTGGAGAAGGTTTCAAAAACCAGAATGTCAGTAGTGCTATTCGGTTCATTACTGGGAAGATTAAAAGAATTTAAAATTTCTTCACCCGGCGGAGATGTTATTGGAATCAGACCCATTACGATTCAATTGAAAGCTCTGGAAAAAATTGGCGCCCACATTGAACGGGAAGGTTTAGTGTACCATGTTTGGCGCGACGAGTTGATTGGCAAGGAAATTATTTTAGGAGAGTTTTCTCCAACCGCTACGGAAGCTTTGATGCTGGCAGCAGTACTGGCAAAAGGAAAAACCGTCATTAAGGGAGCTGCGTCAGAATTATCGGTGCAAGATACTTCAAAAATGCTGGTGAAGATGGGGGCTAAAATAACTTGGCAGGGAAGTCATACTATTGAAATTGATGGCGTTGAAACACTGCATGGATGCGAACATTCAGTTGAACCTGATCATTTGGAAGCGGGAACTTTTATTGTTATTGGCGCCTTAACCCCTGGCCGCGTAGTAGTAAAAAATATCAATTTTGATTATATGGATTTGTTTTTGTACAAACTGGAAGAAATGGGAGTGAATTTTGACCGTGGCCAAAACCAAATTACCGTTTTTTACTCACCATTTTTAAAGCCTATCAGGGTACAGGCATTGCCTCATCCGGGGTTTCCGACAGATTTACTGCCGATTATCATCCCTCTGTTGGTAAGGGCCCAGGGCAAATCATTGATTCATGACCCGTTGTATGAAAACCGCTTGGGTTATATGCAGGAACTGCGTAAAATGGGGGGCGACCTTGAAATTGTAGATCCTCACCGGGCTTTTGTATTCGGTCCCAAGGCGCTTGAAGGCACTCATGTAAATTCTTTGGATGTGCGTGCCGGGGCGGTTTTGATTGTTGCGGCGTTAATGGCTAATGGCAAAACGGTAGTTAATGACATCTTTCATATTGATCGGGGATATGAGAAGATAGAAGAGAGATTGCAAAAATTAGGAGCTGATATTAAGCGCGTTAGCCAATAATTTTCCTATGTTTAACACAAAAATTGCCATTGATCTTGGCACTTGTAATTCATTAGTATACGTCCGCGGAAAGGGCGTGGTTTTATCTGAACCTTCTGTGGTAGCAGTTTCGCTTTCTGATAACAGAATTTTAGCGGTGGGTGAGGCGGCGAAAGAAATGATCGGCAGAACTCCGGCCGACATTAAAGTATACAGACCTCTTAAAGATGGTGTGATTGCCGATTACAAAGTAACCCAGGCAATGATGCGCCATTTTATTTCAAAAACTACGCGGCATTTTAGATTCTTTAAACCGGAGCTGGTTATTTCGGTCCCAGCGGGAATCACCAGTACAGAAAGGCGCGCGGTTATTGAAGCCGCTTTATCGGCTGGCGCTAGACAGGCCTTTGTTGCTAAAGAGCCTATTTTAGCGGCCATTGGCGCGGGCATTCCCATTAATTCTTCTTCGGGCCATATGATTATAGACATTGGCGGAGGCACTTCTGAAGTGGCAGTTATTTCTTTGGGTGGTATTGTAGCTTCCCATTCAGTGCGTGTTGCCGGAGATAAAATAGACGCCGCTATTACAGAGTATATTAAAAAGAAATACAACTTGGCCATTGGTACCCAGTCTGCTGAAGAGATAAAAATAAAAATTGGCACTGCTTTACCGCAAAAAGACCCAAAGTATATGGAGATTCAGGGCAGGGATTTGATTTTGGGTTTGCCACGCAATATTAAAATTTCAAGCAATGAAGTGTGTGAAGCGATTTCAGATACGCTTTCAGAAATTATCCAAGCGGCAAAAATGGTGTTAAGTGAAACTCCACCAGAACTTTCAGCCGACATTATGAATAAGGGAATTATTATGGCAGGCGGGGGAGCGTTGCTTCCAAAAATTAATGAGTTGGTGGCCCAGAGCACCGGAGTGCCATGCTTTATTGCCGAAGAGCCACTGTTTTGCGTGATTAAAGGAACGGGAACGGTGCTTGAACATTTAGAGGAATACAAGAAGGTGGTGATGAGTAAAAAGTAAAAATGGAGCATCAAAAACAATTCGAGTTTTTAAAGCAAAAGTATGAGGCGGGACAACTTCCGCATGCGTATGTGTTCTCAGGACCGGATGCCGGTGATTTGAAATATTTTGCCAAAGAGTTGGTCAAGTTGGTCAATGGGAAAAATGTTGCGGGGTCGGACTTCGCAATAGAAAAAGAAACGTACCCGGATTTATTTATTGCAAAATCGCAAAACAGTAAAAGTTCCTTAAAAGATGGGGAAGATAAAAGGGAAATTGATATTGCCTTAATTCGTGAGGCTCAGAATTTTTTAAGCTATAAATCATATTACGGGGGATACAAAACAGTTATTATAGAAGATGCGGATTACATGAATACCGAAGCCCAGAATTGCTTTTTAAAAAATCTGGAAGAACCGAAGGGAGATACGTTGATTCTACTGTTATCTTCAAAACCAGAAATGCTGTTGCCTACGATATCATCCCGATGTCAGCAGATTAAATTTACTAGTGACATCGCTGAGAAATTTTCACCCGAAGAGCAAAACATATTGCAGGATTTACTGAAAGTGATGCAGATGGATTTGGCGGAAAAATTTTTGTACACAAAAAATATAAAATTAGATAACGGAAATTTTGACAGAATATTGGTAGTGTTGCAAAAATATTTTAGGCAATTATTGTTGGCCAAAATTGGTATTCCGAGTTCGCTTGTTCCGATAAAAGATTATCCACTTCAAAAAATTAAAAAAATTATTAATCTCATAGAAACTATTTCACATAATTCGTTAGTATATAATTCTAGTCCAAAATTGGCGTTGGAAATAATATTATTAGAAGTTTAATTGTTAAAACTATGTCGTATAAAGAATTTATTGATAAAGTACGGCCGGAATTTGAAAAAGCATTTAAGTTTTTAGAAGGTGAGCTTGTAAAAATCAGAACTTCTCATGCCTCTCCCGCCTTGGTTGAAGATATTCAAATAAATTATTTGGATCAAAAATATACTTTAAAACAGTTGGCTGCCATTTCAACACCGCAAACCAATCAAATTGTTATCCAGCCATGGGATGCTTCGTATATTCAGCCCATTGAGCAGGCAATTAGCCAGTCTGGCCTTGGAATGTCTGCGGCGGTTGATAAGAACTTAATAAGATTAAGTTTGCCTTTGCTTACTCAAGAATACCGAGAGAGTCTAGTAAAACTGTTGAATGAAAAATCAGAGCAAGCCCGGCAAACGATGCGTCATTGGCGTGAAGATGCCTGGAATAAAATCCAAGCCGCCCAAAAAGCTAAAACTCTTACGGAGGATGATAAATTCAAAGGCAAGGATGAGTTGCAAAAATTGATAGATGAATATGGCAAGAAGATAAAGGATCTTATTGAGAAAAAAGAAAAAGAAGTTGCCTAAATAGATAAAAGAACTTAAATGATGATATTGACATTACTTGTAGCTTTTTTGAGTTTAATTGCCCTGATGATTATTCATGAGTTTGGGCATTTTATTATTGCAAAAAAATTCGGTGTGAAGGTGGAAGAATTTGGCATTGGCTATCCGCCACGGCTTTTTGGTAAAAAATTCGGTGAAACGTTGTATTCGGTAAACCTTATTCCCCTTGGGGCGTTTGTTAAGATTTTTGGTGAAACTGCTGATATCCATGACGCAAAAAGTTTTTCAAATCTGGCTATCTGGAAACGTATTCTAATTGTATTAGGAGGCGTACTTGCTTTTTGGGTTGCCAGCATTGTTATTTTTTCAGTTTTGTTTGTTATCGGCGCCAATGTGCCCATCGGTGACCAGGATGTTGCCGGGTTTAGCAATGTAAGAGTCCAAATTATGAATGTTGCGCCGGGTTCTCCAGCGGAATCAGCGGGTCTTCAGCTGCAAGATGAAGTAATCAGTTTAAGTACTCCGGGTGTCAGTTATAAAATAAATAAAATTGTAGATTTCCAAAAAGTTGTCCAAGAAAATAAGGGCAAACCGGTTGCCATAACCGTAAACAGGTTGGGAGAGAGTCTTAATTTTAATTTTACGCCGCGCTTTGAATATCCTGCTGGCGAGGGATCTGTGGGGGTTGGCTTGGAAAGAACGGCAACGTTAATTGAGAAAGTGCCTTGGTATCAAGCGCCCATTAAAGGTACCATGTATTGTGGGCAGGTGACCTGGGGCGCCATACAGGGCATCTGGAGCGTGTTTGCCAATTTGTTTTCGGGGAAGGGCGTCCCAAGCGGGGCAGAGCTTGCCGGGCCGGTGGGTATCACCATCTTTTTAGCTAAAGCGGCGGATTATGGAGTCGGCTTTTTCTTGTATTTTATTGGTTCAATATCCGTGTTTATTGCCTTGTTTAATATTTTTCCTATTCCGGCGCTGGACGGCGGTAAATTTGTGTTTTTGGTTATTGAAAAAGTGATGGGTAAGCCCGTGCCGGCGCACTGGGAACAGAAAGTCACCGTTTTCTTCTTTATATTGCTGATAACAGCTTCAATTTTTGTAACCGTTAAATTCGATTTCCCGCGGGTAGTAGAATTTTGGAAAGCGGGGCTTTAATAGGTGTTTGGTGTCAGATGTTAGATTTTAGCCGAACGACGGCACACTAACATCTAAAACCCAACGCCCAAAACCTAATATGTTACAATCAAAACTCTTTTACAAAACAACAAAAAATAAAACCGCCGGTGTTGATTCTATTTCACACGACTTATTAGTGCGAGCAGGTTATATAGACCAGCTTATGGCCGGAGTCTATAGTTTTTTGCCGCTGGGTTTTAAAGTGCTAAAAAATGTTGAAGCAATTATTAGGCGAAATATGGAAGAAATTGGCGGCCAGGAAGTGTTGCTTCCGGTTTTACAACCCAAAGAAAATTGGGTAAAAACCAACCGAATTGAAATTGAAAAAGAAATTCTTTTCCGTTTACAAGGCAACGGGGATAAAGAATATATCCTTGGGCCGACGCATGAAGAGGTGATTACACCCCTGGCTAAAAAGTTTGTGTTTTCTTACCGCGACTTGCCCATGCATGTGTTTCAAATCCAGGATAAATTACGCGATGAATTGCGGCCCAAGTCAGGGTTGTTGCGAGTAAAAGAATTTTGGATGAAAGATTTATATTCTTTTCATGCTAACCAGGCCGATTTAGACGCGTATTATGAAGTAGCCGCAAAAGCGTATGAAAAAATATTTAAAGAGTGTGGAATTGGCAAGTTAACATATAGAACCTTGGCCAGCGGAGGAAGCTTCTCAAAATATTCTGATGAATTCCAGACCCTAACCGAAGCCGGTGAAGATTTAATTTATATTTGTAAAAAATGCAACATTGCCATCAATAAAGAAATCAAAGGAGAAAATGCCAAATGCCCAAAGTGTGGTAACGGCGAATTTGAAGATAAAAAATCAGTTGAAGTAGGTAACATTTTCAAGCTTGCTACAAAGTACTCTTTGCCGTTTGATTTGAAATTTACCGATCGTGATGGCCATGACAAACCCGTGTTGATGGGTTGTTATGGAATTGGTTTGGGCAGGTTGTTGGGTACCATTGTTGAGGCCAGTCATGATGAAAAAGGAATTATTTGGCCAAAAAGCGTGGCCCCATTTTTAGTGCATTTGTTGCAACTTGACAGTAGCCCGAAAGTAAAAAAAGTAGCGCAGAAGCTATACAAAGATTGCCAAAAAGAAAACATTACTATATTATATGACGATAGGGAGAATAAGACCGCCGGAGAAAAATTTGGTGATTCAGATTTGTTGGGCATCCCTTACCGGGTAATTATTTCAGAAAGAACGCTAAAAGAAAACGCAGTTGAGGTAAAAGAACGCGGAAAAGAAAAAGCCAAGCTGGTAAAAATCAGCCAAATACTAAAAACATTAAAAAATGCTAAGTAGGATAAAAAAATTATTTTCTTTTTTCACCATGGATATGGCCATTGATTTGGGAACGGCCAATTCTTTAGTGTACGTAAAAGACCGGGGGATCATTATTAATGAACCTTCGGTTGTGGCGGTAAATAATAAAACCGGCCAGATTTTGGCCATCGGAGAAGAAGCCAAAAAAATGGTGGGGAGAACACCTTCTTACATTACTGCCACCAGGCCCTTGGTAAATGGTGTTATTTCAGACTTTGAAGTGACTGAGCAGATGCTTAAATACTTCATTGAAAAAGCGGTTGCCGGAAGCAAGAAATGGTGGGGGTTTGGGTATTCGCCAAGAGTTATTATTGGAATTCCTTGCGGCGTTACAGAAGTTGAAAGAAAAGCCGTAAGAGACGCGGCAAAAAATGCGGGGGCTCGCACCGTTTTTTTAATTGAAGAGCCCTTGGCTTCTGCCATTGGCGCAAAATTACCCATCCAAGAACCGGGTGGGAATTTTATTGTTGATATTGGTGGGGGCACGACCGAAGTTGCCGTTATCTCTTTGGGTGGGATTGTGGCATTCCGCAGTTTGCGTATTGCGGGGGATAAATTGAACGATGATATTATTCAGTTTGCTCAAAAAGAATATAAATTGTTAATTGGTGAAAGAACTGCGGAATTTATTAAAATAAATATCGGGTCAGCATTGCCATTAAAAGATAAAAAAGAAATACCGATGAGAGGCAGGAATTTGGTGACAGGGTTGCCGGAAGAAGTAGTGGTGTTTAATGATGACATTCAACGTGCTTTAGACCGCTCCGTAAAACAAATCGTGGCGGCCATTAAAGTAACCATTGAAGAAACTCCGCCGGAACTTTTGGCTGATGTCATGACCAACGGAATTTATTTGGCGGGAGGGGGGAGTTTGCTAAAGGGACTGGACCAGCTGATCACCCGTGAAACAAAAATGCCTTGTAAAATTATTGATGACCCGTTAACTTCTGTTGTGCGTGGATGCGGAATGACTTTGGAACATATCGATGAATTGGCAAACTTATTAGCAAAGGATGAAGAGTGGGGAGCACCGGTGTAGAATGTATTAATTTTATTTCTATCCAAAAAAATTACCTACGAAACTGTTCGTAGGTTTTTTGTTAGTGCCACCACCACCTCTTTGGGAGGGGATTGAGGCAGCGGAGACAGTATCCGAGATGTCCGGGGATACACACTTCGCCATAGGAAGTACATCTTTTAAAGCACTTCCGTTTACTTTGGAAGTACGCGATCAGATACGTACTTACGCCAATGAAGGTACTCCCAATGAGCAAGCACAATGAGCAGCCCAGCAGGTCATGAAAGAGCATTTCCATAAAGCACCTTTCGTGAAAAGAGCGATTTTTAATTCCATGCGTGTTAATTGACTATGAATCTGGCAAGAATATATGTCAAGTTATTGAAGTGATGATGTAATTCTGTTAAAATTCACTAATGATTTCAAAAGAAGAAGTGCAACATATTGCGAAATTGGCCCGGTTAGAATTAACTCCGCAGGAAGTGGAAAAAATGCAGCAAGATCTGACAGCGATTTTAGATTATTTTGATGTACTGCAAAAAGCCCCTAAGGTAAAGGTTGGGAAACAATCTGTATCAAAATTTGAATTAAATCAGTCAAGAAACGATGTGGTAGCCCAAAGGTCCGCCAGTTTGGCGTATAATTTAGTTGAAGCTGCTCCGGATAAAAAAGACGGGTATATTAAAGTAAAATCTATTCTTTAAATGAATTTTTTAGATTTAACTATTGCCCAGGCTCACGAGGGCCTCAAGAAAAAGGAATTTACCAGTGCTGAATTAACACGGGCCTATTTAGACCAGATTAAAAAAACCGATGGTAGTATTGGCGCCTATTTGGCTATTACAGAGAAATTGGCCCTACAGCAGGCCGAAGAGGCGGATAAAGTTATCGCCACCCAAAAAGATTTTCCAGTTTTAACCGGCATTCCATTTTGTGTAAAAGACGCTATTTTGGTGGAAGGGCAAATCGCTACAGCAGGAAGTAAGATTTTGGAAAACTATGTAGCGCCCTACGACGCAACGGTTATCAGGAAATTAAAAGAACAGGGTAGTGTAATTTTAGGAAAAACAAATATGGACTGTTTTGGGTTCGGCAGTTCTACAGAAAATTCCGCGTTTAAAGTTACCAAAAACCCCCATGATTTAGAAAGAGTGGCAGGAGGCAGTTCCGGAGGATCAGCCGCCGCCGTAGCTGCAAAAGAAGCTTGCTATGCTCTAGCAGAAGATACAGGAGGTTCAATCAGGCAACCCGCTTCTTTTTGCGGTGTGGTGGGGCTTAAACCAACGTATGGCGCGGTTTCCCGTTACGGGGTGTATGCATACGCATCTTCGTTAGATCAAATCGGCCCCATGGCTAGAACCGTTGAAGATGTTAAAACAATTTTTAAAGCCATTTGTGGCAAAGATCCCAAAGATGCTACCTCCGTTGGTTATGAGTTTAAAGATGCAAATGTAGAAATGAAAGGTTTGAAAATCGGTGTACCCAAAGAATATTTCACAGACGGGAGTTCCGGCAGAGTCGGCAACTCTCGCGTCTCGCCAAAAGGAATTAATCCAGAAGTTGAAAGGATAATTAAAAATGCAATAAAAAAAGCAGAAGATGCTGGAGCAAAAATTATAGAAATCAGTTTGCCGGCAACTGAATATGCTTTGGCTTGTTATTACATTATCGCGCCCTGTGAAGCGTCAGCTAATTTGGCAAGATTTGATGGAATTAAATACGGACTATCAGAACCGGCGGATAATTTATTAGATGTGTATTTAATAACACGGGGTAAGGGTTTTAACGCGGAAGCCAAGAGAAGAATAATGATTGGTACATACGCATTGTCTTCCGGCTATTATGATGCCTATTATAAAAAAGCCCAGGAAGTCCGGCAGTTAGTACGTCAAGATTTTACAGATGCTTTTAAAAAAGTAGATGTGATATTTGCGCCGGTTTCGCCTTTCCCCGCGTTTAAGGTGGGGGAGAAAACCGATGATCCGCTTTCTATGTACTTAGCTGATATTTATACCATTTCGCTAAACTTAGCCGGTTTGCCAGGGCTTTCTTTGCCCGCCGGGAAAGCAGGAAACTTACCTGTGGGTTTGCAAATTATCGGAAACCATTTTGAAGAGAATAAAATTCTTTCTGTGGCTTCAAAGATAGAAAGTATGCTAAAATAAAAGCATGATTACTTGGGATACCATATACGGCTTTCTTGGGATAAGAGAATTTATGTATTTTATCTCTTCACCCGCTCTTCAGCAAGAGCTTTTGCCTATTAAGTTGGTTTTTTATGCTTTTACGCTCTTTTTCCTTGGTGCCACAATTTACTTGTATATCAATAGCAGTTATATACAGTACCAATTTTTACAGGATGTTACGGAATTTTTTTCTTGGCAACCCTACGGCTTACGCTCAATAAACAAACGCTGGGCCAAGATTATGAAAAAAACTGAATCCGGCGCCGAAAGCGACTATAAATTTGCTATCGTAGAGGCCGATGATTTTTTGTACCAAGTGTTGGAAGAGGGAGGTTACGAAGGAGAGACGTTTGAGGAGTTGGCAAATAGCGCCGGCAGAAAAATGCCGACCAATTTCAAAGATATTTTAGAAGCCCATGATACCAGGAACTTGGTGGTGTATGACCTTGATTATAGGCTTGATGTAGAGTTGGCTAAAAGAGTATTATCCAGTTACGAAACCGCCATTAAAAACATATCAATGTCTTAGCAATGCAGTAAAAAACCAGCCCATACTGTGGGCTGGTTTTTTAGTTGAGAATTTGATACTATAATGTTAATTAAAATTAGGTTTTATCTGAAAAAACCAACACCAACGCTAAACATTACTAGGCTTAATGCAACTAAGCTTATGAGTATTATCCATACGATTCTGAAAAGTTTTTTTGATGAAAACTTCATAGGTTTAAAAGTAATGGTTATAAAAAGGGTAAGCGACTAACTTCCCATTGTTATAATGTTAACAAATTTTAGAAAAAAACAAAAGGGGGATGGCAAAAACCATATATTGCTAAAAGTGGGTGTGGTTTTGATTTTATGCATTTCTGTGGCGCTGATTTTCATTAATATAAGGATGTTTCAAAGAAGAGTCCAATTGAACCGCCAAATTGATGATTTGAAAACCAAGATAGAAAATTTGAAAAATAGCAATGTTAACTTAAAAGAGGGGATAGAAAAATCTGACGACGTTAATTATATTGAAAAAGTTGCTCGTGAGGAGCTGGATTTGCAAAAACCGGGAGAGAAGGTGTTCTCTTTCGTAAAGGCCCCGTCTCAAGAACAAGAAGCCGTGGGAGGGAAAAACATCTGGCAGGCGTGGCTGGGGTGGATTGGGGAATGGTTTAAAAAGTAAGAATGCGGGTATGGTTCAGTGGTAGAATGTGACCTTCCCAAGGTTAAGACACGGGTCCGATTCCCGTTACCCGCTCAGAGTTTTTAACGCGCCGCTTTAGTTAAGTGGTAGAACAACGCTTTCGTAAAGCGTAGACACAAGTTCGATTCTTGTAAGCGGCTCCAGGGGTCATAGTATAGATTAAAACAATGAACACACCTAAAAAACAAGCAGAAAAGTTATTAGATAAGGCGGGGATTACCATAAACGGTAAAAATGATTATGATCCGCAAATTCATAACGAAAAATTATACCAGCGCGTATTGAGCGGGGGTTCTTTGGCGTTGGGCGAGGCCTATATGGATAGTTGGTGGGATGTCAAAAATCTTGATGGGCTTTTTTATAAAATACTGGCGGCGCGAGTGCAGGAAAACTTTAACTTTTCCTGGCCGGTGTTGTTGACGTATCTAAAGTTTAAGGTTTTTAATCTTGAAACTCCGTCAAAATCATTTGAAGTTGGCCAAAAGCATTATGATATCGGCAATAATGTGTATGGGGCAATGCTTGATAAAAGGTTAACCTACACTTGCGGCTATTGGAAAACTGCAAAAAATTTAGAAGAGGCACAAGAAGCAAAGCTGGATTTAGTTTGTAAAAAAATAGGTTTAAAAAAAGGCGACACCATTTTAGATATCGGTTGCGGTTGGGGTAGCTTTTTAAAGTTTGCCGCAGAAAAATACGGAGCTAAAGGTGTGGGGGTTACGGTTTCAAAAGAACAAGTTAAGTTGGGCAATAAGCTTTGTGTCGGTCTGCCAATAGAGATTAAGTTGCAGGACTACAGAGATTTAACGGGTAAATTTGACCACATTGTTTCCTTGGGGATGTTTGAACATGTGGGAGTAAAAAACTACAACACCTATTTTAAAAAAGCGCACGAATTACTGAAAGATGACGGGTTGTTTTTACTACATACTATAGGCGCCAATACTTCGTCAGGAGGAATTGATCCTTGGATTGAAAAATATATTTTTCCTAACGGAATGTTGCCATCAGCGGCGCATATCAGCAAGTCTATTGAAGGACTTTTTGTCATGGAAGATTGGCATAATTTTGGCGCTGATTACGACAAAACCCTAATGGCGTGGTTTGAGAATTTTAATGCTGCCTGGCCTAAGTTAAAAAGTAAATATTCTGAAAAGTTTTATCGGATGTGGAAATATTATCTATTAACCTGCGCGGCGGGTTTTAGGGCAAGAAACACCCAGCTTTGGCAGATTGTGTTGAGTAAAAGGGGAGTGCGTGGCAGGTACACGTCTGTCAGGTAGTGGCTTCTTAAATGTTGGTTTTGAAAACACTCCGAAGGAGTGTTTTTTGTGATTGACAATATATAAATAAATTGTAGTATAGTGTTGTGGCGTCACTTACCTAAACAACGAGGTGTGAGATGATCCCTTCCGTTGCCAGTTACCCTGCGTGGATGAATCTGCTGGTTAACGAAGCAGAATTCCAAAACGTGGCCGGTGTCATGACAGTTCTGGATGGTAGCGGCTATGGTGTTGAGCAAGTCGCCGAAAAAATTCTCAAGACTTGCGATTTCACCCAATCGCCCGGCAAATTCAAGGTCGAGTTGATTCGCGTCTACCCCGCTAACTTCGGCTTTGTGGAACCCCCTTTGGTCATGGATCTCTATGACCGGGTCGTGGGTGAAAGACTTTTATTCTTGCCTACGAAATGGGGGCCGGCCCTGAGGCTCGGCTACAAGACGGCTGATGAGCCAGAAGGTGAGACGACCATCATGGGAATGATGCCGAGTCTCCAATTCCATGACAACTATGCCTTCTTGACCATGTACAAGCAAGGTGGAAACTCGTATCTTGGCAGTGTGCGCGGAAATGCAATTGCCAAGCGTTTTTCTCTGGGCGATCCCATCGCATTTGCCCGAAGCATCAGTAAGATTGCCTGATGCCCAAACCAATCAAGCCCCAATACTTTAACAGTTGCGGGGTTCTTTTTTTGTAAAAAATATGGTAAATTTAAGCTACCTTGAAGCACGAAATGCTTTCAGGGGATTTTCTCCAAATTTCAGAACGAGAATTTGATAGAATTATGAGCAATAGCCGGAGGTTTCTGGCTCATAATTATTGCAAATTTATAGTTGAAATTTGGAGAAAAGACCTGAAACCCGCCTTTTCATAAGGCATTTCGTAATTCAAGGTAAAATATAAATTAAGTCCACTACTTATGACGCAACCCTCATTAGAAATAGAGAAACTGGGTGAGCGGATCCAATATTTGGTGGACCGTTTTTGACGTTGATGCCAAAGAAAAAGAGTTGAAAGAATTAGAATTAAAAACACAGGCCGCGGATTTTTGGAGTGATAATAAAAACGCCTCGCAGGTTAGTCAGAAAATATCAGAATTGAAAGGAGAGCTGGAGCGGATAGAATTTTTGAAAAAAGAATTGGCGGACTTGAAAGTAATGAATGAAATGGCTCAAGGCGCGAGCGAGGCCGGCTCCGCCGGATCGCCCGTCTCAGGCAAAGATGAAATCTTGGCAGCTGATGTTGAAAAAAGCTATGCTAAATTACAAAAAGAAGTAGCCAAAGAAGAATCCAGAGCATTTTTATCTGGCCAGTATGATAGAAATAATGCGTTGCTGGAAATATTTTCCGGAGCTGGAGGAGTTGATGCGCAAGATTGGGTTACCATGCTATTGAGAATGTACCTAAAATATTGTGACACCAAAGGTTTTAAGGTCAGTGTTTTGCACCAATCTTTTGGTGAAGGTGGTGGGCCGGATAGCAGAATAGGCACTAAAAACGTTACACTGGAAATTACGGGACGCTACGCATACGGAATATTAAAAAAAGAAGCAGGGGTGCATCGCTTAGTCCGACAGTCACCGTTTTCAGCCCAGAAATTACGCCACACTTCGTTTGCCTTGGTTGAAGTAATGCCAGAAATTGAAGAAAGTGATGAGTTTGAAATAAAACCGGAAGAATTGCGAGTTGATACATTTAGGGCCTCAGGCCCGGGTGGGCAGTATGTAAATAAAACCGAGTCTGCCATACGAATTACCCATATTCCGACCGGAATCGCCGTGGCCAGTCAATCTGAGAGATCGCAGGGGAGAAACCGCGAAAACGCCATGAAAATTTTGTACGCCAAATTGTACCAGTTGAAAGACCAGGAACATAAACAGGAATTAAAAGAAATAAAAGGAGATTCGGTTTCAGCTTCCTGGGGGAATCAGATTCGTAGTTATGTGCTTCACCCTTACAAAATGGTAAAAGATTTACGCACCCAGTATGAAACCAGCCGGGCGGAAAATGTGTTAGATGGGGATTTGGAAGAGTTTATCCAGGCAGAAATAAAATTTGTTTAAGAAAAAATGATAAAGTTTGAAAAAGTTACAAAAATATATTCTAACGAAACAGTTGTTTTGCAAGATGTTTCTTTTGAAATAAAAAAGGGAGAATTTGTTTCTATCGTAGGAAAATCAGGAGCAGGTAAAACCACGTTAATCCGTATGATTTTGGGATTGGAAACGCCCACGTATGGAAGCGTGTCTTTTAATGGCAAGAATATCCACGAATTGGAAAAAGACGCTTTGCAAGAAATGCGAAGAAAAATCGGTAGCGTGTACCAAGATTACAAACTGTTGCCCGGAAAAACGGTGTATGAAAACGTTGCTTACATTATGGAGGTGGAAGGAAAATCTAATGAAGAAATTGCAACACAGGTTCCTAAAATTCTGGAAATTATCGGGCTTCAAGAAAAAGTGAATAATTTTCCTAAAGAACTTTCTGGTGGGGAACAGCAACGGCTCGCTATCGCGCGGGCATTGGTAAACCACCCGGATGTTATTATAGCTGATGAACCAACGGGGAACCTTGATCCTTATAATACCTACGAAGTAATGTTGCTTTTGCAAAAAATTAACCAAACCGGTAAAACGGTGATTTTATCAACTCATGACCGGGAAATCATTAATAAATTGGGCAAACGAGTAATTACCATAGAAAATGGCGTGTTAATACGAGACGAGGAAAATGGAAGGTTTATTATTTAAATTTTATCAAAATGAATTTTAACAGGGTTTTACATTTTGCCTTCACCGACTTTTATCGCAATAGGGGAGTTTCCATTGCGGCTATTTTTGTACTTACCGTAATTACGTTACTGATTACGGGGTTGTTTTTTCTTCATGGGATGAGTAATTTTTTAATTGAAAGCGTACAAAATAAAATTGATATCACGGCTTACTTTAAAGAAGATGTTGATGAATCGGATATATTGAGCGTAAAAGATGAAATCGTAAAAATGTCTCCGGAGGTAAAAAGTGTTGAGTACATCTCCCGCGAACAAGCCCTGGCAGATTTTACCGAAAGGCATAAAGATAGCGCCGTATTGTCGGGCGCATTGCGGCAGGTAGGAGACAATCCTTTTTTACCCGCACTGAATATTACTACAACCGGCAGTATTCAGTTATATGGGCAAATTGCCGCTATTTTAGAAGACGGACCATCTAGCGGCTTCATTGAAAAGGTTGATTATTCCGAGAAACGCGATACAATTGAAAAGGTTTTTTCAATCACTTCGACCATCAATAGGTTTGGAATAGGCATCGGGATACTGCTGATATTAATTGCTATT
>Ga0209542_10005417_pt1 | contig 25452 bp, 24 predicted proteins | sample RifCSPhighO2_01_FD_184028 | JGI IMG/M metagenome (GOLD analysis project Ga0209542, IMG submission 184028) | Soil microbial communities from Rifle, Colorado - Rifle CSP2_plank highO2_0.1 (SPAdes) (version 2) | ecosystem: Environmental > Terrestrial > Deep subsurface > Rock core/Sediment ...
GTCTGCCCTCCTCTCGATTAATAATTCTGAAACGAAGTTTTAGCTATCTTTCAGCTTTTCCGTCGGGTGGGGGATTGGCAAATAAGAGATTTAAATTTCAGCCGAAGAAAAAATTTCGTTGAACGTCCGGATTATGAGAAGTCCGAGCGAAGCGAGGATTTGGGTGAAGCGAGGTGCAACCGAGCGTAACCTCTTAATCGCTGTTATACGCTTCCGTTAGGAACGAGCCCGAGTGCAACGTTCAGCCGAAGGCTGACGGGCGAAGAGGTTTCGGGGGCGAAAAGATTAGTGTCACTACCAGATAGTAACCTTTATAAACTCTTGTGCAAAACAGCATAATATGAAAGTTCGGGCTTGTAAAGAATTAGAAGGATTATCTCGTAGATTGGAATCTGAGTTAGAGGTAACTCTGAAAGAAAGAGATAGATTAGGTCTGTCTGTTCCTCAAAAGTATGATACATTTGTCACATTTTACAATGCACAAAGTGCGAGAGCACAAGCTCAATTGACAGATTCTACTCCTATAATCTGTGTAAATGTAGCACCCTTAGTGATAGACTAACTCAAAGGAGAATATAAAGAAAGATTGGGAAAAGTGATGCATTATTTTGATATTGTTAGGGATTTTCTTGGAAACCCTCATGAAGATGCAGTATTTTCAGTAGCAGAACATCCTATAAAAACTATTAGGCAATTTGAAGAATCTTTTGGTTCTGAGGAAGTGTTAAGAAAATATCAGGATTTTTTCAAAGAAAGAGGAACAGATTATCAATTTTACAAAAAAGTTGCAAGAAAAAATGCAAAATTTGTTAGAGAAACAGTAAGGGATATGTTACCAAGGATTGAAGCTGCTTTTGAAACCGCAGATTTATCTTCATTGAGACATGAGATGGATCATGTTGATTTTTTTGGTTCTCCATTGTATTTAGATTATCATTCCAGAGGTAAAAAAGCTGGAGAATTAGGTCAAAGACTTCATACAAGTAAAGATAAATCAGTTTCAGTTGAATATGCACAAGCAAATATGAAAGTTTTAGGGGCTATGGCTAAAGTCGTTCCATTATTGGAAGTTCGCGCATTATTCTTCAATTATGTGAAACCCAATGAATGGGACAGGGCAGATTTTGAAGATTTAAAGAGAAAGGTTTACGGAAATTTTGTCTCTGGTTATGTAGAAGGTGGACTTCCAGAAGACATGTTAGACAAACTTGTTTCGGTTGCATGGTCAGAAGGACAAATGGACAGGCAGACTTCAAACTATTTATTCAATATAGTTAACAGACAAAGAGAAAGCCCGAACGCTATGCGGTATGTTGTTCGTCCCGAGCAAGTCAATTATGATGTTGCGAATAGAATTTTATATCAAGAATTACCTGAATGGAAGAACAGATTTGCAACAAACGGTCGAACAGCAGTAGACGTTGTAGGTAACGCTTATAGAGATAATCCTTCCAGATTAAGAGAAGCTAATAGAGCCCGAACTTTCCAAGAGTTTATAGAATTATCTGGAGCATAAACAAGCCCCCGAAACTTGCGTATAACATACGACATTTACAGAAGTCGCTCACCAAAATTGAAGTTATAAAATAAGTGAGCGATTTGGGTCGAACAAGTGCAACGCAGTGAGCCTGTAAATGTCTGTTATACAAGGTTTTCCAAAGGAAAAAGTGCAACGTCCCCGAGCCATTTATGGCGAAGGCGTTTGTGAGTGCGCGTGGGTGGTCGGGGGTTTGAATGGTGGGAAGGCACGCTTATGTTAATTTCTTCTTGAATAAAGCCACACAAGTATGAATGTCTTTATGCTCCTCAGCAAAAACAATTTCAAAACCAAGACTGCTCATCCTCGAATTCAATTTAGAAATATCTGGTTTGTATGAACGCAGAACTAATAATTTATCTTCTTCTGGTGATTTAAAGTAGATTTTTAATAAGTTCTCTTTCTTGTCTATCTCTCCAGAAAAATCAGAATATTTGGGGGCGTATCCAAGTATTCTGAGACCATTTGATAAAAGCTCCAAAACAGATGGGATTAAGTAGGGGTTTATTATTTCTTCGTCCTTGCCACGAGAGTATAGTTCTAAACTTAAAAGAAAATAATCATTTTTCCCCATATTTTTATAAATTTCTTTGACTAAGTCAGTATTGGAAAACAAAACACCATTTGCAATAAGGACTATTAGATTTATTTCAGAGCCATCTTTTTTATTTTCTAAACAAATATCATCTATGCCATAAGTCTCTATATCCTGATTGAACTTCCTTATTCTCACAGCAGGATATTTTTCTTTTATTTTGTTAAAAGAAAAATCCAGCATTTTTGGATTTACATCAACAATAGAGTAAATGGATATATTCTTAGCACCTACTGCATCAATTAAAATTTGACATTCTACGCCATTTCCCACGCCTAAATGAATAATATTAATTTTTTTTCCATTGAGTTTTTTGGCAACTTCAGATATAGATTTTTTCAAGGCGTTTAGCTCCCTATTGGCTAACTCATATTTATTGTCTTTTGCAATTTTGTCCCAATATCCTTGTGTATAGACAATGCGAATCGGGACTTCTTTTTTATTTTTAACAAAGTCTATAAGAATACTCAATTGTTCAGGAGTAAGTCTTTTTGCTAATTGTTTGTTGATATTCATAATGAAAAAATAAGAAAGGTATTTATTAATCTTTGTTTTCCGCGTGCCTTCCATTCATTAATTTTCGCGAAGCGACTAACTAGGGGAGCACACTCACAAATGTTGTATAACAGTACATATACGCATTCATGCGTATTCTGTGTTAATGAACGGGGAAACCCTTATTTTTGGAGCCTCGCAATCAGGTGTTTTTTCATTATTAAAATCCAAACCATCTAATGGACTTTTAACATTGATTATTCTCATTCTGGCTATGTGAAGGTATATAAGCGTTGTTTGCGGACTGTTATGGCCTAACAAGGACTGGACAGACATAAGATCATAGCCGTTCTCTATCAAATGTGTTGCGTAGCTGTGTCTTAATGCATGAGGATGAACATTCTTTTTTATTTTTGCTTTTTTTGCGGCTTTTTTCACTATTTCCTGCACGGTTCTAGCGCTTAAATGGCCGTTATGCCCTGGGAACAGCCAAGACTTTTGGACCAAACTGTTTTCTTCAATATAATTCAGCAATTCTTTTTTTAGGCAGTCCGCAATTATAAACATTCTATCTTTGTTTCCCTTGCCTTTTCTTACCCATGCAAAGTTACTTTCAAATTCAATGTTTTCCGGCTTTAAACTGATAAGCTCTGAAACCCTCAAACCTGCACCATACATAAGTTTTATGAGCAATTTGTGATTTTTGTTGCCAATGCAGTTTACTAATGATATTATTTCATGCTTTGCCAAGACAACAGGTATTTTTTTGGGGACTTTTGAATATTTGATTTTAATCATGAAATTTTTATTCAAAATCTGCCTGACCAGAAATCCAATGGCATTAAGATGGACGTTTATTGTATTCCCTGAGGATCCTCTATTCACAAGATTGTCAAGATATCCTCGAACATCCTCTTTTGATATTTTCCTCTGCTCCACATGGCAGAAATTTAGAAAATTTTTTACGCAGCCAATATAAGTTTTAACTGTCCTATAGCTGTAATTTCTCCTTAGCATTTCCTTTTCCATTGAGAATATTACATCCATTGTATCACCTTCTTGGTACTAAGATATAAGTACTAAACATATATAAATATTTCGGTGATGAAATATATGTGAAAAACATATCCCCGTTCAAAAAAGAGGATGCCATTAGGGGAAGCCTGCTTGCCTTTCTGAAGAAAAATCCAAAGGGGTTGACAACAACACAGATACAGAAGGAGACAAAAATATCAAGGAAAACTCTGGAAAAGCATCTTCAGCTTCTTGTTTATGAGAATGAGATATATATGAAGCAGTTTGGGCCTACAAGGGTGTATTACCCAAACCACAGAATCCATTACATTGATTTTGAAAAGATTGCTTTCAATAACAGGACCTACTGGTTTGATGTTATGGAAAATGAATTTGGAAAATTCCTAGTGATTCAAGAGAAGAGAAAAAGCAATGATAAGTTTGTAACAAAAGGGTCAATTTTGGTCCCATTGGAAAGAATAAAGAAGTTCACAGATAGCCTTGATAGAATATCTAAAAGCAGCAGATTAAGAAAATTCATCCTGTCTTAATAATTAGATAAACTTTTAAAATCCCGATTTCTTATTATACCTATGAAAAGAGAGGAGGAGAATATTCTGTGGTTCTCAGATTTGAGCAAGGATTCTATTCCGGAGGTCGGAGGCAAGGGTGCAAACCTCGGAGAGATGTTCAACATCAAGCTTCCTATTCCAAACGGATTCTGCGTCACCGTTTCCGCCTATCAGACTTTTCTTGATGCTACTGGAATAAAAAGCAGAATTTCAAACCTGCTGAAAAATCTAGATGTTGAAAACACTGATTCGCTCAATGAGGTTTCATACAAGATAAGAGAGCTTATTGTCAAGTCAAGTATGCCAAAGAATATTGAAAAGGAAATCATTGAAAACTACGGCAATCTTGACGTCAATCCTTCGCTGTTAAAGTCTGGGGGTGCACTTGACTTCATCAAATCTGGGAGGGGAAATGCATTTGTCGCTGTGAGAAGCTCTGCCACTGCGGAGGACCTTCTTGAGGCCTCATTTGCTGGGCAGCAGGCAACTTTCCTGAATGTGATAGGCAACAAGGCACTGATAGAGGCTGTTAAGAACTGCTGGGCCTCCCTTTTCACATCGAGAGCAATCTATTACCGGGAAAACAATAATTTTGACCACATGAAAGTCTACATCTCGGTTGTAATACACAAGATGGTAAATGGAGATGTCTCCGGAGTGATGTTCACTGCAAATCCCTCCACGAACAATGAAAATGAGATTATGATTGAAGGGTCATATGGCGTCGGAGAGACAATAGTCTCCGGGCAGGTCAATCCCGACAATTTTATTCTGGACAAGGAAAGCCTTGCAGTCAAGGAAAGAAAAATAAAGCACAAGGAGCTCATGATAAATTATGACGAGAACCTGAATAAGAATGTCAGGAGAAAAGTCCCTGAAAATATGGCTGATGTCTCCTGCCTAACAAATGAGGACGTCAGGAGTCTGGCACAGTACGGAAAAAAGATAGAGGAGCACTACGGCAAGCCTATGGACATTGAATGGGGGATTGAGAGGAACAAACTGTACATACTGCAGGCAAGGCCAATCACAACACTGAAGAAGAGATCTGAAAGCCATGAAAAAATAAAAGGCGAGGCTGTTCTGGAAGGGCTTAATGCTTCTCCAGGCGTCGGCTCAGGGAAAGTCAAGATTGTCAGAGATGCGAGCGAATTAAATAAAGTTGAAAGTGGGGACATATTGGTCACCAAAATGACAGACCCCGACTTCGTTGTTGCAATGAAAAAAGCTGTCGGAATAGTGACTGATGAAGGAGGATCGACGAGTCACGCCGCGATTGTATCAAGGGAATTGGGAATACCTGCCGTCGTTGGAACTGAGAGAGCAACTCTGATTTTAAAAGACGGCGATGAAGTCACTGTTGACGGCTCAAACGGAAAAGTATACCGCGGCCTTAATCAGATTAAGGAAGAAAAAAAGATAGAGTGGGACGGGAAGAAACTGAATACGAAAACCAAGATATACATGAATCTTGGAGAGCCCGAGATTGTTGATAAATACAAAGACCTTCCATTTGATGGAATTGGGCTGATGAGGCTGGAATTTTTAATCACAAGCTACATTGGGGAGCATCCGCTATATCTGATCAAAAATGGGAAAGAGCATGAATACGTCAACAAGCTTGCTGAAGGAATTTCAAAAGTCGCCAAGGCAATCTATCCAAGACCCCTGATTGTCAGGTTTTCTGATTTTAAAACAAATGAGTATAAAAACCTTGAAGGCGGAGAAGAGTATGAGCGCGAGGAGGAAAATCCAATGATGGGATTCAGAGGGGTGTCAAGGTATGTCTCCCCAGATTTCGTTGAAGCTTTCAAACTGGAATTGAAGGCCATCAAAAAGGTGAGGGAGAATTTTGACAACGTCCACGTCATGCTCCCATTTGTGAGGAATTCCAGCGAGGTGAGGAAGGCTCTTGGAATAATGAGCTCGGAAGGGCTGATAAGAAGAGATGACTTCAAAATTTACCTGATGGCGGAAGTTCCTTCAATTGCATTGATACCTGAGGACTTTGTTGAATTGGATATTGATGGGGTTAGCATAGGAAGCAATGACTTAACGGAACTTGTCTTGGGTGTTGATCGCGATAATGAAAAATTAGGAAAAATGGGCTATTTTGACGAGAGAAATAAAGCTGTATTGAAAGCAATGGAGAATATTCTAAAAGCGTTCAAAGGAAGAGGGAAATATGTTGGTATATGCGGGCAGGCTCCTTCCAATTACCCAGACATAGTCAAGTTTTTAGTTAAAAATAACATTGATTCAATTTCGGTCAATCCCGACAGGGTTGTTGAAACGATGGAGCTTGTCAACGAGTTGGAGAAAAATTAATCGTCATATCGCAAATGGTCGTCATCTTGTGTTTCCAACCCGTTATATTTGGATTCGATATCATTACAAGGATAAGGATGCCCCATTAACAACATATTCCACTCAAATTTAACTAATTCACGCCCACAGGCTCCTTTTGAGAATTCTATAGACAATATCTTATCAACCAAGTTCATTTCTCCTTTTATTGGTAAATCCAAATAATTTTCGAGTTCATAAATTCCTGTTATTGATTCATCATCGAAACTAATAGAAATTTCTTTTACTCCTTTATCTCTAGTGTAAAATAAAAGATGGTAAAGTCCTTCCCGCATAAAAGGTAAACTAACTTCATTTTGTGAAGGCAATGCCAAAATTTCTTTGTCTTCGTGCATAATTGTGAATAATAGATTTGAGAAATCCACACCACATCCATATTCTAAACCTGGGATAACGAGTTGAACTGCCATGGTTATTATAGTGCTAAGACACTTTATAAAATTTTCTATATTTTCACTTTAGAGTAATTAAACAATCGAAAGGTTTATATATAAGTATGACTACCACAAAGTAACAATAAATATTAAGAAGGGGGTAAAAATAAAATGAATGAAAATAAACTAAACCTTGAAGGTATGCTGATGAATATAGGAGGTTTAAATTCAGTATTAACAAGATTGAATAATGCTGAAAAGCAAGGGGATCGTGTTAAATTGTATCAATCAGCTTATCAATTAATAGATCCATCAAATCCTGATGTTCTCACTGAATTAACTAGGAATCCTGAATCTGCTATAATTCAAGTTGAAATGGTTATAGGTAAAAGGGCTGGAGATATTAATAACAGTTATCAAGAAAATAAAGAAAATATAATCGATGATGTTGAAAAAAGAATAAATGAGTCTCTAAAAGAAACTAAAGGCGATGGAGCTAAAGCTTCACAATTAATGTTACAGTACTTAAACGATGTATTTGAAGATATTAATATATCTCAAGATGAAGCAAATATGATAGCAAGGAAAAACTTGATGGAGTTAGGAATGCATCCTTTTGAGACTATGGGTTCACCTGCAAAATATAAAGATTTAAGATTAAGAAATGCTGTGGCAGGGTACTTAAAACCCATAAAAGAAGGAGAACAAATTACAGGATACACAGTTAACAAATATGAATTAGCAAAGACTATGGAAGATGTAATACATGGTGCAACCATATATAAAAATTCAAGAGTTATAGAAAAAAACATGGAAAAAGCTAAAGAAGCAGCAAAATCTAATGAGAGAAAATAAACTTTTTTCTTTTTTTATTCTAATTTTCTCACAATTCTCGCCATTTCACCGACGAAAGAATCAACTCTCTTGTGGTAATCATCCAATTTTCTCGATGGAACATTAACAGGGCCCTTGTTTGACTCGTGAATCAGGCCGTAAATCTCCCGGTACAAATCAACATGCCTTCTGCTCAGCATTTTTTTCTTCACAAAGTACTCATTCAGCATTTCGGGAATATGCTCCGGCGAGGGGGCAACCTGATTGGCTATCATCAGGGCTGCGTGGGATGAATCAACCATTGCCCAATAGAGGGAATCCAGAGCTAAAAACAAGCCGTACTTTGCCCTCTGCAAATGATAAGGAGCCCTCCTCAACGCATTGTATATAGCCTCAGGCGATGGCTTTATCAGTCCCCTTCCAAGAAGCATTTTAAGCGGCTCAAAGAAGCCTCCGAAGTCAATGAGGGACTTTCCATACCTCACGATATTTATCGCGACGGGCTCCCCGTTCTTGAACTCCTGCCAAAAGGTAGTCAATGTAACAGTGTTTATGTGCAATCTGTCCTTGTTGGGGTTTTTTGAGATTATCTTTGTCAATTCTTCACGGTACCATGCAATCAATTCCTCGTCCCACTGAATTGTTGCATCATCTATGAAAATTATTATATCAATATCGTTAGGATTCTTCTTGTTCTTTGCAGCGGAGCCGAATATCACGATCGATTTTATTATCTGCTGAAATTTCTTGTAAGCAGAAGTTGCAAAATCATATGCTATCGAATAATCCTTTTCCAGACTTATCACCTCTATTGTAAAATATATCTTTGGGCATTTATTAATGTTTTTATTCCATCGGATTGCCTGAAAATCTCGAGCCTTCCCTCTGCTGGGCCTGCCCTCCAAGCTCAGTTGGAAGATTGGAAAATCCCGCTCCATAGGTTTCAAAGTGCTTTTGGGGGAACTGGATTCCATAGCCCATACTGTACTCCGCCTGCTGCTGTGATACCTCGCTCCAGTACGGCATTGCCTTGTGAGTGTACAGGGGGGAATCAAAATATTCCAGAGTCTGAGGGTGCGGAGAAGTCTTGAACTGCGCCACAAATCCTCCAGCCTCGACAATGTGAGCTAATTTCCCGTATTCTTTCTCCCCAAGCTTCTTCTTTATTTCCTGTATCTGCTCTTTAATATTCACGCTTCCCATTCCCGGAGGGAGATGAGTGTCATTAAATCCAAAATTATCTGTTATATGAACATGCTTGACAACAGGCGCAATCTGCCTTGCCTCTTCCGCAATCTGCTTGTCAGAATAGCCGAATTTCTTCAGCTGTGATATATGACCAACATCCCAAGTGGCCCCAATAAGCTTCTCTGCAATCTTTCCCGCTTCTGATCTTGATAAATTCTTCTCCTTTACCAATTTATCCGAGAACTGCTTTCGTGATTCCAGAACTGCATCCCTTAAAGTATCCCCCTTTCCCAAAGTCCAGTCTGGCATAACATTTTCAACCGAGATTATTGGTGCGTCCTTGCCATATTTTTTATATGCATACAGTGCTGAATCAGAGACTGTCTGCGACAGCTTCTCCTTTGCAAATTCATCGGTTGTAATGAACCTCTCCGGAGTTGGCATTGACTGTATAATATTAAGAAAATCCTGCCTTCTCTTCTGTTCGGTTCCAGGCTTGTGAAGATCTTCTATGAACCTCTTTCCATATTTTTTCTCAAGCTGCTTTCCCATTTTTTCTCTTATTTCTTCCCTGCTATTATCTCTGTATTTTTCAAAGAGCTCTTTCTGGTCCCTACTGAATTCCATTTCTTTTTTTGAAAAATCAATCAAATCACCAAATTTTTTTCTATACTCTCTCTCAAATGCATCTTTCTCCTTTTCTGGAGCATATTTTGAAAACTTATCGTGCAGATCCTGCAATTGGCTGTCCATATGGGTGTTAAGCTCATCAATGTGGCCCAGCATTACAGCCTCCTCTTTCTTAAGAGTATCCAGTTTAATTAGTTCATCATTAGTGAGAACTTTTTTTTCGTATCCGGATTCAAGGGGGCTTATCTGAGCATCAATCCTCTGCAGCCTGTCATTAATCTCGGCTTTCTCTTTTTCATAATTAAACAGCTGCAATTTTTCCTGATCCCACTGGCTCTTGTTCAGCATATTTCTTCTGTCTTCAGGAGTCCATATTTTTGTCCCGCCAAAATATTCTTTCTCCTCGTATTCAAGCGGAGCTATTTGATGCCTTGGGTCAGCCCTGTCAAGAACAAATATTTTTTTCTTACCCTCGGGAGGATATCCTTTTTCATCCCCTAGATTTTTTTCTGCCTGCCATTCATAGGCTGGAACGCCTCCGGAAGAATGGACATTTAAAATTGTGTTGTTTCCCAAATCAGCTGCCTTATCAATTCCAGACCTTAGCTGATACTCTGCCTGCATTCTTGACCTTTCAGACCATCCTTCCCTCGCAAACCCTGCAAGATCAATCTGAGCTGGAAAATGAAGAGAGGCTTTTGCATTCGTCAGCTTCCCCAATCTTTTAACTTCTGCAAAATGCTGCTTCGGGATTGATTCAAAAACATTGGGATCTACAAGGCTCAGCTCAACATTCTTGAGGCCAGCATTCAACCTTGAAGTCGCCTCCTGCAGCTGGTTTGCCGTCTGTGGAGATGTTGGAGCTCCGAGCATTCCCTGATTCACATAAAATTCCTTATCATTGCTCGTGCTGTACTTGTTTGTGAAATATTCCATCTTCAAAATTTTGGCTTTTTCCTCTCCTTTTCATGAAGCTCCTCAGAGAGGGACGAATAAGGCACCGACTGCTTCTGGGACTCATAATGAAACTGATTTGAAATTAAACCGACCTCCTGATGAATTCTCTCTTCTGATGCGCTCGGCATATATTTTCTAACCCTTTCCTCTATTAAATGCTTTTGCTCATCAGTGGCAGGGAACCTTTCGTCAAAAGACAGGTTTTCCTCCTTTAACGAGGTCAAAATCTTACCACTCAAGGGATCATAGTCCATTCTGTGGGGCGCATAGGTTACATCAGAGTGAGAAACTCCATATTTTATTTCTTCTTTTCTTTCTTCCCTTCTCCTTGAGGGCATTGAAACAACCTGCCTTTCGAGATTTTCCCGCCTCGGCTCTTCAATCCTTATATCTTCATTTGACCACTGCTCTTTTGACAGGGCTGACTTGGCCTCGAGCTCAAGAACTTTCTCGTAGCTTCTTATCAAGAATTTTATCTCATTCTTCAGCTCCTTGTCTTCAACGCTCCCAAGCAAATCTTTGAGATATCCTATCCTCTCTATATTGCCCTTTAGATTATCCAGAACTTTTTGAATTTCCTTCAACGTCACCATGTTGGCATTCCATGGGCTTTTTTGTAAATATCATAAAGCACATAAGCACTTGTCTCTGCCTGCAATATAGCTGACTTTCTCACCTTTTTTTCCGGGGCTGAAAATGTCATCTGCTTTGAGCTAAACATTCCCAACATGGACGCCAGAGGATCCAATGCCTGCCTGAATCCCTTGAAGATATTTCCGAAGGATCCCCTCATGGCCTCATTCTTTCTCTTTTTCAGCTTCAATTCCTCGGAGTCAATCTGGCCCTGAATTTTCTGCGATGGAGATTTTTCGTACATCTCCTTAAGCAGGCTTATTTTCTCCCCACCCTCCAATTTTTTTAATTTTTCCTCGTCAGTCATTAGATACTTCTCAATATCCTCATGCATGGCCCTGAGCGAGGCATCTGTCATTTCGTCTATCATTTCCATGTCTTCCCTTTCCTTCAATTCATAGATTTCCTTTATCTCCGACTCAGCAAAAGCGTAAGGCTTTATTATTATGTCAGTCCTTCCTGAATGAACATAGTGGGATCCTCCCTGCCCCTGATAGACCCTTGGAAGCGTCCTGAATATAATTTCAACCTCAATGCATGAGAAAAACTTATCCTTGAAATTTATGAACCGATAATTTGAGTTCACCTCTTCCGGCTTAACTTCCTTCTTTGCAAAAAGCGTAAGATGCATCTCCATGTTTGAGAAGGCATTGACCAAGTTCGGGGACGGCAATCCCGACGGTGTTTTGAACTCGGACATTCCAAGCTTCTTTGCCGATATGAGATAAGGCTTCACCCATGCAGTATAATACTTCAGTGAGGCAACTTGGGATTTCAGATACGCCCTCTCTATGTCATACCTCTTCTTCAGCTCTTTTTCCGAATTCTTCTCCCATTCAATATACTCTGCAATTCTTGCCTTTACGATCCTCTTCACTCTTTCATTGAGGTCAAGCTTGTCCGCATCCTTCTCGTCCTTTGAAACAAGAAATGCGTCTCTCAGCGTCACGAACTCAAGCTGCTGGGCCATTGCATTGATTGCCCCCCTTCCTTTTTTTATGTCAACCTGATCCATCCATATCTGCTTCAGCGCTAGTTTTCCCCCTTCTTTTTTTGAGGGATTTCCGGAGTGGAGGTCATTGTAGTGGGCGAGCCTTATGTCAAACTCCTTTAGATCATAGATGAGGTTTATTATTGACCTCACGACCGTGTTTACAGTCGCCATTATTTTCATTGCCCTGTCTTCCATTACAGACCTTCTTGTGCCCATCTCTCCAAAGTAGCCTGATGACACTGTGGCATCGTATTCATCCTTGTACTTTATGACCTCATCAAACCCAAGGCCTGATGGCTTTGAATCCTTGAGAAAGTCCAGTATCCAAAAATATATTGGCTCCAAGCCCTCCATCATTGAATCATACATGAGCCTGTACTCAATCTTGGAAGAACCTGCCTTTTTTATTTCGCTTATCTTCTTAGAACTTTCTGATTCTGACATCGGTAATATTAAATATCTGAAGTTTTAAAGGTTTTCTATGTGGCTACTCATTTTGCTGCTGATTGGACTGGATCAGATAACAAAATACATGTTTGGATTTGTCTTCAATACTGGGGGGGCTTTTGGGATACTTAAAGGATTCAATGTTTTTTTTGTCATAATCAACATCATCATTCTTGGGGTATGCGTTTATTATTATAGATTGAAGAAATACAGGATTGCCATTTTATTCCTGATTTCCGGAATTGCCGGGAACTTGATTGACAGGATTTATTTTGGGCATGTGAGGGATTTCATTGATGTTGGATTCTTTCCAGTCTTCAACATGGCGGACAGCCTCAACGTAATTGGAATAACCATGCTGATTATCCTGCTCTGGAGGAAGTAAAATACTAATTTTATTTTGGTGTGCACACTTCACTGAATTGATATTTGGCAATAAAATGAAATATCTTGAGGCTAAAACTGAAATTATGCATAAATCTGACATTTAGAAAATCTTTAAAATGGGCCAGTTTAACATATTCCATGCAAGTCGGAATTATAGGAAAGCCCAGTTCAGGAAAATCAACTTTTTTCAAGGCGGGCACACTGGCAGAGGTTGAGATAGCAAGTTACCCATTTACAACAATCAAGCCGAACGAAGGGATAAGCTTTGTGTCTGTTGACTGCGTTGACAAGGAATTCAACAGGCAGTGCAATCCGAGGGAGGGCTTCTGCATAAATCACAAGAGGTTCATTCCCGTCCAGATGATTGACGTTGCCGGATTGGTCAGGGGGGCGTATGAAGGAAAAGGAAGGGGAAACCAGTTTCTCGACAATTTGAGGCAGGCCGATGGGTTCATTCATGTCATTGATGTTTCGGGAGGCACGGATGAAAATGGAAATCAAGTGGAGCCGTTGAGCCATGACCCCTCAGATGACATTGAATTTATGGATTACGAGCTTGATATGTGGCACTATCAGATTCTGAAAAAAGGGTGGGACCGGTTCATCAAGCAGATTCAGGTTGAAAATCTGGACATAAAAAGAGCAATAGCAAAGCAGCTGTCCGGGCTGAAAGTCAATGAGGACGATGTTGAGGGCTGCATAAAAAAATTGAAGTTAAGCCACAAGCCCTCAGAGTGGGCAGACAAAGAGCTAAAGGATCTGGCGAGCGAATTGAGAAAGCTGAAGCCAATGATAATCGCCGCCAATAAGCTTGATGTGGAAGGATCCCTCTTCAATCTTGACAGGCTGAAAAAGAGATTTCCAGACTATAAAATAATAGGATGCAGCGCTGAGATTGAGCTGGCATTGAGGGAGGCTGCGAAAAAAAGGCTGATTGAGTATATCCCCGGAGAGCCTGACTTTAAAATCGTCGGAGAACTAGGTGAAAAGCAAGAAAAAGGCCTTGAGTTCGTGAAAAATTACCTAAAGAGGTATAACAAGACCGGCATTCAGGAAATTCTCAATGAGATAGTGTTTAACATGCTTGATTACATTGTGGTATATCCTGGGGGAGTCAACAAGCTTGAGGATAAAAACGGGAATGTCCTTCCAGACTGCTTTTTAATGAAGAACGGCTCGACTGCACTAGACTTTGCATACAAGCTGCATTCAGATTTCGGCGACAATTTCATCAAGGCGATGGATGTCAAGAACAAGAGGCCCGTCGGGAAGGATTATATATTGAAGAACAAAGATGTGGTTGAAATAATGTACAAAAAGTAAACTTTTATATATAAGAAAATTTTCTTAAAAGGATGGAACTGATTCTGAACAAGAAGCCAAAAAACCCAACTATAATAGAAGGATTTCCGGGCGTTGGATTCATAGGCTCCATCACGACCGAGTTCTTAATTGAGCATCTTGATGCGGAGATGATAGGGAAGATAAGGGCAAAGGAGCAGATGCCCATCATTGCAGTCCACAATTCGAAGATAATTGATCCGTTCGGCATATTTTACAGCAAGAAGCACAATCTCATCATACTTAGGGCAATAGCGCCCGTTACAAAAATAGAGTGGGACATCACCGATGCCGTTGAAAAGCTATCAAAGCAGCTTCAGGCCAAGGAAGTGATAAGCATTGAAGGGATAGCGTCGGTGAGCGATGATCCCCAAGTCTATTATTACAGCAAGAAGAATTCAACGAAGTTCAACAAGCTGAATATTGAAGGCCTGAAGGAAGGAATCATAATGGGAGTGACTGCTTCCCTGCTATTGAATGACAGCCTTCCGAGCTCATGCATATTTGTTGAAACACATTCGGAGCTTCCCGATTCAAGGGGGGCAGCCAAGATAATTCAGGCTCTTGATGGGTACCTCGGGCTTAAGGTCAATCCAAGCCCATTGATTAAAAAAGCTGAAGAGCTTGAGTCAAAGCTTAGAATAATGATGCAGCAGAGCAGAGTCACGGAAGAGCAGGCAAGCAAGAAGCAGCTTGATTATTTAGGATAGTTCTTGATAATGAGAAAGAATTTGTATAAATCAATAATCGTATTATCCCTGATAGGGCTTGCGATATCATCCTATCTTGCGTATTCAAGCTACTCATACCAAGGAATTGTCTGCGGGATAAATGAGAAAGGCAGCTGCAATGTTGTTCTAAACGGCCCTTATTCGAAGCTGATATTAAACATTCCTAACTCATTCATTGGCGCCATTGGATTTCTGGCGCTTTTGATTTTGGGCTATCTTGGAATCAAAGGGAAGAAATCAGCAAGGCTCATAATTCCATTATCATTCGTTTCACTCTTATTCATCCTCTATCTGGCATATCTTGTTTTCTTTGTTTTAAGGTCATTCTGCATATGGTGCTTCACGGTCTGGGTCCTGACTGCAGTGATATTCATATGCTCAATGTTTTTGACGAGAAAAATCAAGTGAGGACTTATCAACCTATTTGATGAGTTCATTCGCGCTTAAGAATTCAATCTCTTCCCTTGTGGCCTTTAAATTTTTCAAAATCAAAGCTTTTGATGGCATACTTTTGTAGTTGAACTTAAATGTTATAAATTTAACTATAGTTATTTTTGGTGTGCTCACACCAGACATATGTCCTGTGTGAGCACATCCTACGACTAAGAGAAAGGTTTTTATCTGATACTCTTTTCTTTTTTCTGAAAGGTTGCGGTTGTTCCATAAGCATTACCTATGTACCTATTAGTAATATACTATTAAGTATTTAAACCTTTTGGTTAGTAAGATAGTAAAACTTATATACTAAAGAGAATATAACTATTCAATATGGGAAAGATTCAATTAGAAGGCTATGTTTGCGAAAGATGCGGACATAAATGGGTTCCTCGAGAAACAACAACCGAAGAGCCAAAAGTCTGCCCTAAATGCAAAAGCCCTTATTGGAATACGCCGAGAAAGAGTGAGAGGAAGCAGTGATTTAAAATGTCAAATAACGGTGCTAATTTAGGTTTTGAACAAAAATTATGGTCTTCTGCTGATAAGTTAAGAAGCAATATGGATGCAGCTGAATATAAGCACGTTGTTTTAGGTTTGATATTCCTAAAATATATCTCAGATGCTTTTACTGAAGTTTATGAAAAACTGAAAAAAGAGAAGGATTCAGATCCAGAAGATGTTGATGAGTATGTTTCTCGGAGAATTTTCTTTGTTCCAAAAGAATCAAGATGGGAAAATCTTCAAGCTAATGCTAAAAAGCCAGAGATAGGAAAATTTCTTGATGAAGCAATGGATATTATTGAAAGAGATAATCCCTCACTTAAAGGCGTTCTTCCGAAGAATTATGCTCGTCCTGGATTGAACAAGCAAAGATTAGGGGAATTGATTGATTTAATTGGTACGATTGGACTTGGTGATAAAGAAAATCGCAGTAAAGATATTCTTGGAAGAGTCTATGAATACTTTTTAGGAGAATTTGCCTCTGCTGAAGGAAAGAAAGGCGGGCAGTTCTATACTCCTCGTTCTATTGTAAAGCTCTTAACTGAAATGTTAGAGCCATACAAAGGAAGAATATTTGATCCCTGCTGTGGTTCAGGCGGAATGTTTGTTCAATCCGAAAAATTCGTTGAAGCGCATGGCGGAAAAATAAAAGACATTTCAGTCTATGGACAAGAAAGCAACCAGACAACATGGAAGCTTTGTAAGATGAATATGGCTATCAGAGGGATTGACTCTAATATAAAATGGGGCGATGCTTTCCATGATGACCAGCATAAAGATTTGAAAGCAGATTTTATTCTTGCCAATCCTCCATTTAATGATTCTGATTGGAATGGCGAATTATTGCAGGAAGATGTGAGATGGAAGTTTGGAGTGCCTCCAAAGAATAATGCTAATTTTGCATGGGTTCAGCATTTTATTCATCATTTAAATCCTACTGGCGTAGCTGGTTTTGTTCTGGCAAATGGCTCAATGAGTTCTAATACTTCCAATGAAGGAGAAATAAGGAAGAATATGATTACTTCTGATATTGTTGATTGCATGGTAGCATTGCCCTCGCAGTTATTTTACAATACAATGATTCCTGCTTGCTTATGGTTTGTTACACGAGACAAAAAAGACCATTCGTTTAGGGATAGAAGAGGACAGATTTTATTCATTGATGCTCGTAATATGGGTGTGATGATTGATAGAAGGCACAGGGAATTAACTGATGAAGATGTTAAGAAGATTTCCTCTACTTATCACGCTTGGAGAGGGGAGAATAAGCTCAAATATGAAGATGTTACTGGCTTTTGCAAATCTGCTAAATTGGAAGAAGTTGAAAAGAATAATTTTATCCTAACTCCTGGAAGATATGTTGGAATTCAAGAGGAAGCGGAAGATGACGAAGCATTTGAAGAGAAAATGAAACGATTGACTGCTGAACTTTCAGAGCAGATGAAAGAAGGGCAGAAGTTGGATGTTGAAATAAAGAAGAATTTGGAAGGGATTGGGTTTAAGGTGTGAAGATGAATAAAAAAGAGATTATGTTTTTAATATCAGAAGGTGAAGGGTTTAACCTCGAATTTAAAGAGTCTTTGTCTTCTGATCTGGCTAGGGAGATTTGTGCATTTGCTAATGCAACAGGTGGCAAAGTCTTGCTTGGCATTTCTGACAACAAGCAAATTAAGGGCATCGAAATAACAAATAGGCTTAAATCACAAATTCATGATATGGCGCGGAATTTAGACCCAAAATTGGAAGTATCTCTGGAAACTTTTGCCAATATACTTATTATTAATGTTCCAGAAGGGAAAAATAAGCCTTATTCCGCTAATGGCAAATTTTACGTAAGGCAGGGGACAAACTCACAGCAGCTTACGAGGGAAGAAATAAGGGAATTCTTTCAAAAAGAAGGCAGGATATCTTTTGATGAAAAGCCAAATGAGAAATTTAAGCTAACTACTGACTTTAATAATGAATCATTTAAGATATTTTTAGAAAAATCAAAAATAAGTCCTCTCTTAGGGAAAGATGAAATTCTTAAGAATTTAGAGCTTTTAGAAGATAGAAAGCTGAAAAACGCAGGAGTTTTGCTATTCTGCAATAAAGTCACCAAATTTTTCTTAAATGCCCAGATTACCTGCGCTTTGTTTTTAGGGGAAGATAAAGTTAATATCCTTGATAAGAAAGAATTTGAAGCTGACTTGTATTCAAATTATAACAATGTTCTGACTTATATTAAATCAAAATTAAACACAGAATACATAATCAAAACAGCAGGCCACAGGGAAGAAAAGCTGGAATTGCCTGAAGAGGCATTAAGAGAAGCCCTGCTTAATGCAATAGTGCATCGGGATTATTTCTCAAATGCTGAAATACAAGTTTATATCTTTAAAGACAGGCTTGAAATTGTCAATCCAGGAGGGCTTGTTCCAGGAATAAAGTTTTCTGATCTTGGCAAAAAAAGCCTTTCGAGAAATAAGCTTTTGTTTGGGATGCTTTCCCGGATGAATCTTGTTGAAAAAGCAGGGACAGGGATATTGAGAATAAGGAGTGCTATGAAAGAGTATAAGCTCGAAGTGCCAAAGATTGAAACAGATGAGAATTGGTTTACCATAACCTTCAAGAGACCTGATTTGCAGAAAGAAAGCTACGAGCAGAGATTTTATGGCAAGATTAGTTCCCAGAAAAATACCAGAAAAATACCAGAAAAATACCAGAAAATAATCAATGAATTGAAAGCAAAACCCGACATTTCACGAACTGAACTAGCTCAAAGACTCAATGAAGAGCAAACTACTATTCAATCTAAATTAAGGAAATTAGTGAAAGACGGCTTCATAAGAAGAACTGGTCCTGACAAAGGCGGACATTGGGAAGTGTTGTGATGATAAAATGAAGTCAAAATCAAAATTCAAACAAACTGAAATAGGAATGATTCCTGAAGATTGGGCTTTTGAAGAATTAGATAAACATGCAAAAATAATTATGGGGCAATCGCCAGAATCGAATTACTATAATTCAGATGGGAACGGTACTTTATTTTTACAAGGGATTAGGACTTTTGGGAATTTATATCCTAAATATGACACGTGGACAACTAAAATAACGAAGCTTGCTAAAAAAGGCTCAGTGCTTTTAAGCGTAAGAGCACCCGTTGGTGAGGTAAACATCGCGGATAAAGATGTTTGTATAGGTAGAGGATTAATGTCTATCGATGGGAAAAATAATGTATTCATCTTCTATTTATTTAAGGGATTCAAAAAATATGTGGTTAATAAAGAAACCGGTACAGTTTATGGTTCTGTAACTCGTGATGATATTTCAAAATTAAAATTTCAATTTCCAGAGGAAAATGAACAATCCACCATCTCCAAAATCCTCTCTGATTTAGACTCAAAAATTGAGCTCAACCAGCAAATGAACAAAACTTTAGAAGCGATCGGGCAGGTAATCTTCAAAAGATGGTTTGTTGATTTTGAGTTTCCAAATGAGAAAGGCAAGCCATACAAAAGCTCTGGCGGAGAAATGGTTGATTCTGAGTTAGGAGAGATGCCGAAGAGATGGAAGGTTGGGAGATACGAAGATTTAGTTATTGTCTCAACAGGCAAGGGACTTAAAAGAGATGAATTTATTGAAAACGGAGAATTTCCAGTTATAGGGGCAAATGGGGAGTTAGGACGAACAAACAATTATCTTTTTGATGAGAAACTAATTCTAACTGGAAGGGTCGGCACTCTTGGAACAGTTTATTTAATTAGGAATAAAGTTTGGATTTCAGATAATGTTCTTATTTCAAAACCTATATCAGAAGAAAAATATTACTACGCTTATTTTACAATCAGAACGTTTGATTTTAAATCTATGAACAGAGGCAGTACCCAGCCACTAATTACTCAAACAGATTTAAAAAATAAAATAATTATAGTACCAGACACTAAAACTTTATCTCGCTTTCATAGTATCTGTTTAAACTTGTTTGAGAAAATTTATCAAAACGAATCACAAATTGTAAGATTATCACAAATCAGAGATTCCCTACTCCCAAGATTAATGTCGGGAAAAATTAGAGTTCCTGTTGAGGTTAGAGTATGATAGATAAAGAAACAAAACAAAAAGTCTTTCAGCAAGTAATGGATATTTTCATAACCCCTGAAATAGAAAGAAGAAGAAAAGAAGGAAGTATTAAAGACGGCACAATTATTACTAAAATGCAGATAGTGTTTTCTTTAGATACTGGAAAAAACGAAGTAAGATTAAATGATGAAGTTAAAGCGATTGTTAAAGCTAAAGCAAATAAGCCAATACAAAAAAGAGAAATAGTTTATGAAACAGATATAAGTGCTATTGAAGACATTGAACTAACTGACGAAGATTTAAATTGTGGGCATATTACCTTATTACTCTTTAAAGATAATTGGACAATCTCTTTTGATTTCAGATACAATAAAGAAAAAGTAAAAGCTCACATTGAAGCATCAAAAGAGTTTTATGAAAGTGCCATAAATAGCTTAGATAATCAAAGATTAAGACCTTTCTATGAAAATGCGTTTGCCACAGCAGAATTATCCGCAATAAGCGTTTTATTGACTTTGCCTAGTAAAGAAATATTAGAATGCAGAAACCATAAAAAAAGATTATCTCAATTTAAGAATTGGGCAGATTTAGGAAATGTAAAAATGGAATTTAGCACAACGTTATCTGGATTAAGTAAATTAAGAGATTCTGCTAGGTATCTCCATTCTGATAAATTTAAAGAAGAAAACCCTAATAAAATAAAAAGTATATTAAAAGAGATGATTGATTTTGCTGAAGAGTCCATAAAATGAATAATGGTATAACATGAAAAAACTCATAACTGAAGAACACGTTGAAGGGAATGTTTTAGGTATTCTCAAGAATTTGGATTATGATATAATCAGAGGAAGCAATGAGGAATATTTGCCTGGCGGAAGCTCTGCTTTGATACCCAGTTAAATACCAAAATCTGGTAAATTTATACCAAAATATGGTAAACTATATAAAGGTTGGAAATTAACAATAATAAAATGAAAGCAGAAGAAAAGGTTTACATGGCATTCTTTGACTTAAAAGAGCCAAAACTCTATTATAATCAGATAAAAGAGCAAGCCAATCTGTCCCACAGTTCGCTTCAAAATGCTCTGGAAAAGCTAAAAAAAGCAAACATTTTAAGCGAAGAAAAAACCAAAGCAAACACATTCTACATACCCAAAGATAAGAAAGTCTTTGCTTTGAAGTTTTCAGAGATAGCAATCCAGAAATTCAACCGCCTGAATGTAAATGTGAAAGTCCCTCTCAAGAATTTTCTTAAGAACCTGCCAGAAGAAATCCATACAATAGTGCTCTTTGGCTCAGCTTCAATGAAAGAGGAAACAAAAGACAGCGATATTGATCTTCTGATAGTGTCCAATAAGAAGATAGACCTAACCAGAAACAAAAAAGACGCAGAAATAACCTCAAATTATCCCATCTCACTATTTAATGCAACAATAAATCAATTCAAGGAGAACAAAGACCAGGTCATAATTCAGGCAAGAAAGACAGGTTTCCCAATATACAAAGAACAGAACTTTTATGAGGTGATTCTAGATGGATATTGACCGGCTTTTTGCGGATAAAGAATACCTCAAGAGCGAAATTGCGTTCTTCCTATCAAAAAAACACATCAAGATAATAACAAAAAACCATGAACTTATCAGTTCGCATATGGAAAAGGCAAGGCACAATCTGGAATTTTATAAATTGAATAAAGGATATGCAAAATTCAACGATTGGCTTGTTGTAACATTATACTATGCACTTTATCATTCCGCATTAGCATTAATAACAAATAAAAATTTCTCCTCAAAAAACCATTATGCAACCATTCTTATTCTTATAAAAGAATATAGTATAACAAAAGAAGAGGCTCAACTTTTAAACGAACTTTCCATCAATAAAGAAGACGCTGAGCTATACACTCAACTCAAAGATGATAGGCATGACGCAAGCTATGCGACAAATATTAAGTTTGACAACCAGACAATACGAGACTATGAAAGTAAAGTAAACGAGTTCATTAATAAATCTCAGGAAATGATACAATGAGAAAACTCATAACTGAAGAACACGTTGAAGAGAATGTTTTGGATATTCTCAAGAATCTTGATTATGACATAATCAGAGGAAGCAATGAGGAATATTTGCCTGGCGGAAGCTCTGCTTTAAGATTAGACTATAAAGATGTTGTTCTTGTTGATAAACTAAGATATGCTTTAAGAAAAATAAATCCAAGCATTTCAGAAGAAGCTAGAGAGCAGGCAATAAAGCAAATTCTGAGAAGCGAAAGCCAAAAACTCATTGCTAATAATGAAAGTTTCCATAAACTACTTGTTGATGGAGTGAGTATTCCAATTTCAAAAGGCGGAGAAGAAAGGCACATCATAGTAAACCTATTTGATTATAACAACCTAGAAAACAATGAGTTTTCAGCAGTTAATCAGTTTACCATTATTGAAAACAATGTTGAAAGAAGACCTGATGTTATCCTATTCATTAATGGCTTGCCGTTAGTAGTTTTGGAATTAAAGAATCTGGCAGATGAAAAAGCGGACATTTGGACAGCTTACGACCAATTCCAAACTTACAAAGAACAACTGCCCTCTTTATTCAGGTTTAATGAAATTCTCATAATCAGTGATGGAATTGAAGCGAGAGCAGGAACAATAACCTCAGAGAAAGAGAGGTTTATGCAATGGAAAACCATCAACGGAGAAAAGCCAAAGAAAGGGCTTACAGAAATTGAAGTTTTATTAAAAGGTATGTGCGATAAAAAGAGAATATTGGATATTATCAGGAACTTCATTGTTTTTGAGAAAGACAAAGAAACAAAAAAGAAAGTTGCGGCTTATCATCAATATTGGGCTGTCATTAAAGCCATAGAATCAACAAGAAGAGCAAGCGCAAAATCAATCATACAAGTAAGAGAAGCCCCAGAATCTTATGGGCTTTCATCGGTTAAAGAACAGCCAAAAGGAGATAAAAAAGCGGGAGTTGTCTGGCATACGCAAGGTTCTGGCAAGTCTTTAACAATGGTTTTCTATTCTGGAAAATTAGTTAGAGAATTTGACAATCCTACAATTATAGTTTTAACCGATAGAAATGATTTAGATGACCAGCTATTTGGAACTTTTGGAAAATGCCAAGACGTCCTAAGGCAAAAACCGACACAAGCGAACGATAGAAAAGAACTCCAAAAACTTCTCAAAGTATCTTCTGGAGGAGTTGTTTTTACCACAATACAAAAATTCTTCCCAGAACAAGACAGAGAAAAATATCCTATTTTATCAGAAAGAGATAATATCATTGTTATAGCTGATGAAGCTCACAGAAGCCAGTATGGATTTTCTGCTAAAATATTAGACAAGAAAGACAAAGCATTAATCACTTACGGATATGCTAAATATCTACGAGATGCCCTGCCAAATGCCTCGTTTATTGGATTTACTGGAACTCCAATTGAGAAATCAGATAGAAGCACGCCCGCAGTATTTGGAAAATATGTTGATGTTTATGATATTGAGCAGGCGGTAGATGATGGAGCTACTGTTAGAATTTATTATGAAAGCAGACTAGCAAAACTTGAATTAAAGCCAGAAGAAAGACCAAAGATAGACACCGATTTCGAGGAAGCAACCGAAGGAGAAGAAATTGAAGGTAAAGACATACTCAAAAGTAAGTGGGCAAGATTAGAAAAGGTTGCAGGTTCTCCAAGAAGAATAGCCAGAATTTCCAAAGATATAGTTAAGCATTTTGAAGAAAGATTATCTGTTTTAGAAGGAAAAGGAATTATTGTTGGTATGAGCAGAAGAATCTGCGTAGAACTCTTCAATGAAATAATAAGATTAAAGCCAGAATGGCACAATGAAGACGATGATAAAGGTTTCATAAAAGTTGTTATGACTGGTTCAGCTTCTGATCCAAAAGAATGGCAACAGCACATAAGAAACAGGAAAAGAAGAAAGCAGATAGGCGACAATCTGAAAGATGACAAACATGGGCTTAAATTAATGATTGTCAGAGATATGTTTCTGACTGGATTTGATGCTCCCTCTCTCCACACCATGTATTTGGACAAGCCTATTAAAGGGCATACTTTAATGCAGGCAATTGCCAGAGTAAACAGAGTTTATCCTGGAAAAGAAGGCGGTTTGATAGTAGATTATATGGGCGTTGGAGTTGAACTCAAAAAAGCTTTAATGAATTATACTGAAAGTGGCGGAAAAGGTAAACCGACTTTTGACCAAGAGCAAGCAGTTAAGCTCATGCTAGAAAAATATGAAGTTGTAAAAGATATGTTCTATGGCTTCAATTATAAAAAATTCTTCCAGCTTAGACCAGAGGAAAGAGTATCTTTTGTTCCGTCTGCAATGGAGCATATTCTAAAAGAGAAAGACAAAAAAGAAAGATTTGCCAGAGAAGTTACTGCTCTCTTAAAAGCGTTTTCTTTAGCTGTTCCGCATGATAAAGCAATGAAAATAAAAGAAGAAGTCGGCTTTTTCCAAGCAATAAAATCTGCCATTACAAAAACAACAGAAACAAAAAGAGAATTACAGGATAAATTTGATTCAGCAATAAAGCAGATTTTGTCAAAAGCAGTAATCTCCGACAGAATTATAGATATTTTTGAAGCAGCAGGAATTCAAAAGCCAGAACTCTCCATTTTATCTGAAGGTTTCTTAGCAGAAGTTAAGGAAATGCCACAGAAAAATCTTGCATTTGAGGCATTGAAGAAATTGCTCAATGATGAAATCAGAATTATGTCAAAGAAAAATATGGTTCAAGCTAAGTCATTTATGGATTTGCTCGATAAGACCATCAAGAAATATACAAATAGGAGTATAGAAGCTGCCCAAGTCATAGAAGAATTAATTGAATTAGCAAGAAAAGTCAGAGATGAAAAAGGCAGAGGCAAAGAGCTTAATATGAATGATGATGAAGTTGCATTTTACGATGCTCTTGAAGTCAATGATAGTGCAGTTAAAGTTTTAGGCGATGATGCACTTAGAAAAATTGCATTAGAATTAACCGAAATGATTAGAAATAGTGTAACAATAGATTGGACTCAAAGAGAAAGCGTGCAAGCAGGAATGCGTTTGAAAGTCAAGAAGATTCTAAGGAGATATGGCTATCCTCCCGACAAAGAAAAGAACGCAATAGAAACAGTTTTGAAGCAAGCAGAATTAATTGCTAAAGGTTGGGTTGGTAAACTATAAATAATTGGATCCTTACTAAGTTCTAATAGTTTTGCACCACGCTTTAGAGCATGTGGAAGAATAAGAACAACTTTGGTCAAGTCAGTGTCAGAGAAGATATACAGCAGGCACAAAGATAAGCTTGGAAAAAATTTTGAAAAAAACAAGAAGCAGGTTG
>Ga0209542_10005419_pt1 | contig 25447 bp, 25 predicted proteins | sample RifCSPhighO2_01_FD_184028 | JGI IMG/M metagenome (GOLD analysis project Ga0209542, IMG submission 184028) | Soil microbial communities from Rifle, Colorado - Rifle CSP2_plank highO2_0.1 (SPAdes) (version 2) | ecosystem: Environmental > Terrestrial > Deep subsurface > Rock core/Sediment ...
AGCCTCCCAAGTGTTATGGATGCCGTTCTCCCCGTTTCCTCAAGGCGAGCCCCATTCGCAAACCACACTATTTCACTGCGCGTAATATCATCTCCTTCTGCGCGCACAACAACCGTGGTGTGTGGCTCATAATACTGAGGTGTGACAACAATAGAAAGTGTTTTTGTTTCTTGGGAGAGGGGTTGGGCGTGTATAAGAGGCGCACACACAAGGAAAAAGAGAACAAAAACTCCAATAGAGAGCGTTGTCTGCCTAGTCATTTTTCTCATTATACCTCGGTTTGTGTGTGGCTTGAGGGTGCGGTTTGTAAGTAATTTGAGAGTACAAAGTACCCAACTGTCATGGTCCAGGCCGGTATCATGTTCGCGTATGGAACTAGTTCAACAATACCTCCGGCGGCATATGAAATGACTCGTACGGTTGAAAAATGTATGTGGTAGTGCGAAAACCACAATAAAAACGTCATACCTGCGGTTGCACCAAGAAGCCATGAGGCGATGGCTCCGATAGCTGTAATTGAAATACCAACAACCGGGGCTGCTGGTATTCCGACGATAGTTGCGGCAAGTGCCGCCGCTGTGGCAGTGGCTAATCCTGTTGTTATCGCCGTGATGAGCATCTGTAATCCATCAAACACCACTGCAATTCCAAGCATCATAAATATACCCCCATGGCTGATTCGCTGTTCTTTAGAATCTGACATGCGGGTACTCTAGTGTTTAACTATTTTTTTCTTGGACTGTTTCAGACACATTTTTGGCGGCCGCTGACTCGAGTGTTTTTTGTGTTTCAGCTTTATTCGACGCCGTGCGTGTTTGTACTACCTCTGGCTCTTGGGTCGCCGCGAGGTCACGTTTCGCTTTTTTGATAGCGAGAATTTGTGATGGGTCGGAGGTAATGATCTGGTCCTCGGTGTAGGAAGCAATAATCTTGATTGCCACGTGCTTGAGTCCCGCGAAAAATATCCCCTCCCCCACATCGGACTCTAGAAGCAGATATTTTTCTTCATCCGAAAGTTTGAATGTTTGTTGTACCAAGTCAACGGAGGTTGGCGATTGCCGCAGGAGCATCTGAATTGACGAGTTGGTGATCATGGGAATTCCGTACGGAGAGTTGAGGAAGTCGGACACATCCTGAGTAATTGTGGAAATGCCGAGATAGTATTTTCTTCCCCGTTTTGCGATTGAAAACAAGAAGGATGCGGTATCTTGTGAACGCATCATCCACCACGCCTCGTCGATCACAAGGAGGCGCTTGCGTAACTCCTTACGGACGGTGTTCCAGATGTGGTGTGTGATGATGTACATCGCGACCGGCTTCAGGTCATCTTCCATGTCTCTGACAGAAAAGACCACGAGCCGTTTGTTCATATCCACATTGGTTGGACGGTTCATGAATCCGGACCACGTCCCTTTCGTGTACTTAGAAAGCCGTTGTACTAACGACTCAGACCCCTCCATTCCAGAGAGTACGAGCTCGAAGTCAGACAGTAGTGGTGGCTCAACAGCGGCAAAATTTGCTTCTGGTGAAATGTCTTTAAGGGCGTACGTTTCTGTTATTGCTTTGTCCACAACCGCATCTTCTTCGGGTGTTAGACCCCCCAACATGATGCGGAATAGCCCGACGAGAGTGATGATGTTGTTGCGCAGGACATCGGCGGGGTTTTCGTCTTCTCGCGGAACAGGAAGGTCAAATGGGTTGATGTGGTGCTCGGAGGACAGGGAGATATTGAAGTAGCGTCCTCCGACCGTTTCAGCGAGGTACTCGTACTCACGTTCCGGGTCGATGACAATAACTTCAGTGTCGAACATGAGTGAGCGCAAGATTTCAAGTTTTGTTGCATAACTTTTTCCTGCGCCCGACTTCGCGAATGTGACAGAGTTATAATTTTCAAGCGAAAAGCGATCGAAGAGTATCAAAGAAGAATTGTGGCGGTTAATACCGAAGAGGATCCCTTTGTTTGATGTCAGGTCGAATGAGATAAATGGAAATACGGATGACAGCGGGGCGGAGTTTAGTTTTGTGTGTACGTCGAGTTCGTCCGAGGATATGGGGAGTGTGCTTCTGAATCCCTGCTCTTGCTGGAAGAGGGCTGGACGGATATACACAAGGCGGGATTCAAGGATGGAGCGTATTTCGGACTCAATTTTATCCACCTCTTCACGTGTTGCTCCGTAAATTGTAAGGTACAAACCGACGTCAAATATGCGCTCCTGTGCTTGCTGAAGAGAGTCGCGCAGATTTTCTAGGTCGGCATAGGCGGTGTCCAGAAGTGGGTCGCGTACCATTCCTTTATCTTCTCGAGTTGAGATTTGGCTCTGTACCTCTGCTACTTTTTTCTGAAATTTACGCAACATCTCTGTTGTGTCCATGGGATGAATGAAAATTGAAATATCCAACACCTTGTCCATGTTGATAATCGGTGAAAACCACCCCGTTGTTAAAAAGCGCGGATACGAAATAACAAAAAAGGTGCGTGCAATTTTTTCTCCAAGATCCAGTTCACGTGGGCTAATTTTGAGGGCATGGGGGGCAATAACGTCTTGCAGGTCCAAAACACCAGTGCGATAAATTTCTGCAGGCAAGACAGGCAGAACCCGTGCGGGTTGTTGTTTCTTTTTGAATATATCAAGCAGCGCCATACTTATTGATTATTGATCGACATTGGCTTCCCCTCTTCACCGGGGTTGAATAACTTATAGAGAAGTTCGATTGCCTCTTCGGTGCCGAGCTGTACCGTGCGCACTCCCGCACAAGCCCCTGTTGCACAATTGAAATTCTTTGTTCGAGCTGGCTCACTTGCTCCTCGAAAGACTTGTTTATATCCTCCTTTGTTTTTTTTGAAAACGGAAGGATGGATATAAGCCCCCGTTTTGTGACAATGGCGGCTGGAGAATACGGTACGATGACGAAGAAGTTTTTCGTCATAATATTTGCAGCCTCGGTGAAACTTTTAATGAACGCAATGTATTCTCGAATCTGGATACGCATCAAATCATCAAGCTGTGTTTTGTATGCTTCCTCGAGTGTTGCAATGTAGGGGCGAATGTCGAGAAGGCGCGACTGCACGAATATTTGAACAGAAAAGTCGAGAGAGTTGAGAAAGTTTTGGAATTGTAAAATGAAGGCGGTCTGTTCATCTTCTGATTTCAGGGCAAAGTTGAGGGATGAGGCGAGAAGTATTGCGCGCATGCTTCCGTCTTTCAATATGACAACTCCATCGCGCACTTCTTTAATAGGGACGAAGTCCTGCGTTGATTTATTTTGTGTGCGGAGCTGGGGAGGCATGGTGGTTTATATTCTTGCGTCGCGTGCGGTTCGAACCGGCGCGACAACATTTTTTGTTCCAGAGCGCGCCGCATACATATCGCGGTCTTCATTCGACGCGGTCCCCGACTGGATACGTTCTTGAATATCGAGAGACCACGCGAGGTCGTGAAGTTTACTTTCAGAGAGGTGCGGTATGTAGGTGTCTGCGATCGCCTCCTGTTTTTTATTTTCCTGTGCCGCTCGTGTTTTTCGTGTGTTACTCCAGAGGTATAGTTTAGATTTCATAAAGTAGAAAAAACCGTTCTCCAAAGCAACAATGAAGGGCCTCTTATTGACTTGCAGGAACGCAAGGGCGGCTGCGCCTCCTCCGACAAGAATAATGAGCGGGGCCGCGATGTATGGGGTGAATATTCTCCAGAGAATATAGGAACATCCGGCACCCCCGATGATATATATAAATTGTTTGAATGTAAGGGGTCCGAATATTTTATCTTCTACTTCTATAAACTGTGGAACTTGAAATTGCATGGTATGTGGCTCCTGTTCGAGCCTTTTTAATCATACCATCCGCCGGATGGGGCTAGAGCGCCGGCTCTCGGTACGGGTCGCCCTCCGTATCTTTGCGTTCAGAACTTAGCTCTCGGGCTCTGTAGGTCTCTGAAATGGGCGCTCTTGGCGTGATGGTCGTTGGTTTCGGGGGGGGTGGGGTGGCCGGCACAACGGATGGTGTACTTTGTTGTTGGAGTGTTTTCGTACGAAGTGTTTCAACCGCCGTTTGTTCTATGTCGTGCGCCCGGGGGTGTTCCAATTGCCGCTCAAGCTCTTCTCGTATTGGTTCAAAAATGAAAGACGTTACATCTACCGCGAGAGTGTTGGCGACTTCAGGAGAAACGCCGACGTCGCGCTCTATGTGTTGTTCCAACTCTCCCGATTCGTACACGCCGAGCAGGGTGAGCATTACCTGGTTTTCCAGCTGTTGCCACTGGTCGAGGTGGAGCTGGTGTTTTTTTGATAATTCACGGAGTTGTTTTTCGGGATTTCCTGACGTAATCGCGTTTTGTACGACGGGAGGTAGCTTGGAAAAGCGCTCTTGTATTAGCGTTTCAAAATCCTGCTGTGTATCTTTTGGTGCCATATCGCTCGTTACTTTTAATGACCTGTTTGGGTTGGGCCCGGGGGCGGTCCTCCCGAACGTTTTTGTATGATGTCCGCGATTCTCGTGTATCTCTTTTGGTCTACAGATTCTCTTACTTTTTCCGCGGCCCCCTTCGCGATGGTGTCGTTCTGGTCTGACAATGGGATTTTCGCTGCCTGCCGCAGTGTATTACTGAATCTGTCTCGCGCGAGGTCAAAGGCGGTTTCTGATGCGGTTCCGAATTTCTCCGGCAGTTTTCCTTCCCGCATCCCCTGTGTAGCAATGTCTTGCGCGACATTTCCTTTTATCTGCGTTGCGGTTTTCGAAGCTTGACGAGCCTCTTTAATTTTATTTGTATGTTCGGCCAACTCTGTTTGATGTCGTATTTCTGCACTTGCCTTTTCCGTCTCCCTCATATCTCGTTTATTTTGAAGCTCCCACAACTCGTCGGCAGACGCTCCCCTTTGTTGCGCATTTTCTAATGCTTGTCCTGCACCAGAAATCTTTTCAGTCAATGTTTCCATTTCTTTTGTTTGTCTTTCGAGGGCCTCAACCTGCGTCTTTTGTGCTTTTTCAAAATCTTTTTTGGCGCCACTTTCTCGCTCTTCTGCTGACCTGTGTCGTTCTGCAAGCTCCGGATTTGTTTTGAGAATAGCGTCGCTCACATCCTTACGCAGTTTCTCCTGTTCTTCTTTTGAGAATGCAACGCGTTCTCCTTGGCGAGCGAATTTTTCCTTCGCACGTTCCTCTGCCCCGAGATATCCTTTGGTGCTTTCTCCCGCGAGTGTTTTTTGCTGGAGAGAAGCTGTTTTCGCTATCTCTTTTCCAAGCATTGTGTTTGCTAAGGTAAGATCCCTACTTGCAACACCTTTCATCTTTTGTGCCGCGAGATCATACGCTCCAACTGCTCTACGAGCGGCAAACCCCCCAAAGCCGCCAGCTCTTCCGAGCCGACCCTCTCCAATTCCCTCCGCTTTTCCGCGGAGGTTTGCCATTTTTGCCTGCCACCCAAGCTTTTTAGAGAGTGCCGCCGCCCCCCTTCCAAGACTCTGCTGGGCGCCGAATGCCGCGAGGCGCGCGCTCCACCCGGCGAGCATGGCTGGTCCCATTGCGGCGTAGTTGAAACCGCCGATGCCTCCAGCGACATTTGATGCGATTTTGAATGAGGCGTACAAAAATCCGGTTGTAAAGAGAAGCATAATGATTGCAATCCATCCGTTTTGGTCTCCAGGGTTTTGGATGAAATCGACGAGGCTTACATTTCCTCTTTTTGTCGCCGGCGCTTGCAGTAACACCAACGATGCCCACAAAAGAATCATGAGGAGGGGCCCAAAAAGCGCGGCTCCGATTAACGATTCCCACCACTTACTCCATCCGTACCCCGTTTTATTCATCTGATCCGGAAGTAGGTACGAAGCGAATGCGAGCGATGAGGTAATCATGAGAAAAATGAGGAGCACCGCTCGAGACAAAACAAGGAAGCTCCCGTACAGAAAGAAAAGCGCAATCATTATAAGGAACACGCTTGCCATGAGCGAAAAGCCAATGAGGAGTGTGGTGCTGTTGTTGTTATATCCGACTTTAAATAAGTCAGTCAAAAGTTTTGGCGTATTCCATAAACTGGCGAAGCCCATACGGCTCAAAAACGCTCCCGCTATACCCGTCGTGTTTTTTGCCGTCTGCGCGTTCTGGTTCGTGAGTATGTCTTTTGGTCCTGTGCCGACTGTGCTGCCGACACCCGCGAGGGATTCTTTGTAGAAAACACTGGACACAAAATTTGAACTTCCAACAATCAAGTTTGTAAACAGTAAACTGAAGTTTATGAGTACCGCGACAACGAGTACGCGCGCTATCATTTGCTTTTCCCCGAACCTTTTTAATCCCACAATGATTGAAATGGCAATGAATACAAACATCCCAATAATCAATATGTTTGCTATATCGCGAAACGCGGTCCACACAATGTGTACCGCCGGCATAATTCCAGATGCCTCAAGGTTTTGTATGAGGTCAACGACAGTCCATTGGATAAGCGCGTCAAAAATCATTCCGGCAATGAGCGCGAATAGTCCGGAGAGAGATATGAAAAGTGTGCCGATGACACTAAACGTTGCGTTGAGTCCAGCTCCAAGAGTATTTTTCCACAAAAATGCAAATGGCCCCTCAGATTCTGCTTGCGCGAAAAGCAGGAACGGCGTCAGCAGGATACACAAGGCGAGGGCGACTATAAAAACATTGCGCGGGTATAAAAATTTTAAGGCACTCATATGGTTAGAAGTTTCTTTTTCCACTCCCCTATCCACCTATCAATAACTGCCTGATTTTTTACATTACACCAGCCTGTGTTCGGGTCCGGTGAATCTGCCCACGATGTTATGGTTTCGTCTACGAGCTGTGTCACCGTTGTTTCAATGTCCTCTTTTTGTTTTTCTGCCGCCAGTAAGTCGTACTGATTATGAAGCGCTCGCTCGGCAACAAGGGAATCTAGCTGTTCGAGTGCAAGGCGTTGGTTTGTTATGGAGCCATTGTTGGTGATACCAATAATCAACTGGTCGAGACGACTCAGCGCTTTTTCGGAAACTTTTATCTCACTGGCGACTTGCGTGGCGACTGGCGCGATGACTGCATCAATGACAGCTTGAGAAAATACAGTGGAGGTGGCAACGTTGAGAGAAATACCCTCCTGGCATGTTTCAGAATCTCCCGTGGCGTTTTTCACACACTTGATCGGGACCGAGGTACAGGTGTTGTCTTTTGTAAGCGAGGTTGCGCACACATGAAGCCCGTTTTTATTTTCAACAATAAGATTCCAGCATTGCGCCTCCACGGCGCGCAATTTTTGTATCATGCGTGTTAGGGTGTTCGCGGTGCTTGTTTTCGCACTTAAGAAACCAGCTTCAACGGGACGGGTCGCATTCAATATTTGCAGTGCCGCGTTTAGAGCTCCTTCTCGAAGGCCGCGCGCTGATTCCGCAGCCATTCGGTCAAGGTATGATTGTTGGCCGCCATTGCCTTGTGTCAGACCGAACAATCCACGCACATCAGTGGACGCCTGTGTTAAAAGCCCAGAAAATAGCGAGTTGATGATTTGGTCAACCTCGTCTGCGTTTTCCAATTGTCGAAAACCTGACCCAAGAATGTCTTTCAGGGAATCAGCGATAAGCATGCTTGGCGTTACTATTTGTGCCGTGAGCGGATTACCAGTATCGTCTTTTGTTGAGTAATATCCTCTTCCCCACCCAAGCTCTTCCAGGAAGTCGCTGGCGACCGTGTCAATGCGCGATTGTGTGGTGTCTTCATAAAACACATATGCTCCAGTCGCGTTGTTTGCGGGATTTAACACGAGTTCCATAAGACCCTTAAAACTGCCACATTTTGTAAAATCGCCGGCAAGAAACGCTCTCCGGTCTGCCTCAGAGCAATTCAGCGTGCATGCAAACGCGGCGTTCGGTTTTTGAGTGGTCATCGCGTACTTGCGAATGAGTGTTTCTCGCACCTCACTTTTAAATGCCGGACATAAGGTTGAGGAATAGTCCTGGTTTTGTATAAGCTGTACAAACGCTTTATTAGTTTCCTCCAAAGTGTCTTGATTGATATTGCGCACGTACTGAGGATTTCCATCTCGCGCGGTGTTTGCCTCCAGTACCCTCTTTTTTGCTAACCCGGTTGTGATTTGTTCTACTTGTCGTTTTACAACCCCATCAAGAACACACTCTTTGTACACCAGATACCCTGTATTGAGTGTTACTGCCGCGTCATTGACGGGAACATATACGCCCCCGACGGACGCGAGGGCTCCGACACTCATGGCGTACGAGCCGGTTAAACTGCATCCAAAAATACCTTCGCGCTGAAATTGGTATGTTGACGCAGGTGGCGGTGTCTGGGCTTTTGCGATGGTACACGAGAGAAGAAACAGCATCGCAATTCCCACTAAGCGTATAGATACATTCACGGTACTCATATGGTTCTTGTTTTCTGCACGTAGTACGCGGCAAGTGCGTCAAACGCGTAAAATACCTCACGTTCTGCTGTGTTGTAGGTTTGTAAGAGAACTGCAGAGGCAAACGGATCGTTTCCCCACTTCGTCATACCATCGAGTACGGAAGCAAATTGGAGGAGTGAGTTTATCATGCGCACGTGCGTGTCCACGGCATCTTCAGGAACAAAAACACTCCCAGCGGCATTCGCCGCTTCTCTGTATCTTTCCGCGACGGGCACAAAACTTTTAAGGTACGTATCGTCTCCCGTTGCAATATAGCGTGCGAATGTGTCGAATTCTGCTGCTGTGTTTTGTAGAAGTGGCTCGAGCGCTTCTCTGAGTTCTCCCCGATAGGCGAGGGTTTTTTCCCACGAGATGTCTTCACTCACTTGTAGTGATTCTCGCGTATACTTTTCAAATGTTGGCACATAGCGCATACTTCCGGCGACACTTTTTCCTATGCGCTCCCCTGCGCTTGGCGTGTACGTGCCCGCCTGTTTCAGTGCGACATACTGTCCGAGAAGTTGTGTTGCGATAATACTCCCCGCTTCTTCAAGAAGTGTGTCGTCTGGAGATTTTTCTTCTTGAGATGATTCTATGGATGCGAGCTGTGCGTTGTTGGTTTCTTTCGATTCGGGAAAAAGCTCTTTCCAGTCTGGAATACCGTTACTGTCCGTATCTTTTTCTTCATACACAGGAGCATATATGATTTTTTGCGCACCATGTGTGGCCGTTTTCGATGGGCCTTTCCACACGGCTAACTGCCAACCGAATACACCCAAAAGAAGTGCCAGTGCACATGACGCGGTAACAGACATGGCTCCGCGCGGAAGAACGCGTGAATATTCCATATATTTCAATGATACCACCCCGCTATTCTTGGGTTTATTTAAAACTCAAGTATTGGTGAGAACGTGAACACGCTTCCGGGGTCGTAGGATGCAAACCCAACTCCCGCGCTCTCAAAAAGTATCAACAGGTTGACCAGTGCGAGCCCGAGGGCGTCTGCTGTGGCGTTGTATTCTTCAATACGCGCCAACAACTCCTCGTCCGTTTTTGTTCCGATAATAGCTTCAAGCGCACGTCCGGCTTCTTGGTAGCGCTGTGCGAGGAGCGCGTGGGGTGCGGACATGGTTTTTGGGATGAACTCTGGCTCCATACGAGTCATCTCAAGCCCTATGTGCGCAATTGATTGTGCAAGGAGCCGCATGGGTTCTTGTTTTTCTGGATTTTCTGGATCTGCATGGTAGTCATCAAGAATAGCCACCTGTTGATCTTGGTACGCGCTATCAAAAGAATCTATAAACCCCCCGACTTCGTTTCCGTATTCATAGAGCGCTTGCTGTATGCTTGTTCTGCGCTGCGCCGTTGTGGTGCTGACGAGTCCTTGTGGCAAGAGGGCATATACGTCTGCAATAAAAGACGGGTCGTCTGTTTCAGAGACGGGGTACGACGTTGGTTTCAGGGACGCTAAGAATGCCTCATAATCAAATGTGTCTGTATACTCAACGGGCTCACTCCCTTCAACGACTGTGTCTGTATCTTCCGGTAACTGGAGCGCGAACTGGGTTACGTATTTAAAAGGTTGGTATTGTTTTGGAATAGTTGGTTCGGTACCCGCGCGCTCTGAGGTATTCGGGGCAAATGTCCCATAAGCACTTCCCCAAAATGCTGGGGTGTTTGTGTTGGTGTACGCTGTGCGAGAGCGGACTATAAGAAATCCAACGAGAAGTACTGCCGCGAGAGCGACACTTATGAAAACAAGAGAACGACCATGCCACCACATATTCACCAAGCGTACCACGATACAATTCACTCCATGATACAGTATGCACATGCTTAGACTGCGTGCAAAAAAGACACTCGTGTTGTATGTTGTATGTGTTTTGGTGGTAGCATTTTCCGCCCCACTTTTTGCCGAAGCGCGCCCGTTCGGAGGCAGGGCTTCTTTGGTGAAACCCTGCTATAACAAAGCGATTTTCACGCGTCTCGGGGCACCTCGGGGAGGGAGTATTATTTGGTCAAAATCAACTCGTACGTACCAGTTTGGCCCACCAAAGCGCGCGGGGCAATGGTTTCTTGGGCTTACGAGTGGCCCATACTACTGCATTATTTCAATTAAGCCACTCATTGTATTGAAGGGAGAAAAAATGATGATAACCGGGAGTTCAAAATAATCTATGCATTCATATACCGCAAAAAAATTTAACTTTCCGACACTTGACGGGATTTCTGAAAAACAACTGGAGGTGCATGTCGCACTCTACGGCGGGTATGTTAAAAATCTCAATACGCTACAGGAACAGATTGCAGACTTGGAAAAAGATTCAGAAAAATATTCGTTCGCCGTTGAATCTCTCAATCGCCGTTTCGGTTTCGAATTCAATGGTATGCGAATGCATGAGCTCTATTTTTCTCAATGGGAGGGCGGCGGCGCTGTTCCGACAGAGGGTGCTCTCGGAAGTGTTTTCGCAGAACAGGGCGGGTGGGACGTTTTGTATGCGCGTTTTAAAAAGGTTGGTATGTCGCGCGGTCCTGGTTGGACTACGCTCGTGTGGGATAAAGAAACATCCGCGTCTCACGTTGCATGGGTCGCTGACCACGAACTCGGGACTCTTACTGATGTTTCAGTGCTACTCGCGCTGGACATGTGGGAACATGCGTACATGGTTGACTACATGCCGTCCGAAAAAGAAAAGTACATTGACGCGTTTTTCAAAAATCTCAACTGGGGTGTTGTCGAGGAGAGATTTCGTTCCGCGTAACGCGCCACGAGACGTACACAAGAGTTCCATAAAAAACGAGGAGCCATAGTACAGGTATTGTCCCAATGTGTATGGTCGCGAACGGTAGAGAGGAAAGTGTTTGTGCCACGAAGATGATATAGGATAAGAGTATGTATGCCGGTGTGGCGAGAATCGGGGCGAATATACCGAACACCAACCCAAAAAAAGAGGATAGAGCCGATGTGAACATCGCAAGTGGCATAACGACAAGAGCCAGAAGGTTTGCCGGCAAGGAAACGACACTGAGTGTTCCTTGCAGGTACAGAATAAGGGGTGTTACGGCCACTTGAGAACTAAGTGTGGTTGCGACTATGTCCCGTAGTCCAAGGGTGTTTGGTATCCATTGCATGCGGCGCGAAAGAGCGGAAGAAAAAGAAAGAATGCCCCATGTTGCGAGAATAGAAAGTTGGAATCCTGGGTCGTACGCGAGTACATACGGATTCCACAGCACTATAGCGAAAGCGACTGCGGCAAGCGCACGTGACGCAAGATATGTGCGCCCGGAAAAAGTTCCAACCATGGCAAGAGATGCCATCGCCGAGGCGCGGAGTGATGAGGACGCGAGTCCTGTTATGAGAGCAAAGAGTATGGCAATTGAAATGCCGAGCAGAAGTCTCACGATGGGTCGTGCCCGAAAGTACAGCAAGGCCCACGAGAGTCCAAAAACAACAATCATAATGTTGTATCCGGACAAAACAACAATGTGTGTTAGTCCGACATCCCGAAAGTTCTCGGAAAGTTCTTTCCCGAGACCCCGCTTATCTCCTGCGGTTATGCCCCCCGCGAGACTTGCGTGCGGCTCAGGTAGAGCATACGTAAGGCCACGTACGTAGGACTGTTTTAACCACAAAGCGTAGGATTTTATGATATTTCCTTCTCCCCAATATGGCGCGTCAGGTTTTTGTATTGGCTGTATCTCAGCGAACACAAGTTCGTAGAGAATACCTTCTTTCGCGAGGAATGCGGGATAGTTAAACATGCGTCCACCCTCTGTTTTAAAAGGTTTAGGAAGGCGCAGTGTTCCTTCTGCGCGTACGCGGTCGCCGTATGAAATGTCTGCGTGGAGGGGCCCCGCGACGAGAATGTACGGAGATGTTTTAAGACTCACACCGTTTATGTGTGTGGGGCGTACCGTAAAGCGCGTACTGTTTTCTCGTGTATCTGGTTCATCAACCACCACACCCTCAAGTAGTACGGATGAGTCCACAACAAACCATGGGTGTTTGTCATGAAAGTTTTGCGCGTATTCCATCCGCGCGACTCCGAATGCTGCGGCAACAAGAACAACACACGCGACATACGGGTGCATTCGTTTATTTTTTGCGATGGAGAATACGATCCCGAGTGAGGTTACCACCAGGAGTCCAAGCAGTATCCACCCAGTATGGGTGATTGAGGCTACATAAATACCTATCAGGAAACCAATGACTCCTGCCCAGAAGTACTGAATATGCATAGGGCAAGCGGATTGTGTGGAGTTACTCCTTTGGTTTATCAAGACGATCTAACCCAAGCACTTTAAACATAAGGTAGACAACAATCGCGAGCACAAGAAAGTCCAAGAGTGTTGCTAGGAAGTGTCCGAATGTGATTGTGCCAATCGCGATGTCGGATAGTTGTTGTATGGAACCAAAGAGAAGCGCAACAATTGGGTTTATGATGTCTGTTGAAAGCGCCGTTGTGACTTTTGAAATAGCACCTCCCATAATGAAACCGATAGCGAGCCCCATGACTCCCCGCTCACGAACAAAATCAACAAACCCGATAAGTTGTCCCCGTATCTGTTCTCTGACCATATGTTCCCAGTATGCCCCATCCCGTTAGAGATAGGAAGCTGGCGCTTCCAGAACATATACTACGATTGGTGACTAGCTGGTTACGCGCGAACACACGGAAGGTATATAGGAGTTCGAACTTCCGCGATCTCTAACGGGACACATCCCGTTAGAGATAGGAAGCTGGCGCTTCCAGAACATATACTACGATTGGTGACTAGCTGGTTACGCGCGAACACACGGAAGGTATATAGGAGTTCGAACTTCCGCGATCTCTAACGGGACTCGTCGATCGCCTTGTTTACAAGTGCGTCCGCCTCAGTGTTTTTTTCTCGCGGTATGTGAGTGAAACGACAGTGTGGAAAGTGTGCGACGAGCAAGTTGTGTGCTTTCATGTACTGCCCCCACAGCGTTTCCACCTTTACCTGATATTCGTTTGTCATTTGTTTTACGATAAGTTCGCTGTCCATGCGAATTTCTATACTTTTTTTTCCAAACCCCCGACGCTTCGCTTCAGTAAGCGCAAGTATGAGCGCTTCGTATTCTGCCCAATTGTTTGTTTGGTTTCCAAGAAACTTTTTTATTTCTCCTATTTTCTTTTCACCTTCATACAAAACCGCACCAGCACCCGCAGGACCGGGGTTGTTTCGCGCTCCCCCATCGGTGTAGATAATCACTGACATAGCGGTTACGCCGCGGATGGGACGACCTCACTTGCCCGATGTTCAAGGGTTCTATACGCGTGAACAAGCGCAAACGCAGATAGTGGGGCTGTCACTACGGTGCCTATAAAAAATAGCAACACTCCGGCTATATTAAGGACAGCGAGTGTAACCATGAGCAGGAAAAATTCTCCCCAGTGTCCACGTGTAATACGAATGCTTTCTTTCAATGCTTCAATCGGATGTATTGCTCGATCTATAAGTATGTATGGAGCGCACACGAACAGAATGCTTACAATGACACCCGGGACAATAAATAAAAGCAGTCCGGCAAAAATTGCTAGCCCCATGATGATTTTTAGGAGAATATACTGTGCAAATGGCATTGGAGAAAACAGGCTGTGTATAGTGAGATTTTCTGTGTTTTCGTGTGCTTTCAATGCGAGATTGGTAAGCATAATTTCAAGCACGGTGCCGACGATTGTCCATGCGACAAGAAATACAATGTCGCGCGTCTCGAATGTCGCTTCCGGATTCGCTCCCAGCACGTATGAAGCGGCAAGCAAAATCACAAAAAACGATCCGTAGAGAGAAACAAAAAACAACGGACGTTTTGCAAATGTATCCCATCCGAACTGTATGCATTCCTGCACGGAGAGTTTCATAGTGTTCATTGTAGCGAACGCTATTTCATGCGGCAAGCATGTCGCTCACTCGCACGGCGAGTGAGCGGGGACCGTGAAACGAGTCGCGTTCAAGAGTTCCCAGAATTGTTGTGTGTGTGCCTACGGTTGGCACCATAGAAAACCCCTCCGGAGCGGTGAAAAACTGAAAGCCGCGCATTTTTTCCCCCGACATAGTGCAGATGAATGAAATTTCCACATGCTCTTTACTTTTTCCGAATCTGCGTACCGATGATACCTGTGCTCCCGAAATGCGCACCATCGGTTTTGGATTTCCAATTCCGAACGGGGAGAGCTTTGAAATATTTTGGAACAGGTGCCACGAACATTCTGTAAGTAGCAGGGAAAGGTCGTGGTTGCGTTCTCGTGACGACACGCCGTATTTTTTTATTTTTTGTGCGGCCTGAAGAAACGCTTCCGGAAGTGCGTGTATGTTCTCATGGGAAACAGAAAAACCTCCGGCAGCTTTGTGTCCTCCGTATGCGCTGAGGGACGTGTGCGCTTCCGTGAACAACTCCGGAATAGAGACTGAGCCGTCTGACCTGCACGAACCCTTGAAGTCGCCATTAATATCTTTTCCCCACAAACACACGACTCCTCTGCGTTTTCCGAGTACGGAGTTTGCGGCGAGTCCGAGAAGGGCAGGTTTCCAGGTTGGGTCTCCGACAACAACGACAGAGTCATCTTTTGAAAATCGCGCGTCGGTTTTTTTATTTGCTTCTCGGACTATCACCCCCACAACCCCTTTGCGGCTTGTGTTAAGACGCTCCAGTTCTCCCGCGAGATGTTCCGCCTCTCCCTCGTCTTCTGTTGTGAGGAGGCGGAACGCGAGCATTGGGGAGTCCATTCTGGACGCGGCGTTGAGCCGTGGACCAATCGTAAAACCAATATCGTCTTCGGATAGTTCGCCCTGGTGGAGGCGAGTGCGCGCGAACAGCGCTTGTAATCCCTTGCGTTTTGTTTTGCGAAGCACTGTGAGGCCAAATGAAACAAGTGCTCTATTTTCTCCAAGGAGGGGTACCATGTCTGCCACGGTCGCGAGTGCGACAAGGTCAAGAAGCCACTTTTCCCAGCCGAAAGGAAGTTTCATGAATTCAGGTAATCCTGCCGCGCGGCCTTTCAGTAGTAGAGCGTGCGCCAACTTGAATGCCACTGCAGTTCCGCAGAGGTGTCGGAACGGATACTCGCCCATGTGCGGGTGGAGTATTGTGTGCGCGCCAGGAGGAGTACCGATGATTTCATGGTGGTCTGTCACAATTACATCAATTCCCTTTTGTTTCGCGTAGGCGACTGTCGTGTGCGCCGTGATGCCGACGTCGACAGTGATGATCAACGAAACATTTCCTTGTGAAAGTGTGTCCACGGCACCTGTGTGAAACCCATACCCCTCGCGATCGCGGTGTGGAATATATACCGACAGGTGCGGGTAGGTAATTGCTCGGAAAAAGTCGTGGAGGAGAGAGGCACCCGGGACCCCGTCGCAATCAAAGTCCGCATACACGGCGATGTGTTCTTTGTCTGTTATGGCAGTCAACACTCGAGTAACCGCACGATCCATTCCAGAAATCAAAAATGGGTCGTGAATATCCCGTTCGTATTCCGGATGGAGAAATTGTTGTACATCTGATTCGGACGTGATGCCGCGCTTTGCAAGCAATGCCAGAATGAAATCTGGATGTGTAGACATAGAGATTGCATTATACTCCCACTCTCTGTACGCTGGGGGAATGGGCACGTGTATTTTTTGCAGTATCGCGACGAAAAAAGTCCCCGCTGATATTGTGTATGAAGATGAACATACCCTTGCGTTTCTCGACGCGAAACCAGCGAATCCGGGACACACGCTTATCATTCCGAAAAAACACACGGAGAATATTTTTGACATAGACGCGGAATCGTGGGAGCACATGGCACGTGCGGCGCGTCGTGTCGCGCCAAAAGTAGTTGAAGGAACATCGGCACACGGTCTGAACCTCATTGTTAACAATGGGGGCGCCGCTTCCCAGCTTGTGTTTCATGCGCACATGCATCTTGTTCCTCGTTTTGAGGGAGACGGGCTTACTTCGTGGCACGGTAGGTCTTATGTGGGGAATGAGTCCGCCATGATTGCGGAAAAAATTCGCAACGCGCACACGTTATCGCCGACGTAGAGCGAGCGAAAAAAAGCATTAAATCGCGAGGCTTGGCCCTCGTAGTTTAATGCTTTTTATCCAAGAGCGTCGATGGCAGGAAGAGAACCCCGTAAGAGGTATTCGAGCATTGCTCCCCCTCCCGTTGAAAGAAACCCAAGGTTTTCGAGCGGAACATCTGTTGTTTGTATGGCGGCAAGCGTGTCGCCTCCCCCAATGATTTTTCGAGCCTTACTTTTTGAGAGTAGTTTTGCGATAGTTTGTGTTTGCGCGATGTGACCCCGCTCAAATACACCCGTGGGTCCGTTCCAGATAATAAACCTCGCTTTTTCTATAAGGGGGGCAAGTTCGAATACGGTGTCTGGTCCAATGTCTGCGATGAGATCTCCCGACGCGACATCTTTTGGTGCCTTTGTGAATATGCCTCCCTCAATTTCTTCTACAACAACATCTGCTGGGGCGAGAAGGCGCGGGTGGTTGGCGACCGACTCTTCGGGGGCATGTTCGGAAACGCGCGACCTTCCGACAGGAAACCCGCGTGCTTTTAAAATGTCATTTGCGATTGCTCCAACGACGCTAACGTCGCTATATGCTTTCAAAAACAGGCGAATAATTGGGTCTTTTGTCTCGAATTTCGCTCCACCAATGATGGCGAGCGATGGTTTTAGCGGGTGCAGCGCTCCCGATAGGTTGTGTACTTCGTTGTGGAGCAAGAGTCCTCCATAGGGGGGCAGGATTTTTGGTACTCCAACCATGGAAGCGTGTTCTCTGTGTGAATTGGAAAATGCGTCATTGACATATATATCACCAAGAGAAGCAAGTTCTTTTGCGAACATGGGGTCGTTAGCTACTTCCCTAGGGTCGCTACGAAGGTTTTCAAGCAGGAGTACATCACCTTTCTTCATTTCAGATACGGCGGCACGCGCCTGTCGGCCGACGATGTCGGGTACATACACGAGCGGAATATATTTCTGCAATGCCCGCGCGACGGGCAGGTTTGTTCCATTCTGGTCGCGTCCGATGTGCGATAGGATAATCGTGCGAGCCCCGGCGTTTTTTAGAAACTGTATAGTCGGTAGCGCTTTTTTAACTCTAAAAAAATCCGACACTTCTCCATGTGCGAGCGGAACGTCAAGTCCTGCACGTACAAGGACACGCTTCCCCTGCAGATTTTGTTTTTGTAATTCGTCAATCGTGCGCATCCCGTTAGAAGTAGGACGCGGAAACCCGAAGGGCTCCACACCTTCCTCGATTATTGTTTGTAATTTCTATTTGTTTCATACGTTTTTTATATTGTGTTCACGACTTCTAACGGGACGCATTATAGTTTTGAAATGGCCTTCATGAGGGCAGCAACTTTTGCGGTGTCTGTGCTTGCTCGTCCGACTAAGAAACCATTCACTTCCCCACGCTGAAGCATGGGTAGTGCATTTGTTTCATCTATTGCTCCTCCATAGAGAACTTTTGGAAACGTTGTGAGTGGCTTCGGGGCGTACATTTCAGAAAGACATTTTCGCACGAAGATTGACATCTCATGCATGTCTTGTGGTTGCATTGCTGAGTTCCCACCGATTGCCCATACGGGCTCGTACGCGACTATAGTGTGTGCCACTTTTCCTTGTTGTACATTCGTATACGCGGAGTGCAGTTGTTCCTTGATGAATCCGAAATGTTCGCCAGAAGTCGAGCGCTCTTTTTCTCCGATGCAAATAATAGGGACAATACCCAACGATAGACATGCGCCCACTTTTTTTCTCACATCGTCATTTGTTTCACCCGCCTGCCGTCGTTCGGCGTGTCCGACTATGGCGTACGTAGCCCCCACGTCTTTCGCTTGGGGCAGTGATATGTCTCCAGTGAATGCACCCCCAGTTTCAAAGTGAGCGTGTTGAATTGCGAATGCAAAAGAGCTGACCATTTTTCCTTGTGTGAGTTTTTGCAAAAAAATCGCTGGAGGCGCAACTATAATTAGCATCCCAGAAATACCTCGCGCCGATTGTTTTGTTACTTCTAAAAGATGCTGTGCCTCTAGTGCGGTTTTCGGATTCATTTTCCAGTTTGCAACACATATGACTGACGCCATGCTGCGATTGTAGCACGCTGTTTTTTTGGTTACTCTCAAGTGTGTATGAGAAAGGTGGGCTATTCTTCCCTCCACAGTATAAATGTGTATGTAGTGCTCGCGGAGGGGGTGAATGCGGGAGGGGCGAATGCCAAGAGGCGGTCGTAGGTGTTGGTGCGATTCTGAAAACCGGACGAACATGTTCCTCCGCCCCCTCCCCAACAGACTCCCCCGCGCTGAAAGGAAACGATAGTTCCCGTTACGCTCAAGCTGTTCCGGACAACATACGGGTAGTACTGTGACGGCAAGAATCCGGATGACGCAATGTAGTGGTCACGCCCGTACTGCCCCCCTTGGGCTACAAAGATTCCTTGAATTGAGAGGTCGGTTGGCGTTGTGAGTCCGTGGTGTACAGAATCTTCGGCTACGGCGAGAAGTCCGGAATTTGAGTTTGTGTATACAATGTTGTTTTGCAGAATTATGTCTGGCGCAAAGGAGCCGGTGTCTGCAACAATGAGCGTTATTTTTCCGTTGACGGTGCCCTCAATCCACGTTTTTGCTTGCGAAAAAATAACAGAACAGTCGGAGGGTGGGGTCACGTTCGCGACAAAGGACTCACTGATAATGACTGGGTATGTATACTGCCATCCGTTCACGTTATTGTAGCTTCGGATACTATTTGCTGCATTTGTTGCCGTTACTCGGTATACATCCACAGTTCCATCAGAGCGGAATAGGAGGTGGAATCCGCGCGTGTTTGTCCCGCCGACGGAAGAAAACGAATCCCCCTGCTGGATGTTCCCGACAGTAACTGATGTTGGGTTGAGCGCAATGCCGCTTTGTTGTGCGTATCCCTGTAGTGTTGCAAAGTTGAGCGTCATGTTTGAGAAGTTTATCTGTGGTGCGGGAAATGTCCAAAGGGCGCTTCCGGGTCCAGACCCCCACACCCCCGGCTTAGTCACGGGAGGATTGCACTCTGCTCCATACGACGGGTCACACAGGTACGTTGTTTGTTGGCTCGAGACGATTGAATTGTTCGTGCCGTCCATCCGGATGCCGCCATTTGAATGATAGGGGCCGATACCTACGTTTGTGGAACCAAACCACGTTCCGCTGTTTAGAATGTATGCGTTTTCCGCAACTGACGGACGCATGTGGCGGGCGAACAGGGTTCTGGAAAATGTTGGATTTGCATTTGATGTCCCCGTTGAGGTTATGTCTACAGATTGCACAACACCACACGTGCTGTTTCCGGCAATCGTGAGTAACGCGGATCCAACACCCCCGCCCTCTGGGTCAGAAACGGTATATGTGTATGGACCACTCTCCCCCGTTCCGTTTGTAAGGTCGTTTGGATTATGCGCGAGAAACCAACGATAATACTCGAGTCCTGCTTCTGCTATTTGGAGCGCTTGTTCTTGCGCAAAGAGCGCGCGCCCATAACGTGCCTGCGTGAACGTATAACTTGTCACACTTCCTAAAATAAGAGCGAAAATTCCCATGAACGCGAGTACCAGCATTGTGGTGATGCCGTAGCTCGTGCCCATACCTCTTGTTTTCCCATCGCGGCGCATGTTCATATATTTTTATCGAAGGTTTCGGAGTGCTGCTGATGAGTGGAGTATGAGCTGGTTCGGTAACTTGTTTGGATCCACATTGACGATGATGGTGACGGACACAAAGCGCACGCCCGTTACAGTACTGTAGTTTGTGATCTCGGTTCCGTTTTGGTCGTAGTAACTAAACGTGTTTACACTCTGTTCTATATTGCGGACGTTGTCTGAAATGGTTGAAATTTGTTCAGCCCCCGCGTAAGGATTCAGCAAATCAAGGGAGGGGGGTGTGACACCGCGCTTGAGACTATTTTCTTCAACAAAGTAACGCATGCGCTCTGCCCTATTGTCGCCATCTATGTCCGCATAGAAGGTAAATTCATGCGCTGCCAAAGACACAACGGGGTACGCTCCGTTTGCAGAATACGCCGCTTCACGTATGGCGCGCACCAGCCTCGTCACTCCACGATCGGCAGAGGTGACTGCTCCCGCTTGCTCCACGGCGTAGGTGTTTGTTTTGTAGAAATATTGAATTGTTAAAACAACCGCGAGTATTGCGGAAATAAATATGGCAATCGATACCATGGTTTCAATAATAGTTATCCCGCGCGCGAATTTTTTATGTGTACGCATATCTTACGTTTCTACATCAGGTGGGGACGCGCGCGTGACGAGAAATAGAGTACGTACACCATTTCCCGCGTTCCAAGACAGTTCAATTTTTATGGCCTTGTAGTCACGTATAATGGTGTTTTGATCCGCCCCGCCAACACCATCTTTTGGGTCGTCCCCCCAGACAATAAGGGTGCGCCGCGTGTACTGTACACCGTTTTGATTTATATTTTCCGTTTGTGAGAGTGTTCCTAATGGATCTCCTCCCACAACTCCGACAGCGTTGTACGGCAGCGAGCGAATGTACTCAATCTGTTCATTCGCGAGCGCCACTGCCCCAGAACGGGCCTTGTTGTTGGACACTACGTCTATGGAAAGTTGAAATGCCGATGTTATCCCGACAAAAACCACAACCATAAGGGCAATACCAATAATGGTGTCGAGAAACGTTACTCCCCTCGAGCATGGGGGCGTGCCGTTTCCAATCGTGGTTTGTGTCTCTTCGCGCATGACTCTTTATTCTAAATATTTTGTGACAGGGAATAGATGGGAGATATCATGGACACTGCAAAGAATCCAACAGCGGCGCCGATTGCGACCATAAGAAATGGCTCGATAACAGTCGAGAGGTCTTTTGTTTTTCTGTCGACTTCACTTTCATAATATTCGGCGAGTCGCTTCAACATGTCAGCGAGATGTCCCGTTTCTTCACCGACGGCAATCATCTCTCCAACGAACGCGGGGTATAGAGCTTCGTTTTTTCCAAATGTTTTTGAAAGTGCTTCTCCGGCGCTGACATCGCGTATCGCATCTTTCAATACATCGCGGAAGTATGAGTTTTGGACTACTTCTCCTGAAATTTCGAGCGCTTGTAACACGGCAACACCTGCGGAAAGGAGGGATGAGAGCGTGCGCGCGGTGCGCGCTGAATTTACTTCCCGAACGATTGTTCCAATGAGCGGGGCTGTGAGAAACGTCTTGTCGGCAATGCGTTTTCCGATTTTTGTTCGGAGTCCAAGATATACTCCGGACACGCTCCCGAGGAATAGTATGATTGCAACGAATGTATATTCTACGAGGAAGTTGCTCAAGGCAATAATTGACTGTGTAGACGCAGGTAAATCCACATTCATCTCTTTGAATGTTTGCGCGAGTGTCGGGACGACCTCTATCATCATAAGGACTCCAATGCCGACGATTGCGACCACGACGATTGTGGGATATATGAGAGCGCTACGAACCTTTTTTTTCAACGTGTGCATGCGTTCCATTTGTTCTGCTATGACCTGGAGCGAATTTGGAAGCTCCCCGCTTTCTTCGCCGGCGCGAACCATGGCAACAACGAGTGGTGAAAAGATGCGCGGAAACTGTGCGAGTGCCTCGTGAAGCGGATCTCCGTGGCGCACACTACCCGCAACGCTGGTTATGACCTTCGAAAGCTTCGGGTTTCTTGTTTGCCGTTCTATGACTGAAAGCGCGCGCGCGAGCGAAAGCCCCGCGGAGAGCATGGCGCCTAAGTTTCTAGTGAAAAGAATCTTCTGTTGCTCCGATACACTGGAAATAAAAGCATTCCAGTATGCAAGAGACCACACTGTCGTTGAGCGATCTTCTTCCATCGCTATTATTTTCCCCCCCTCTTGTCGTACTATTTGGTATAACTCAAAGCGGTCGTGGGCATCTGTGGCTCCACGGTACACTTCCCCCCCGTCTTTTTCGGCCGTATACGTAAAACGAGCCATATATTTCTATTCACTGATGACCCGCAAGACTTCTTCGATAGAAGTGACTCCTTGCGCCGCTTTGAAAATTCCATCTTCGGTCATAGTGAGCATTCCCTCCTCTTTTGCTCGGTTTTCAACCTCATCTCCCGTGGCGTTTTTCATTATCAATTCTTTTATAGTTGCGGTGACGGACAGCACTTCATAGATACCCGTGCGGCCGCTGTAACCGGACGGACATGCTGCGGTGTCTTTCGGTTTTGAAAACACAATATCTTTCCACGTCGCGTTTTTCCCAAGTATTTTTTCTTCCTTGAGCGCTTTTAAAACAACTCCCGCGTTCGTTACTTGTTCAAGTCGCGTCTGCTCGTCGCGGGATAAGTGATGTTCTTCGCGTTCGGAACACAATTTGCGCACCAATCGTTGTCCTATGACGGCGCGGAGAGTAGAAACAAGTAGGAACGGTTCAACGCCCATGTCCAGAAGCCGCGGAATAGCACCGGAAGCAGAGTTTGTGTGGAGGGTGGAGAGGACGAGGTGTCCTGTGAGTGCCGCGTTGATTGCAAGAGACGCGGTTTCTTTGTCGCGAATTTCTCCAACCATGATGATGTCTGGATCTTGGCGCACCAAAGAACGTAAACCATTTGCAAACGTGAATCCGATATCAGGTTTCACTTGTGTTTGATTAATGCGTTGCATTTGGTACTCGATAGGGTCTTCAATGGTGGAGATGTTAACGTCTGGCGTGTTTACAATGTCGAGTAGTGTATACAGTGTTGTTGTTTTTCCTGCACCCGTGGGGCCTGTGGTTAGAATGAGCCCTGTTGTGCGGCGGGTTGCTTCATGCATGCGTTCGAGTCCGATACCGTGAAACCCTATTGCCTCCAGGGTGAAGCCAGAGATGTTGTCTCGGAGTAGACGCATGACAACTTTTTCACCATAGTACGTTGGCAGTATCGATACGCGAAAAGAAATATGTTCTCCAGCAGACTCGGCTCCGAATCTCCCATCTTGGGGGAGGCGCTTTTCGTCAAGTCGCAAGTTTGAGAGCACTTTCACACGCGCGACGATGGCGTTTGCCGCGTGTTTTGGGAGTTCCATCGCATCATGAAGAATGCCATCAATGCGATATCGAATGAGGAGCGCCTTATCTTGTGGTTCTATATGAATATCGGATGCCCCCTGCGCGTTTGCGTGACGCAAAAGTGTATCAACAATGCGGACTGCCGGTACTCCCTCGGCGATGTGTTTTAAATCTCCCTCCCCACCCTGTTTTTCCAGAGCTTCTGTCTCGCGGCGGATGACTTCTCCGAGGTCGTCTTTGAGGGATTGTTGGTACTGTTTCAGAGCGTACTTGATTGAGGAAGAGTCTGTGAGGCGTGGCAAAATCTTTAGGTGTGTTTTTTTCTTTATAAATTCAATTGCCGCAAGATCGTCTGTGTCTAGCATTGCAACTTCAAGCTCTGTGTCGTGTTGGCTGTAAGAAATAATATTGTTGCGTCGCGCGATGGGTTCTGGAATAAGACTCAATGTTTCGTACGGTATTGGGGTTTGGGGGAGGGACACGAATGGAATCCCGAGAATGTAGGCGTAGGTGCGTCGCAACTCATCGTCGCTTATTGATCCTCGTGACGTGAGGATATCTCCCGTGGGACGTTTTTCTTTTTTCGCTTCACGCTCCGCTATCTCGAAGTCTTTTTGTGACACGAGACCCGCGTCGGCGAGGAAAGATTTGAGTTGAGTGTCGCTGATGTACATACAATACAGGGTTTTATGCGTATGCCTGAAAGAACGGGACTATACTTGGAAGTATATCATTGACTTTTTCTGTGCTAGGTATATACTGGGCAATACAACTGAATAGTCGATATTCAGTCCCGCTTACAGGCGGGACGTTTGCGTAAGACATTTAGAATATAAAACACACACTATATCTATGGCACTCTTTGATTTAAAAACCCTCAACGCGGCGCTGGAGGAGCTCCAGCAGGAGCGCGGCATATCGCGTGAAAGCGCTCTTGATGCACTGTCTACTGCGCTTGCCGCGGCGTACCGCAGAGAGTATGGGAAGCGCGGGCAGATTATTCGCGCAACCCTTAACGCAGAGACTGGTGATGTTGAGTTTCGTCAGGCAAAGATTGTCGTGGACGGCACACTTGTGCGCGCAGAAGAGGAGGAGTTAAAGGGTGACGATGATCATCGTTCCAGATTTAACCCAGATCAACATATTATGATTGAAGACGCGCGACGCATCAAACGTGATGTGGTGCTCGACGAAGAATTGTCGTTTCCACTCGAAACAAAAGAGGATTTTGGTCGCATCGCGGCACAAGCAGCAAAGCAGGTCATTATGCAAAAAGTTCGCGAAGCGGAGCGCGCATCCATTATTGAAGAGTATGGGGAACGCGAGGGGCAAGTTGTCACGGGCCACGTGCAACGGTTTGAGCGTGGCAATCTCTATATTGACCTCGGGCGTGCCACGGCGGTTTTGCCGTACGACGAGCAAATTCCAGGTGAACGATATCGACAAGGCGAGCGGGTGCGAGCGTTACTGCTCCGAGTGGACGAGGGTATGCGCGGAACATTCATCCGTTTGTCGCGTTCTCATCCGAAGTTTCTGACAAAATTGTTTGAAGTCGAGGTACCGGAGTTGGCGAGTGGTGTTGTTGAGGTGAAAGGTATTGTGCGCGAACCGGGAAGCCGAGCAAAGGTTGCAGTGCATTCTAATGATGAACACATAGACCCCGTGGGGGCGCTTGTCGGCCAGCGTGGGGTGCGTGTCGCGGTTGTCACTTCCGAATTGGGCGGCGAAAAAATTGACATTGTTGAATGGTCAGAAGACCCGAGTGAATATGTAAAAGAGGCGCTTAAGCCAGCGCAGGTGTTGGGTATTCAGTTGTTTGAAGAAGATACTCGTGCGCAAGTGTTGGTTGCAGAAGACCAGCAGTCTCTTGCTATTGGTCGCGGTGGGCAAAATGTGCGCTTGGCCGCGCGTCTTACAGGATGGAAGATTGATATCCGAGGGGTTGCGGGAGAAGAGGTTGCAAAAGCGGATGGAGAGGAGGTTGTAGAAGTTGGGG
>Ga0209542_10005420_pt1 | contig 25446 bp, 21 predicted proteins | sample RifCSPhighO2_01_FD_184028 | JGI IMG/M metagenome (GOLD analysis project Ga0209542, IMG submission 184028) | Soil microbial communities from Rifle, Colorado - Rifle CSP2_plank highO2_0.1 (SPAdes) (version 2) | ecosystem: Environmental > Terrestrial > Deep subsurface > Rock core/Sediment ...
GATTTGTTTAGGATGAGATATAATCATTTCAGGAGTCATAAGAGTCTTGATAACAAGACCCCCGCGCAAGTTTACTTTGATTTTGCTAGATTGTTTTAGATGGTGACATATGTCACCTGCGTGCACACCTCGGGAACAATAGAAAGCTTTAAATACTCTCGTTGTAGTTAATCTTTTAAATCTTTGCATATATTCTATGAGTTACGTGAAGCGCTGTCCGGAATGTGGGAGTGTTGACCTCACATATGATGACCATAAAGGGGAAATCATATGTAATGAATGTGGTCTTATCATAGAGGAAAAAATGGTTGATACGGGCCAAGATATGGGCGGCCAATTTGACAAAAGCGATAAAAAAGGTCGTGGCGGCGCTCCAATGTCTTTGCAGAAATTCGACAAAGGACTCACAACAAACGTAGGTGAAATATCTGACATCTATAAGTTAGAGGCAGGTCAGACTAGAAAATTCCTAAGACTTAAGAAATGGCAGGAAAGAGTTTCCACATCAATAGAGAGAAATCTTCGCCTTGCAATGGCAGAATTACGCAGAGTGGCAAGTTTCCTAAGTCTGCCTTCAGTAGTGCGCGATGAAGCATCAAGAGTCTATAACTACGTCTTACAGAGAGGGCTTGTACGCGGGCGCAGCATGGAGTCAGTCATAGCCGCTTGCATTTACGCAGCATGCCGCTCATATAATATTCCACGCACATTGGATGAAATAGCGGGAGCATCAGATGTAGAACGCAAGGAAATTGGACGCACCTATAGATTCATTGTACGCAAGCTAAAGATTAAGGTAACTCCCAGCTCGCCAAAAGATTATATCTCCCGTTTCTCATCTATCCTGCATCTCTCTCCAAAAGCTCAAAACGAAGCTCTAAAGATATTAAAAAGAGCGGATGTTTCAGAATTAACATCTGGCAGAGGTCCTGCAGGAATAGCCGCCGCTGCTCTTTATGTTGCTGCCCTTATTAACGATGAAAAAAAAACACAGCGCGAAGTCGCTGACGTAGCAGGAATTACAGAAGTTACAATTAGAAACAGATATAAAGAGCTCATAGAACGTCTTGAACTTGAGGAAAAGCTAAAAGCGAAGGTTTTGGCAGCCACTGAAAGAACTGCTGCAAATAAATAAGTTTTTAGAGAATTAATTTATACAATTCTGACGTTTACTGATAACAATACCTATAAACATAAAGGTTTAAAATACGCAATCTCAATTAATGAAGTATGCGGGGATGCCGGAGCGGTCAAACGGGCTGGATTTAGGCTCCAGTGGCTTAGTGCTTGCGGAGGTTCGAATCCTCTTCCCCGCATTTCAGGGCTAGAAATTATCTATATTCATCCTAATTTTTCTTACTTATACTTGAGACAATTATTGTTTAAAATACCTTCACAGCTTACGCAATTCCATTGTCCTAATCCAGAATACACTATAATCTGTAAACATGCATTAAAGTTAAGCATTTATTTAACTTATATATTGAAAATATCAAAAAGTCCTTGAGGTTTAAGCCAAGGGTTGTTCTGGATTTTCTTGTGCTCAAAGTGTTCCACGCACTAAAGTGCGTGGTTTGTCAGACACTTTCACATAAGAAATATAATGACAAAAATTAATTTTATTACTTGAATTTAAATATACTTCCCATAGTTATCTTTGTTGCTTGTTTATTAGCCTATTTATCGCTTCAATAATTGCTGAACGCCTTTGTAACCATTCTTCTCTAAGTAATCCATAAATATTCGCATCGTGAATCTTTCCGGTAGCTTTAGAAATAACTGTTTGTCTCTTTGTTCCTTCATGCTTAAACCCTAATTTTTTCAGCATTTCATTAGAAGCGATATTTTCTACAAAGACTTTAGATTCTATCTTCCTTAACTTAAGTTTTTTAAATGCAAAATCAAGTACAGAAACCTTAGATTCAAGACTATAACCTTTTCTCCAATATTTCTTATTAATCCAAGATGCAGTTGTAGCTACTCCTTCCATTATATGAATTTGTGTAACGCCTATAACTTTCTCTTCAGATTTTAACTCAATAAAGAAGATATAATTATTGGTCTTTTTCTCCCTAATACATTTAGCAATCCATTTCATAGCTTCCTTTTTATCATATGGATAAGGAACCACAGCTAAATTTCTTGAGACTTCTAGATTACCAACACCTTCAACTATATCCTCCCAATCTTCTTTTCTTGGTTTTCTTAAAATAAGTCTTTTAGTTTCAAGTCTCATAGATAATTTAGCTAATATAGGATAATAAATCTTTCTAAGAGAAATGATGCGTAGTCTAATAATATAAAAGATTGTAATGCTCTAATAGATAACTTATGGCTAGCAGGAGCTTAGTATTTTCAGTAATAAGAGGAAATGTTCTAAGTTCTCTTCATACTTCAAGTCATCAGAATATTGCTAAATTTCCATGCCTAAAAATATTAATCTGCCAGTCAACTCTATAAACTAAAATATACTATCCTCTGCAATAGTATTTAAAAAACATCTTTTCTTGATAAAATAATGTCTAATAAAAAATTAAAGATATTTAATGCTTTGGCAATATCCGCGCTTTCATTGGGAATTAGCTGCAGCAGCAAGCCCGAAAGTCCGGTTATACAGGACCCCCATTCTGATTTTTATTATACTAATCGTGACGATTTCTACCTTGCATCTCCGACTCCAGCTCAATTATCCGATTTTAGCACTAACTTGGGCGTATCTGCACAGAGAACAAATACTAATACAGTTTACACCCCGCTTCTGGAGCAGGATTATTCCACAGAGTGGAATGTAAAAGATTTGTTTGACGGAGTTGTACCTTCAACTCAAGCTAAATATAATATAGAAAGTGCCGTGTTTGACGGAGAAAACTATGTATTCATGCATTCCTCTACCCCATACACTTTGTCAAATGAAATGAACATGGTAGCGGCTAGATTCAAAGATGTCTCTCTATTCTTTGACGATGAAAGAAAAGAACTACTTCCTGGAATGTCTTCTTTGTTCGTTTTTGAAAAAGTTCTCAATGATGAAGGAAAACCAGTAAGATGGATATTTCTCTCAAAAGAAGGACCTGATGGAATTGAAGTGGAAAGGAAAGACTTTAACCTTGGAATAGATGGATTAAAAGATGGAATACTTACTCTTTCAGAAAGAGACTTAGGATATTCTCTTAGAACGAAAAGAATTAACGAGCGTAATTTTTATGTCCCTGAACTGGACCGGGGAGCAACTAACTTAAGCGCCCGTTGGAAATATTCAGGATTAAACAGATTGTTTATCCCAGTGAGAGGCACACAAAGAGTAATTCTTCCTGACAACTCTCTTGCATATCATACTAAAGACTCTGTATATTGGGGTCGTGAAATAACGATGGAAGAATATTCTAAAAGAGGTTCTAAAGAATTTCCTATAATATTAAACAATGCAAGATTTGCTTCTCCAATTCCAGAAAGAAAGCATAAAGACTCTGAAATGGAAAGAAATTATAAGTAATTATCTTCCTCCAATAGCTCTTCCATCTGTCGCTTGTGTTTGAGTATCAATCTTGAAATATATGTTTCCATTTGAAAGCTTTGCTTTCTGATTTTGCATTGCGATTATAAATGCGCGCTCTTGCGCCAACGCCCTATCCGTTGGAACGGATATAACATTTATATTTCCTGAAACATCACTTTGAGCTGCGTTTTTCCATTTTCCTTTTTCATTCATAACAAAAAATTTACTGCTGTAATTATAATATAGCTTAATCTTGACGTTTGTTCCATCGCTCTTTTTCTGCGCTACCGTGCCTAAATCTTGTTCAGATATTATAAAATAACCTGAATCTCTGAATCCGCTTAAATCTTGATTTTGCCTGCTAGTTGGGACTTGATCAGAACTACTTTTACTTCCTTTGCCGGCATAAGAATTATGAGCAACTATAGCAATAGTTCTTGTAAGCTCCGCTTTAATCATTAAAACTGCGGCTTTATGATGATTTAAGAATAGGTATTCCAAGTCTCTCCCGAAATCATTGTCAATTCTCTCACGCTCGCGTGCAACGCTCTGCACTACATCGCTAGTTTTTGTATCTCTCTCGTATTGGCTGGCAATTTCTTCACTGGCAAACCTATGGAACCTTATAAGAGCATTGGCATCACTTTCAGGAAGTATCTCGCCATTGGCTTCTAATCTCTCTCTCTGTGTTGAACGTATTTCTTCCAGAGTTTTATTCTTTAGATATAAATTATCTTCTGTTATTGCATTGTCTACACTTTTCTGGTCTAACCAGCAACGTAGCTTAGGATCTCCGCAATGTCCCATGTCAACATATCTGCTTGGCTCTGTAGAGCCTCCTGGATTTTCATTTGCGCATATCCTTATTATTCCTCTCTCATAAGCTTGGGGAATAGCAGCTTCTTCTAAAGCCGCCTGTGGATTAGTATTTGCAAGAAGTGCTTTAGGGCTTGGGCTCCCGCTTATGCACGCTCTCTCTGAAGTAATGTCATTCTGCTCTAGCTCTTCTTTTACATAAATGTCTCTTAAATAATTTGTAGCGAAACTGGTTGAAACTTGCCCAAATCCGCATTCCTCTTTCCCGTTTATCTGTATGCAAAGCTCATTATATCCTTCTGGAGCGGTAAAGTCTTTTGTTTCAGTCTTGTATTGCCCTCTCGGAATAAATGCCGAGTCAACTACAATTATGGGGGCAGCAGCGTAGTATTCAGAACCTGGAGGATTCTTTAAGTAAACGCGATAATACACTCCTGAATCTTTTCCTCCAAATATATGATAAAACACTTTATACTGTGAAGTTGCTGGCAAAGTTGCGCTTGTAAATGGAATACTGCTAAACCATGCGTGAAATTGTGGCGGGCTTTCAGGTTCAAGAAGACTCTTGAATTGTGTAGGTGATTTAGCCGATATGAATGACTTGCAGAAAGGAGTTCCCGCTTCTTCTATAGACCTAAGCTTGAATGCATTGAAAGCATTTACAGCATAGCTTTGCTTAAAGTAATTTACTGAATTCTCCATATTTTGCCAAGCATGCATTACTGTCAAATATTCCCCTCCTCCTCTTGCTCCCTGCCCATACGCGCTTTCAACTAATTTAGGCAGCAAAACCTTAGCAACTGGAGCAACTTGTCTCCAGAAGAATTCACACAAATAAACAGAAGTAACCTGGTCGCATATTCCTACGAGCTGCCCGCTCTTCACATTCTCCTGCAGGCAATCTCTGTAACTCTTTAATATTGAAACATATGAATCTATTCCTGCCTGTATTCCTGTCAGGCAGACTGGAATGTAAACTCCTTCTCTGTAATTGGGAAGGCATAAAAGTGTGCTTCCAATTATTCCCGTTTGCACGACATCGGCTACAGGATATTGTCCTCCTAGATTGCATCTGGTTGGCGGGCATATTACTGGATCGCAGACATTGAACAACAGCTTGCAATCTCCAGGACTCATGAAATCCTGACACTGCACTCCTTCGTATGGCGTTACCGGAGTTCCTCTCTGAAGCCTATTATTATTTATTGTCGCTCCGCGAGGATCATTGCGTTGCCTATTAGCTTCAAATAAAGCTTCTCTTGATTCTCTTATTAGCTTTCTTGATTCATCATTTGAAAGCCCGAAAACTCTGGCATCTGAAGATATGCCTTCGAAGACTGACTGGCACTGGTCGCTCTCGTCTATTCTTGTATCGCTTCCTGCATTGCATATATACCATAATTTAGGCAATCCTGAACTGTCATAAGCTGCTATTTCATTCCCAACAGGAAGATTAGATTTAACTTTCACATACCATCCATGCGTTACGTCAAATGGAACTAAAGCTGCAAATCCTTTGTCTACTCCTGTTTCAAAATACCTAACCTTCCAATCTTCCTGCCTTATGGAATTCATGTAAACGCTGTCTGAATTTTCAAGCACGCTTATCTGATACTCTGCCCTGAACTTATCCATTGTGCTTGGAGCATACGCTTGACTTGTAATGCTGTACTGTCCATTAGAATCGCTCTGTTCCATTTCGTAAACATTTGTTGGCTCTAATCTATTTCCTACTTTGTTTCCTACAACTAAGAACTTCTTGGCAACTACTTTCTCTTCTCCTAAAGCGCCTCTCTCCGTCCTGGCTCCTGCAACAATCATTGCCGCTTGAGCGTTGTCTATCACGTTAACATCCTGAGAAATCTTTATTTCCTTCCCGTTAAGTTGATAACTGCTTACGCTTTCCGCATTCTTTCCTAGTGGCTTAAGCTCTCCTATGCTTCCCTGAACTGGCCTCTGAATGTCAGCTATATTGCCTGCGGAAGCCGCAACCATCTTGTAATTAGAATAAGTAAAGTCGCTTGTTTTTTGGTATGCTTCGTAGAATTTCTTGGACTCATCTATTCTTTTCTTTGTTTCATCTATCTGTTTACCTGCGCTGGTATATCCTTGTTGTTTTAATAAAGCATTGTAATGAAGTTCTCTTAAGTCACTGTATCTGTAAGCCGCATTTCCTTTTTCATCAGGTTCATTTAAACTCTTGATATAATCGCAAGTTGACTGTTCCAATTGATTTGAATTGCACATCTCATTCAAGTCTTTTAAGTAATTTCTTGTGGCTTCCACTGTGTTAACGCTCTTTCCTCCGGCAAATGCTCCTGAAGTAATTTCTGGTTGTTTCTCCAACTGTTTAAGTTGTGTATTGACATTTGCTAATGATTTTGTTCTGGCTTCAACTTCGGAATTGATATATTCTTTTTCTCCATTGAAACACTCTGTCAAAGTACGATAAGAAACTGAAGCCTTCTCTCCATTGCCTCTGTCAATTACATGGTCTGGACTGTCAATTGCATCTTTGCATCTTTGCTTCCATCCTGTTGAGCCAGACATTGCATGCTCTCTGGCCAAAGTTGTGCCGTCTATTCCATCAATGAAATTCTTTACAGTTAAAACTCCTGCTGTTGCAAAACAAGCGCCTTTCAAGCCGGTAACTACCGTGCTTAATCTCTTGGATATACTCTCCCACTGTTGAATGCTCGTATTAAGATTGGCTATTTTTTCAAGAGATTTTTCAGGAGAAAGTTTTATGGCTCTCTTTTCTATTCCAATATGTACAGTTACATTTGCTTTTGATTCTGCTCTCCCGACATCAGCAGGTTCAAGTCGGACTCTGGCGACTTTTCCTATGTTTATATCATTAAGAACAAGAGGAACTCCGCATGCGCTGACACTTGCTCCAACGCGTAGGTTGTGTGGAGAAAGAGAATAAAATTTATCATTGAAGTAGCTTGCATATATACTCATTATTTCTTTTTCTCTTGCCTTCTCTGGCTGACTTTGCAATCTCTTTTTAGCATTCTCTAAGTCGGCTCTTAAAGTAGGACTTTCATCCGGACAAGAAATTCTTATTTCTGCTCTCTCGCTATCAGTTATTTCCTGCAATAAGACGCTTCCTTCATTGCCACTCCTGGTCTCAAAAGTACGGACTTCTCCAGGAGCAAGCTTAATTTCTCTTCCTTCAATTAGGAAGCTGGCTGAAGTGCTGTCTGCTTTAGGAAGAGTAAAACCAACTAATCTAATAGTTCTGTATCTTCCGTTGATAAGTACTGTGGTACCGGAGGACTTATAGTCAAAAGCTAGAAGATTATTTATCTCGCTTTCATATTGAATTCTCTTATTATGTGAAGGATAAGTTTCTATGAAATTCTGCATAAGTCTTATCTTTGTTTCATGCTTGCCATATTTATCTGCTAAGTTTATTGCTTCCTGGAAAGCTCTTGCCCCATAGCCCTCGCTTGAATCTATATCCTTATCTCTTTCTAAGGGATAATCTTCTGCTACTTTCTCATATGCTTGAATGCTATCTGTGAAATATTTTTCCGTTGCATTGTCGTAACTTTTCTCCGATAGGATTCTTCCCTCGCACTTTCTTACAAGCTCGTCCTTTAATTTTGCCGACCACCCTCCTAAACTTGTCTGGATTTCTAAAGCGTCTTTTTCTTTAATACTGTAATCACTTCTATATCTAAGTCTCCATATCTCTCCCTCTCCTTGTTTTCCTGCAGAATATAATCCTGGTAAGAAGTCAGTATGTGGCTCTATTCCGGAAGCAGCAATGTCTCCGGCAGTTATGTTAACCTCGCACACTAAAGGAGAATTAAATCTGGAGGAATCAAATATTGAACTCCATGTATACGAACCAACATCGCTCAAAACTCCTTTATTCTCTAATTTAACTCCTGTGTATATTCTTTTATCGCCCGGAATTATGTCTCCCTCTGAAAATTTAGAAGTTCTTGCATTTATGCTCAAGCGTAAAAGTGGCTCACCAGGGCAGCTTAACTCAATGAATCCTGCATTGTTGATGCTAGTGCTTACTACTTTATTTACACTGCATCTGTCAAATATTTTGCTTCCTTGATAAACATCTATTTTATCAACTCCTTGGTCACTTGCGCTTATCTCTAGGCGTGCACTTATTCTCTCCGGCTCCATTCCCTCATATACTGCACGCACTCCAACCGGACAGTACCCTCCAGGAAGATATAATGTATCGGAAATCTTGCCTCTTGCTAAAACACTGCTTGAGACTCTCCTTCCTCCGTCATATATTGTTAAGAGCAAACTCTCCTGCTGTATATTTTCGGCTCTTACAGAGAATCTTCCGTTCCAGAATGTCTGTTTGTTTTGTTCAAGCTGCCAATCTCTCTCGCCTACGTCTTGAAGCATGAACTCGCTTCTTCCAATGCCTAGAGCATTGCCTGCATCGTATCTTACTGTTCCAGACATAGTCACATTGATAAATTCAGGCAGAGAAGATTCATTGGCTTGTTTCTTTAATACAACAACAGCATATCCTATATTGTTCAAAACAGGATCACCTAGCAATATATCATGTGTGCGCAATGCGGCATACGCTGGATGAAATCCTACGGTTGCTATTTCCTTGGGATATTTTCCGCTAAATCCGATATCTCTTATCTCTTTTATATCCATTAGAGGGTTAAGTTTTATTGCGTCAATCTGGCAAAATACCGGCACGTTTTGCTCTGCAAGAAGGTCGCTTCTAACTACCGCTGGCTGACACGCTCCAGGTCTTACATAAAGCAATACATCTTCTTGCGATTTGCATTGTGAAGAATTCTGAAATATTGGCCAGTAAATTCCGGCATTAGAGCCATAATAAGAAGAAAATCCAGACCTTAAGTTAGGATGATTTACATAAGTAAAGCTGGATGAGCTGGAGCTAAATCCTCCTACAGCACTTACTAAAAATACATTCATGACTATAATGCCTGCTAAAATTAAAAATAAATAAATCTTAGATTTCACAATACCACCTCGGCATTTAAATTATCAAATGAAATATAATTCTCATGAAGTTCTTCTATGGTACTTGGGGCATTTAAGCTGTCGACTTCTATTTTTATAGTTCCTTTTTCCAGATTTTCAGGCAGAAAGTAATAATTTGTCTTTCCACCTCCGCTTAAAGCATAATCTATTTTTGTTTCTGGTATCTTGATGTCAAAGCATTCTTCCCTTGTTCCTCCAAACAAGCCAAAGAATCCTCCCCTCGCAACTTCCTGACATTGAGACTTGGTGCTCTCTGGAATAACTATGCTGGAATTGCTGTAAACATAAACACTTATATTGTAAAGCCCTTCTGTTAAGATAATTTCAGAGCCATCAGGTATTATTGTGCTTTGCGCTACCGGCCCGTCTAAATTAACAAGGGCGCTTCCAGTAATATCTCTCCCATTCATGCTTAATTTTATATTTACCGGATATTCTCGGTCTATAATTATATCTGCAAAACGCTCGCTGTTGCTTGAGAATTGATATTCCTTGGTGCTGTACCCTTCTGCTCTAACAACAAAACGCCCATTTAAACAAGATGGAACCAACCCTGTAAGGCTTCCGTTTCTTGTCTCTCCAATAATGCACTTCTGGTCAAAACATGAGTAATCTATTTTTGAATTGACTGCTTCATAATCCACATTGTGCACATCTATTTTTACTTCCTGCGTCTTGAACTCGCATAAATCAAAAGATTCTTGTTCACCTTCTAATTCGGAAAATTCCCCTTCACGAGGAAGATTGTTGTCTATGACAACAACTGTGGGAAATTGGAACATCTCATTTCCTTTTGAAACCTGAACCATGACTGGGAAGCTTAAATCATATACAAAATGATATGGAGAATAGCAGAAGCCCAGCACTCCCAAGCCTTCTTGGTTTCCGACTGGTTCAGCTATCATCAGCTCATCGTCCGCTCCTGCAATCTCAACTCTCATCGGCCACTCTGGAATATATAAAAGATTTGCATCGTTTGATATTTTCTTCTTGATAATAAAATACTTCTCTGCATTAGAAGAATCTGGCTCGCCTTCAAAAGTTAAAGCGCCTATGTTTGCACTAAGCCCTTCTTGTATTGAGTTGACGACTTCCCTTGATTTCCATATCTTTGGACTGCAGCTTATCTCAACGCCATCAACTGGAGCATACAATCTTAATACATCTATAGAATAGTTTTCAAGAAAATAATCTTTTCTCTCCTTTTCATATATTGTTTTTGCATCGGAATATAAAGAGCCGAAATTGCTTGGTAAAACTAAATCGTATCTGTTTTTCCTGCTTGATGATTCATCCTTTCTTACACTTACTGCAGAGTCCACGCTTACCCTTACATTATTATTCTCTATGTTTACATTGACATCTGGGGAATTGTCGGCATCTATTTCCAATCCTTGTTCTCTGAAAGCGTCAAATGAACATGAGTCTGGAAGAATATTTTCAAGATAGGATTCTATGGAGTCTTCTATATTGGATAAAGTAGGCACGCTTTCCTTTTCCAAACCGTTTGCGCTGATGTAGCTCCAATAAGGAACATTTATCCCTGCAAAAGAGAGATGTGAAGAAAAAGGAGCATATTCGCTTCCTGCCTTATATAATGGTTGCTGTATATATCCTCCATGACTTCCGGCTATATCTAAGGCAATACGACTCTCATCCTGAATGCATTGCTCATAAAATTCATAAACAACACTGAAATCGCCACTCTCTCCGCCTTGTTGATTTGATTTATTAACGGCTAGATATACCCCCACTCCTGCAACAAGAACAAGAGCAATAATCACAAAAATAGCTATCTGCCCGCGTCTATTCACCTCTCTTAGCATGATTTTAAACAGCAAAAGAGAATATATAAACTTTTATTGCTCAAACTGGATGCAATACTCTGCAGCCCGCTACGATAGTTTACAGTTTGAGGCTTAAAAATACCTCGAAGTTTGCTCTGATTGGGATTTTTATTGACTCCCATGTAAGCGTGAACGCATAAATAAAGATAGTATGACAACCGCCGCTCCTTCTATAAAAGTGCTTTCTATTAAAAACAGAAGAAAAAAAGAAGTGTTGCTTTTTTCCCCTCTAACACTCTTATGCAATAAACTGGGATAAGATAATATCTTCTCCTCTCCATTGTACATCCTACTCTGAAATTTTATCCAACTGCCTACACCCATTGCACCATTCTCCGGACTTAATATTAAAACCCCTTCGTAATCCCCTTCAAAAAGAGGTTTAATGCATAAAGTTATGTTTTCCTGCTCTCTAACAAGCACATTTTTAGGGTATTTTAATAAAACGCCTTTTTCTTCTTCAGATAAAGTGTAATCCTTAATGACTTTGCTACTGCCTAAGTCTCTTTTCCAGAGCGTGAATATCTCTGCCTTTACTGCTTTCCCTGAAGAGAAAAGCATTATATTCTGACAGCGTTCCTCCCCTGTCTGCCCAAAAAAATAAGTTTCTGGAGGGGAAATGCCTATCTGATAACTGCTGACTATACTACTAAGTAAAATTCCCGTAAATAAGATGCAAAGAATAAACAAATTCTTCTTAAATTGAAATTTAACCTGATGTTGCCACAAATTTGACATTGGCACGTAAAGTTGAAACTCCCGATGGAACACTTCCAGTATAATCACTCAAATCCATACGGGTATAAAAGTAGTCATTGTTTGTCCCTCCAAGTCTTGAAGGTTTGCTCATGTTAAGGGAAAAGTTTCCTACCTGCCTAAAAGAATAGTCTACTCCTGAAAGTCTCTTGGAAAAATAAAGTTTCTCAAATATAGGATCATGGTCCCCTATTAAAATTGGTGTTATAATTATGTCTGTTGTCCCTGTATTGACTATGTCAACTCTCTTTTCTTCCCCAACAAAACCTGAAGAAATATTTCCCAGATATATGATGTCTGGAACTTCCACACTTACAACCGAGCCATAAACGGTAGCTTCAAATACAGTAATATCGCCTGCAAGTGCAAATGGCATAAAAAACAAAAGAAATAATGCAGAATAAAAAAGCTTATTCCTCATATTTAAGCCACATTAAACTTGTATTTAAATATTTCGTCGATAAATCATGGCCCCACCAAGAATCGAACTTGGGTATGGTCCACGTCAAAGACCCGGTCTACCATTAGCCTATGGGGCCAAACACAAAATGGCAACTATTTGGGATATATAAGTCTTTTTGGCAAGAGATTATATTTTCCAAAAAACAAAACATTTTTAATGCTCTTCTCATCAGACTTTATGTATGCCTCTGTAGCTCAGTTGGTTAGAGCGGCAGTTTTGTAAACTGTAGGTCGGGGGTTCAATTCCCTCCAGAGGCTTATTAAGAATCTATCACTTAAACAATGAAAATAACTAAAGAAGAATATGAAGTTTTGTATTGTATTGCTAGAAATGGACTTATGGATTTTGACAAATTATATGAAAGGAAATTAATTTCCATCAATACAATCATCAATAAACTGGAGAAAAAAGGTTTATTAAAATTAAGCTATAGAGATGGAAAAATATATGGTTTTATGGAAACTCCTAAAGGTGAAAAAATAATCACTGACAAAAAATATGAAATGTGGTTTAATGAGCTTGGAGATTAAAAAGATAACGTTCAAAATCTTAACGCTGGTTAGAAGATTATAAGGGGAGGGGAGCATTACACTCCCCTCAGAAGGTAGGTCGTTATTTATTTCCACATCACCTCCGTGCAGGCTGTCATACTTAACCTAAGAGACTCCTTTATTAATGGCTTGTTAAGAAATAATAAAGATTTATTTTTCATAAAGCTTATATACTATCCGACGGAATTATATATATGGAATACATCTATCTGGTTCCCGTCTGGTTCTTTGGATTCAGTATAGCTATGGAGGTAGTTTTTGCGTTCGTGACAATTATAGTCGCTTCTTACGCTCTAAGAATCTATAAATTGTCGGCACAGCGTGAAAGTATGCTTCTAGGCGTCAGCTTTCTCCTTATAGCCTTTTCTTATATACTTAAAGCCATTACAAACCTAGTCATTATGAAGGAAATATCAGAAGGCATTAGAGGAGCTAACTTAACTGAAATAAACGTCCTGGGATCAATAGGTCTTTATGGCTATTTATTTCTCTTTACTGCTGGATTAATGACTCTCGCATATATGACTCTCAAAACTCCAAACATGAGAGCTTATTCACTACTATTATTGCTTGCTCTCACAGCTCTTATTCTAAGCCAGAATAAAGTGCTCGCGTTTGCAGTTCTTTCCACTGTTCTTCTTGCTTATATCTCCACTTACTATATAATACAATATTCCCGCAAGAAAAATCCTAAGACTCTCCTGATACTTGCCTCGTTTGTTGGGCTACTAATAAGCGGATTTGGCTTGTTTGGGGTTCCGGCTCTTGGAAATAAGTATGTTATAGGCCATATTTTAGAGCTGGTTTCTTATCTCTTTATCCTTGCAAGTCTTGTGCTTGCGACCAGGAAAAAAAATGCCTAAAAAAAGAACTCGTCTTGAAATAATACGGGACATACTGGAAGTCATACAAAATAAGAGCGGCAAGATTAAACCGACCCATATTTTATACAAATCAAACTTATCTTATCAAATGATGGACGATTATATAAAAGAGCTGACCAGTAAGGGATTTATAAAAAGACATAAGAAAGAAACTGGCACAACATTTGCTATAACGGAAAAAGGCAGGCAGTATTTATCGCAATATCAGGTAATCAATGAATTTACAAACATGTTCGGCTTAGCAGAAGAAACTTAGTCATCCGCCGTCTACATAACGGGCTTTCCCGCTCGATACCAGAAGTTGAGAAACAGAATTATCTAAATTGGCTAGCTCTCCGGCGCTGAAAGGCCCCACGACATTACCCTGCATATCAACAAATTGTTCTGTATTCTGACTGAAAATTATCATGCTATTTTCTGAAGCATTATCTGCTGGCTCGCTCTGCAAGGCATGGGCAATCTGCTTGTCCCCATTTTCAAATATCTTTATAAACTGGTCAAAAATATCTTTTTCATGAGTTAGCATGTTTTCATAGTCTCTCTTTAATATCCCTGTTTCTGTAGCGACAAAGACCAAATTAAGCAACTTCTTTTTTCTCCTGACTATTAGTTCCCTAAATAGGGCAACGGAATTCTCAAGCTGTTTTTTAGCTTTGGGCAAGCCCTCAAAGAAAGTTGTGCTCTCTGTGGAAGATTGTCTCTTTTGTTCTTCAAAAAATATAGCTACTTCTTTTACGAATTCCTTAGGCAGAACCTGGAGTTGCTCATTGTACTTCTCCTTTCTTAAAACCTCATAAAGGTCATTGTAAGTTATCATATTTCTAATCAATTACCTTCCTTTATAAAAATGATTATACTCTTAGAAGGGGTAAGAGCATAAAATATAAAATGTATCAAAATTTATAAACATTCTTTTGCTCCCAAGAATATGTTTGATTTCCTAAAGAAAAAGATTTCCTCCTGGATTGGAAAAGAAAAGCCAAAGAAAAAGAAAAAAGGCGCTAAGAAGAAAGTCAGTAAAAAGAAAAAACTGGATAAATCTAAGAAAATAAAAGCTCAAAAATCTGAAATATTAAAAGAAGAGCAAATTCAGAAAATAGAAGAAAAGCCCAAAGAGAACTTTTTCTCACGTCTTGTAAGTAAAATATCTTCAGCAAAGCTCACACAGGAGCAATTTAACGAGATTTTTGAAGAGTTGGAAATTACTCTTCTTGAGAATAACGTTGCCCTTGAAGCAGTTGATAAAATAAAGGAATCTCTCTTTAAATCTCTTGTCGGACAAGAAGTAAAGAAGCAGGATGCTGAAAAGAAAGTGCTTGAAAGCCTGAAAGATTCAGTCTTAAGCGTTCTTATAGAGCCCCCTAATTTCATTGAGCAGATAAATTCGCATAAAGGTGTTTTTACAATACTCTTCTTCGGCATAAATGGCACTGGAAAAACAACAAGCATTGCAAAGATAGCCCATCTTCTAAAAAAGAACCATATTTCATGCGTTCTTGCAGCAGCCGATACATTCCGTGCGGCTTCTATTGAACAGCTAAAGACACACGGAGAGAGGATAGAAGTTACTGTCGTTTCTTCACAATACGGCGCAGACCCCGCTTCCGTCGCCTTCGAAGCTAAAAAATACGCTGAAAAAAACCATATAAAAGTCGTATTAATTGACACAGCAGGAAGAATGTACACAAAAGAAAACCTCCTTAAAGAAATGGAAAAAATAGTCCGCGTTTCACAGCCAAATCTTAAGATATTTGTAGGAGAGTCAATAACTGGAAATGATGCAATAGAGCAAGCGCGCACGTTCAATGAAACTATCGGAATTGATGGCATTATTCTAAGCAAGGCAGACATAGATGAAAAAGCCGGCACAATCCTTTCAGTCTCTCATGTCACCAAAAAGCCAATATATTTCCTTGGAATAGGTCAGGGCTACGACGACCTTGAAGTCTTCAGCAAAAAAACTGTGCTGAAAAATCTGGGATTGGAATAAGTAATATGACTAAGATAGATATATCTCTTGAAATATTTGTTTAAACTAACAACGTACCCAGCCAAAAAAGTTTAAAAGACATAAAAGAGAGATATCTTTATGTCTAACCTAAAAAAAGATAGGGAAAGTAGCTTTGAAGACGGCTTGGCCAAAATGCTTATAGTTAGCACAAATTTCGCCTTGGAACAGACAGGAAGAGCATGGACGATGATGATAGGCACAGAAAAACGCAGGAAAAATTTATCTAACTTAATTGGCTTAATATACATATCTTCCCTTATCATAGCGCCACCAGTGTACTTTTTCTCTTCCATGAAAGAAATTTACCATTCATATCAAACAACCAATCAATACATAAAAGAAAACGTCAAAAACACAGCCAATCATTTATAGGTTATAGAAGCCCCCTGCCCGACACCGATTTAACCTCCTTTAAGAGCTATTACTTCACTCAAGACGGCAACTTCGGCAGATGACAAAAGCTCTTGATTCTTTTTGAACTGCTTGAGCTGTCCTTCAGATACGGACGCATAGAGATATTTTATTTCTTTTAGCCTTCTGTCAAATGCAATTCCTGGAATGGCAAGAGCAAGCTCCTGCCCTTGAGTAGCCTCGCTTACAGATTCTTTCTCATGCTGCAATGATTTTACATGCCCTACCGGCTCTCCTTTATTATCAATAAGTGGGATTCCATTTCTAATTTTGCCTGCAAGCACTCTTACTCCAAATATAGCTGGATTGGAATTCCTAAATACATACTGCGGCAGGATTTCTAGCTTGCAAATAGTTGCAAGACCAAGCATCTTCTCCCTCATAAGTTCTTCTTCTCTCTTTTTTCTCCAGAGTGCCAAGTTTTCAATAAGTTTGTATATAACGGGATCAGTAAATATCTTCACACTTTTAGGCACTTCAATATTTTCGTCAAAACCTACATTAAAGCCGACAATTACTGCATCAAGAGGGCTTATCGTAAGATTAGCTTTTGCTGCACTTATATCGGACTTGCTTACCGGACCAACACCCGCCTTTATAATTTGCATCTTTTCCTGTTTCAATAAAGTAATAAGAGCTTCAAGACTGCCAAGTGAATCTGCCTTTATTACAATCCCTTGTTTGTCCAAGTTCATAACTCTGGCAATATCTTTTCTAAACTGCGCTTTTACTTCCTCAATGTCTTCTTTTGCTTCCTGAAAAGGCATTCCTGAAACAATTCCTTCTTTGTTAGTTAACTGCATTCTAATTCCTGTGGCCGCAACAACCTTCTTTACAGGCTTGTATTTCGTAGAAAGAGGAAGAATCTCGGCAATGCTGCGCACTTTAGAAATAACCGGCTCTCCAAAACTTCCTATAATTAATTCATCTCCTTCATCAAGTGAACCATCATACAATATTGCTTCAGCCCATTCTATCCCCTTTTCTTTTTTCAATTCAAGAATAACTCCTTTAGCTTCAGCAGAGGTCTTTAACCTTTCCTTTAAGAATCTCTGGCATAATCCGCAGATAACAAAAAGCAATTCAGATATTCCTTCCTTTGTTCTAGCGGAACAAGGAACTATCGCAATCTTTTTCGTAAAGTCCGTTACATCAAAATACAAGTCAGAGTCAAATCCGTGCTCCTTCAAGGACGATTGAAATATTAACAATGCTTCATCAAATTCCTGTCTTACATTAATTGGCTGCTGATCAATAGAGTGCTGTAACTCATCACCTTTTCTCCATCCTGATATATTATCAATTTTATTAAGCGCGATAAGAAAAGGCGTTTTATGAGCTTTAAGAATCTGCAATACTTCAGCAGTCTGCGGCTTAATGCCCTCTTTTATGCTCACTACAACAATAGCCAAATCAGCAAGAGATCCCCCGCGTTTTCGTAGATTAGTAAATGCCGCGTGCCCGGGAGTATCAATAAAAAGAAAGCCTGGAATATTAAGATTGACGCCAGATTTCTCAACTAGAGGACACGCCTGCCTTATTTGCTCAAGAGGATATTTAGTGAATGATATTTTCTGCGTTATCCCTCCAGCTTCTCCGGCTTGCAGAGCGCTTCCTCTAAAGCAATCAAGAATTGTCGTTTTTCCATGGTCCACATGCCCGCATACAGTTACGATGGGGCTCCTGATACCGTAACTGGACGCCTTAGGACTTTCTTTGTTTGATTTGTCGATTGTCATAAAAAATGAACGAGAAAACCATTTATAAAGATAAGCCAAAGCAGGCGGGCTTAACGGAGGTGCGACAATGATGTTAGACCTTTGCATTCCCTTTCTTGAGGGCACTCTTTGGCTGGTTCAGGGCATTCTTTACTATGAAGATAAAAGAGGCAGGCAAAAGAAACTCGGCAGACCAAAATCCCCCCATGTAAATGCTAAAAATTAAGCGTCGATTGTCTCTCGAATTTTGGATGTCTATAAAAACGGACGTTTTTTGAAAGTATTTTTTTAACGTCCTCTGCAAGTTTACCTCTAAGCTTAAAAGTATTGCCCCACATTACATAAGCAAACCATCCCTCGACACTTTCCACAACTTTCTCTCTGGATATCTCCCCATTACAATACATATTTTCTAACTTTTTTAATCTTTTAAGAAATTGAATAACATTTCTTTTTCTTGCTAATTTGTAATGATAAAATATTTTAAATCCTAGAAAATTAACTCCTTTATACATAGGGAATATTTTAGATTTATCTTTATGAAGCTCTAATCTTAAGTTCATCAAATATTTTTCTATTTTAATCTTGCAGTCTTCTAAAAATTTATTATTTTCATGAAGAATAACAAAATCGTCCACATATCTAATGTAATATTTCATATTTAACCTTCTTTTTATGAAATAGTCTAAATTATTCAGATAAACATTAGCAAAGAATTGTGAAGTCATATTGCCCAAAGGCATACCTTTAGATTTATTATCAAAATTCTTTAGGATTTTGGTAATTAGCCAAATAACTTTTTCATCTTTAATCTTTCTTCTTAAAATTTCTAATAACTTGCCTTGATCTACAGAATCAAAGAATTTTTTTATATCTGCTTTTAATACATATCCACGAACCATATTATTTGTTAAAGCATGGGGCACTAGATTACCATTTCTTGAGACTTTGCGTTTATATTCATCAAATTTAAGGATGGCGGATATGGTTCCTTTGTTTACCCTATTGGCATAATTATCTGGGATAAATATCTTTTCATAAATGGGTTCTAAGATATTAACAATACAGTGATGGACTATTCTATCTTTAAAAATTGATTTTCTAATAAGCCTAGTCTTTGGGTCTCTTATTGTGAACTTAGTTAATGGCGAAGGAATATAAGTTTCTCTTTCAATTATTTCTTTTAATTCTTGAAGAGTTTTTTGCAAATCCTTCTCAAATTCTTTAACATAGAACATAGATTTTTTCCCTTTACTCGCTTTTCTAAATGCTAATTCTAAGTTCTTATACGAGCAAAGTTTAGGATATAAATTTTTGTAAGTTTTCATTTTATGTGTGTCCGAGCATACTACATCTTCTTGAGTTATTCGACCAGCCTCATTCGAGTTGGCGAGATCCCTGTTCCTAGCGTTGAGATTCAAGTCCCTGTTCCGATACAGCACACGCAGGGCTAGCTTACCCATAATTATTATTTCACTATGGCTCGAGTGTTCGCAAAAGAGCTTCCCACACATCTTTTATAGCTACCAACTCTCGCCACTGTATTTTATTGCATATTATTGCAATTACGTGTAAGCGTGTAGCCCAAGATAGAGTTTTTCATTAGCTTATCTTGGGAGATAAACCTCAAAACAGTATGCTCGGACATTTTGAAAGTGCAAGGTACATTTTATAAATATTACATATCCTTTCCATATCCCCTTAAATAGCATAATTATAGTTACTATATAGTTACAATAAAATAGAAAGATTTATAAAGTGCATAAAATACGATTTAGTAGTATTGAATGGGAAACAATAAAATGAAACAAAAACTAAGCATAACAGTTGATGAGAAAACAATAAAAATGCTAGATGATGCTCTAAAAGAAGGTCTATTTAGAAATAAGTCCCATGTAGTTGAATTCAGTCTAAATAAAATACTTAAGGAAATAAAAAATGGCTAAGGAAAAATTACAACCAAAAGTTAAGGCTCTTTATGATGCCCTTAGGAATGACTTTTATTTATGTAGAGATGACTTTGATTCAAATGGAGAGAGATACAATTCAGCATTATTGCTAGGCACTCTGACAGAACTTAATCGGGGAAAAATGCTTTTATTTGGAGAATATGGTGGAGGTAAAACTACTTCTGCAGAATATCTAAACTCGATGTTTAATGGTTTACCTTTAGATCTTGTAAAGAGAGTTGCTATAAGAGGTAATCCTCAATTAACCGAAGAAAAAATGATAGGTAGACCCCATTATGGTAAAATGCATCAAGGACAAGAGGACGTTGTTTGGCAACACTTCGTTTTAGTTGGTCCTAAAATATTTGATGAATTCAATAGATTACCTGAGTCTAATCAAGCTGTTGTATTAAACGGAGTTGATAGGGGAGAATGGAATTATTTAAACGATTTTATATCTACAGGTAAACAGCCTTTTTTTGCAACTTGTAATTATGCAGACAGAGAAAATAATGCTTTAATTCCTCCAATTTTAGACAGATTTGATGTAGCAGTTGAATCAAAATTTCCTGGAGTAGCTAATGTATTGCATATTGCTCAAGATTACCATAATGATAAAGACGCAGTGTTAAGCGATCCTGCTCTAACAAGAAGGGCTCTTCAAATTCTAAACTCAGGCAAATCTCCTGATGAAATACAGAAACAATTAGAAGAGATTGTAAGGGAGCATGATGGCGGATTAAGAAAGAAAGGATTTGAGGTATTAAGTTCTCAAGATAAAGAAAGAATTGAGCAAGAAATAAGAGCAGTTCCTTTAGATAGAGACGCAGAGCAATATTTTGGATTCTTAGTGGCAGAGATGAATACAAGTCCAAAATATGGTCAAAAAAGAAGCGTTGATCCAACAACTACTGAAAATGGTTTATACTTGCAGGCTTCATTTATCGGAAGCGGAAGCAGAAGAGAAGAAAAATCTATTGTAAGATATGCAAAATCTCTCGCATGGCTACAAGATAGTAGCGAGGTAAATTTAGAACATATGACTCAAGTTGCACCATATGTTTTGTGGCACAGGGTTAGATGGACACCTGAAACCGAGAATGCATTTAGAGACAATGATAGAATAGACCCTCTTGATTTGCATATAACTAAGACTCTTTTAGGAGATGGAACAAATGAAATGCCTGGAGTAAAGAAACGGTTTAGTGAAAGTCAACAGAATTATCAAAGAGTAATTGATTTAGTCGGGCATGGCAAACTAGAAAAAGCAATCGAGGAAGCTAAAGAATACTTTGCAGACGGACGAGGACACCCAATATTCCAAGATACCCTTAGGGACTTAGAAGGGAAGTAATATGCCAAACCCTAGACTTTTACAAACAGCAGAAAGATGGATGAATAAAGAAGCTCCTGTTGTTGTTCAAGTTCAAAAACCAGCACAACCGCAAGCGGTTAGTCCTATACAAAATATATTATATCCCGACCTACCCTCTGAAGTTTTTATATTTAGTTATGACGGAGCTCATAAAGATTTTGCTCAAGAGCTAATTGCAAAGAGTAATGAAGTGTTTGCAGGAACTAGAGCAGAAATCCCTGTTGGGAATAGTGGTGAAGTAAAAAATATGTACATTGCAAAGAGAATGGGTTTGATAACGGTTATTGCTAAAAATTCTAATCTTAGAAATTATGGGCTTTTACCAATAACTCCAATGCAAGATGAGTGCCTTCTAAAAAATGGAAAATTACAAGACCCAAGTAAATTTTGGGAAGATTTAGCTCTTTTGTTATATGATACTAATGGAAATAATTCAAACGAGGCTAAATATTTAATGGAGAGTGTAAGAAAAAACAGAGCAGAATTGGGGCTTAGCAATAGCGATTTAAAAAAGAGATTAGTTGTTGTTAATCCTGGGGCTGAAGTTGACAAAGCAATGACCTATGGAGTTAAACCAATTGTAATTCCTGGAATAACTTTAGTTTATCCTCATGAAATACTTGAGAAAACTGGGCAGAATCATACTTTTGAATATGGTTTGACTAAAGGATTACCTGCCGTAAAGGATATTGGAAGCGGAAAAAGAACACTCTATATGCCTTCTGAAACTCAAGATATTGGACTGCGTGTGCTGTATCGGTACTGGGACTTGGATCTCAGCGCTGGGTACTGGGATCTCGCCGACTCGGTTGGGGCTGGTCGGGTAAGTTTCGCCCCGCAGGGGCGTTCGCCGAAAAAATAGGAGCTAGAATATGACAGATCAAAACTTAAAACAAACAATGAACAGGGAATGGCAAAAAGTTAGAAAGAGCTTTCATTATCCCCAATTACCTCAGCCAAAATTAGTCGAGGACATACCTAATGGTTCTATGGATATGAAGAGCTTAGAAATCATGGTCAGTGAACCTTTTATAAAAGGATTTGAACAACACGGAATTGAATCTGAAGAATCTATGAATGAGGTTCTAACTCATGAGCTTACACATTTCATGAAATATCCTGGTTCGGTATTAAATGTTTTAAGATTGCAAAAAGCAGGACAAGGAGTAGCTGATGGAAGCAAACTTAGTGAATTAAGAACTGCATTTACAGAAGCCCAGACCAATATTTATATGACTAATGAGAGAAAACATCCTGCTACTGCTAGAATGAGAAAAGCTTATGGATTACAAGAAGGAGATGCATTTGGCAGATTAATGTATGGCTTGTATCAAGAGGTTTCTGGACAAGATTTTGGAGTTGAACTTACTCGCCAAGAAAAAGATATAATTGGTAAATTAAAAGATATAGAATTTTTAGATAAGGATCAAGAAAGGGATAGCTTTAGAAGATTTGCACAGGTTCTAAGAGATTATCAACCTCCTCAAAAAGATAAAAGCAAAGGAAAGGGACAAGGAAAGGGACAAGGAAAAGGACAAGGAAAAGGAGATGGCGAAGGCAATGAAGGAAGGGGAAACTCTTCAGAGGGATCCTGTTCTGGAAGCGGAGTTGAGGGTTTTACAAATAATCAGATTAAAGAGGGATTAAAACAATTTGCTCAGGAATGTAAATCCCCACAAGAGTATGAAGAAATAGTTAGGCAAGTGTTATCTGAAGGGAACGAACAAGGCAAACCTCAAAATGTTCAATCTGTAACTGGAACTAGGGCGGGTTCAGATAGGGGAATAACGCTCTTAGCTAGTAATTTCTACTCTGCACTTGCTGAAAAGTATGCAGTTCCCATAAGAAAAAAACCAATGCATAAAAATGGAAGTTTATATCCTCATACGCACACCTCTTTTGAAGTGGGTGACCCCATAACAGAAGTTGACGCATTCAGCACTCCTGGAATATTGCCTGGAATAACTAAAAAATGGGTAAGAAGGGAAGGAGAAGTCTTTAGTAACGAAGAATCTGTCCCAGATAGTTTCTTGATTATTGACAATTCTCCAAGTATGTTTATGCCAAATGGAGACACGGTCATTCCGCCAACTTCAAGAGTTTATTCCCACATAGTTGGAGCAACCGCAATTTCAAACGCTTATCTAATAAATGGTTCGAGAGTTGCAGTTTATAGTTTTGGAAGCAATGATCACCTAACCAATCCTGTAAAAAATAGGGAACTCGTCCATAGAGAGTTAAGAAGATATTCATCTGACGGTGGAACGACATTTAATCCAAAGCTACTTGAAAGTGTTTTAAGACAAAATGAAGGGGCTTTTGATATCAGTGTTGTCTCAGATATGGATATAAGAAATTTAGATGCTTTCATAGGCACGGTTTTGGGAATTCCTCAGACTCATAGAGTTCATTTGCTTTATACAAAAGGTAATGAATATGTTTCAAAGCTAAGAAGTCACTTTGGAAATAGAGAAAATGTAGCAATACTTCCCCTTACTAGCGAACAAGATATTTATAATATTACAATGGGGGAACTGAAAAAATCAGTTAAGTAATATGCCAAACCCTAGACTTTTACAAACAGCAGAAAGATGGATGAATAAAGAAGCTCCAATAATAAAATCAAATGCAGGAGTTAGAGATCCTCAACCGCAAAATTCTCCAATTGCTGTTGGATTTCCTGATAATGTTGGCAGTTCTTTTTTATTTAGTTATGACGGAGCTCATAAAGATTTTGCCCAAGAATTAATTGCAAAAAATAATGAGTTATTTTCTGGGACTCAAGCAGAAATTCCGACAGGAACTTCTGGAGAAGTTGCAAAGATGTATATTTTAAAGAGATTAGGATTACTGACTGCCTTGCATAAAAATACTCAATTGAGAAGTGCAAATCTTTATCCGATAACTCCTGCACAATCAGAATATTTGTTAAAGACAGAAAATCTAACAAATCCTTCTGATAATTGGGAAGACTTAGCTTTGATACTCTATGATCATAGTGAAAGCGGAGAAAATCCACAAGAAGCAAAAGCTCTATATCAAGAAATTTCAAAACATAGACAAGATTTAGGATTAAGTAAGAGCGATTTAGAAAAAAAACTTATTATAGTTAATTCAGGAATAAAAAGGATGGATGGAATGCCTTATGGAGTATGCCCTATCATTCTTCCTGGTTTAACTCAAGTTTATACACATGAGGTTTTAGATAAAGTTGGAGAAGATTTTAATTTTGAAGGATATGGTCTTAAGGGAGGATTACCTATTGTTAAGCAACTTGAAAAAGGAGATAGAACACTCTATATGCCTTCTGAAACTCAAGATATTGGACTGCGTGTGCTGTTTCGGTACGGGGGCTTGGATCTCAACGCTAGGGACTGGGATCTCGCCGGCTCGTATGGGGCTGGTCGGGTAAGTTTCGCCCCGCAGGGGCGTTCGCCGAAAAAATAGAGTCGTTTATTTATTAAAGAACTGAAGATAAATTTGAAATCTAGTCATGATTAAAAGAACTATTATTAAAAAAATAACTACATATTGGCTCCTAGTTCAGAGGTGAATATAACAGAACGACAAAGGAGATAACTGAAAAATACTTGCTAGAATATAAAGCTAAATAACATTTTAATAAGCGAATATTTATAATGCATAAATCCCCCATAATTATTACAATGGTCGGAGGCAAAAGCGGATACAAAGGGTATGCATATCAGACTCTTGTTTTTTTAAATGAACTGTTGGAACCCGAGTCTAATTATGGAGAGTTGGAAAAGGGAGATGATTTTTCTATAAAAAAAGGAGAAAAGATATCTTGTTACCAGACCAAGGATTATTCTGAACCTTTAAAAAGTTCAGATGTACAAGAATTCATCCCTAATTTTTTTAAATCTTATCGTTCTGGAGCAAGGGAGTTTATTGTATTTTCACCATATGGGGCTATTAAAAAATTAGACCTTGAAAAAATATATGAAAAGTGAAGCTCCCCACCCCAAGAGGTTTGCCTGCGGGCAAATCCTCACTTCGTTCGGAGTGAGACATCTGACGACGACTAAACAAAATCGAACAGCTTAAGCTGTTCTCCCTTTCTCCCTTGCTTCTTTATGTAATCTCTAATTATATCTGTATTTACACCTTCCCCCACCGTTCCAGCATAGCCTCCATC